>OCRN01000090.1_pt1 | contig 11697 bp, 13 predicted proteins | sample 1534761 | NCBI WGS metagenome assembly OCRN01 (sample SAMEA3275602, study PRJEB22092) | marine metagenome | biome: ENVO:01000047 "MEDITTEREAN SEA BIOME"; feature: ENVO:00002042, "SURFACE WATER"; material: ENVO:00002010, "SEA WATER" | collected 2014-06-21T10:50:00+00 | depth 0 m | reverse complement strand
AAGTTCAGCAAGACCAACAAAAAAACCTGCTATAACAAATCTCAACCTTTCAGTCATGAATCATTTCCATCAACAGATGTTCCTGAGAGCATTGGCACAAAAGCAACCTCTTCAAATACGTCTTCTTTAATATCGTCTCCCTCTAACTTAGTTATGACGTGTAATTGTTGTAATTGAGAATTTCCAACGGGTATTACAATTTTAGAATTTATATTTAAGCAATCAATCAAATCTTGTGGGTATTGACGAGGTGCTGCAGCACATAAAACACCATCATATGTGAGTTTTTTGTCCCAATCCGTAAAACCATCACCATATTTAAACAAAACATTTTTGATTTTTAATTCACTTAAATTTTCTCTTGCTTTTGTTACTAAGGGTTTAATTCTTTCTATTGCATGGACCTCTTCACAAAAATGTGACAAGACAGCTGACTGATATCCACATCCAGACCCAAGCTCTAATACTTTTTCAAAAATTTTTCCTCTAGATTTTGTATGTGAAATAAGATGCTCTGTCATTTTGGCAACTATATAAGGTTGAGAAATAGTTTGCTTATAACCAATTGTTAAGGATCTATTCTCATAAGCCCGAGATTGTAGAGCATTATCAACAAAAATATGACGAGGCACTTGTGACATTGCATCTAGAACTCTGAAATCTTTGATACCCATATCTAAAAGAGTTTCTATCATCTCTTCTCTAACTCTTCTAAATGTGAAGCCTGAACTATTCATTGAAGTGTGATTTTAAATTTTCTCTTAGTATCTCCTGATCAAGATCATAATCTAATACAGAAATTGAAATATACCCATCGTGAACGGCATTTGCATCAGTTAATGTTGACTCATTTACTGGTTCTCCAGAAAGGTTGTATCTATATCTTTTTGTATCTCCATCTGAGCTTATCTCAATGGGTCGTGATGGAACTCCTCTTTTTGCCAAAGATGTTACCCGTATTCCTTTGCATTCATCCTCTGATATATCTGGAAAATTTACATTAAAAACTTTGCCATGAAAATCTTCAGGTAAATTTTTAACAGTATTAATAATCTCTAATGCTCTATTAACTATAAAATCCATATTAGCTGTTTCATAAGAAGCAACAGATAATGCTATTGGGGGATATTTAAGTTTCCTGCCACCTACTGCTGCACCTACAGTACCAGAATAAATAACATCCGCTCCAATATTTGCTCCATGATTGATGCCAGAGACAACCATATCAAATTCAAAATCAACAATTCCTAGCAAACCAAAATAAGTACAATCCGCTGGTGTACCATCAACAGCATAAACTCTCTCTTCTACTTTTCTAATTTCGGTTTCTTTTAAAAAAGAAATAGCTGCACTCATTCCACTGCAATTATTTTCAGGAGCTATAATCCATACGTCATGTTCTTCTGATAGTTTCTTAAAAAGATTTTGAATGTTGGGAGCCTGATAACCATCATCATTTGTTAATAAGATTTTCATAAGATTTCTTTAAGGTTTACTAGTGATTGAACTGCTATAGCTTTATGCTCACCTATAATACCAATCTTTTCAGAAGTTGTAGCCTTTAAACCAATATTAGATTTAGCAATTTTTAGAATCTCAGACAAGCTATCAATAATATTATTTCTATGAGGACTTATTTTAGGTGATTCACAAATTATTGTTGCATCAACATTGTAAATCTCAAGATTCATTTCATGAATTTTTTCTAAACAAAAATTAATTATTTCCTTACTATCAAGCCCTTTATTGGAAGGGTCTTTGTCTGAGAAGAATATTCCTATATCTCCTAGGGCTGCAGCACCTAGGATAGAGTCTGCAATTGAATGAAGAAGAACATCACCATCGGAGTGTGCTTCAATTGCATAATCGCATTGAAGCATATAGCCTCCCAAAGCAAAACCTGTTCCAGGTTTATAAGTATGTAAATCAAAGCCACTACCAACTCTTGAGTTTAATTTTCTTAGAAGATTTAAATCATGATTATAGGTAATTTTAATATTTGAGGCTTTGCCTTCTATTTTTGATACATTATAACCCTGGGATTCCATTACAAACGACTCATCTGGAACATCAATCTTTTGATCAATAAGATAAGCCAATGAAGACTTTAATTTATTAAATTTTGATATTTGGGGAGTTTGTACCAAGTAATAGTCTTGTTTATTTATAGTTTTATTAGATTTAATCTCCTTAATAGAATCGACAACTGGTTTGTAGAAAAAAGAACAGTCTGATCCAGAGCTGGCAATCTTTTCATATATTGTGACTAAGTCTTTAGCAGTGATGTTAGGTCTAGCTGCGTCATGAGTAATAACATAATCATAGTTTTCATTAGTTCCATTTAAAGCATTTAATATCGACATAGCTCTAGTCTCGCCGCCCTCAACTATTTCTATTTTCTCATTGTCAAAAAAATTTTGTTCTTTAATAAAATTATCTGATTTTGATACAGCGATTAGTATTTTTGATATAAATTTAGACTCTATAAAGGGTTTTAGTGTTTTCTCTATAACAGACTGACCATCAAGATACTCATATTGTTTTGGAATATCGCTCTGAAATCTTTCACCAATTCCTGCTGCTGGAATTATTGCTAATACTTTATCTGTCATCTTTAGATTCGTCTTCGTCCTTGAAAGATATAAACTCTTCATCAGGATATACTAAGTTCAATTTTTCTCTAGCAAAATTTTCTACATGTTCGTTTGATTTTTGTGCGTTCTCAATCTCAAATTCCAAAATATCATTTTGTTTTATTAGTTCATTGTTTTGTTCTAGTTGAAGATTGTTCTCTTTTAGGATTAAAGCTTTCTTTTGATAAGAGTACTTACCAAAGAAAATACTGTTAAGCAGCATAATTATTAAAAGAAGTAGGGCTAAAGCTATAAAATAAAATAGTCGATTCATTGACTTAGATTGATACTAGGAAACTCCTCTTCTATCCATAGCAATCGATTATATTTTGCAACTCTATCAGATCTGCATGGAGCTCCTGTTTTAATTTGGCCTGCTCCAAGACCAACGGCTAAATCAGATATAGTCGTATCTTCAGTCTCACCTGATCTATGAGAAATAATGGATTTATAGTTATTTTGATTAGCAATATTAATTGTTTCTATTGTTTCGGTAATAGAACCTATTTGATTAAATTTAATTAAAATTGAGTTAGCTAAATTATTTTCTATACCTTCTTGGAAAATAGTCTTATTTGTTACAAACAAATCGTCTCCAACTAATTGACACTTGGAGCCAATTCTTTCGGTAAGAATTTTCCAGCCTTCTGAGTCATTTTCATCCATACCATCTTCTATAGAAATAATTGGATATTTATCAACCAAACTTTCTAAATAATCAGAAAAAGATTTAGAGTCTAAGGATATACCTTCACCAGATAAATTATAATTTTTGCCGTCATAAAATTCACTTGCAGCACAATCCAGAGCAATAAAGACATCATCTCCCGGTATGAGACCAGAGATTTTTATTGCTTCAATAATTAATTTAATTGCCTCTTCATTAGATTGTAAGTTAGGAGCAAAGCCACCTTCATCTCCCACTCCAGTAAATAATTTTTTTTGTTGCAATATTGATTTAAGATTCCAATATATTTCAGAAGACCATCTCATAACTTCTTTAAAAGTCTTTGCGCCTTTTGGGATAATCATAAATTCTTGAATATCAATATTATTATCGGCATGCTCTCCGCCGTTAAGAATATTTAACATAGGCATAGGAAGATTAGATTCAACATCTAGTCCAGTGATATTTTTATATATCTCAGCAAAATGTTCATGCAATGAAATATTTTTATCTTTTGCTGCTGCATGAGAGACTGCTAATGAGACAGCTAGAATTGCATTAGCTCCAATATTTGACTTGTCACTAGTTCCGTCTAACTCAATTAATTTTTTATCAATTAATTGTTGATCGTTTGGATTTAGTTTTTCAAGAAGTGGGTTTATTAGGTCATTAATATTACTTACAGCTTTTTGAACTCCTTTACCCATGTACAAATGACCACCATCTCTTAACTCTAATGCTTCCTTGGTACCAGTTGATGCTCCGCTTGGCACTATTGCACTTGCTTTAATACCATTATCAAGAATTACATTACAAGAAACTGTAGGAAGACCTCTTGAGTCTAAAACCTGAATAGCTTTTATTGATTGAATTGAAGCCATGCTTACTAAAAAATATCTAAAGTTTCTTGATTTTTTACAAAAACATCTAGATCTTTAATTTGCTGTAAAAAAGGTTCCAACATATCAAGACGAAGTGCGCACGGACCATCACATTTAGCTTTATCAGGATCTGGGTGTGCTTCTAAAAATAAACCTGCTATTCCCTGAGAAATACCAGCCTTTGCCAAACTTAGAAGATACTCCCTTCTTCCTCCTGCTGCATTACCAAGACCTCCAGGAAGTTGAAGTGAATGCGTAACATCAAAAATTGCTGGCTTACCTAAATTCTTGAGAATTTGAAAATTAAGAGTATCTACAACTAAATTGTTATATCCAAAAGAATTACCCCTCTCACACAATGTAATTTTACTGTTACCAGCTGTTTCACATTTTTCTATAATGTTTTTCATCTCGGGTGCAGATAAAAATTGTGGTTTTTTAAACTGCAAAATAGCATCTGTTTTTGCTGCAGCAACCACTAAATCAGTTTGTCTTGCTAAAAAAGCTGGTATTTGAACAACTTCACATACTTCACTTACTGGCTTAGCTTGATCTGGTTCATGAATATCGGTAACTACGGGAACATTAAAATCCGTTGAAACTTCTTGAAGTAATTTAAGACCCTCATCCATGCCTGGACCTCTGAAAGATGAAACAGAACTTCTATTAGCCTTATCAAATGAACCTTTAAAAATATAATTAATCTCAAGCTTATCTGATATTGATTTAAATTTTTCAGCAACTTGCAATACTAAGTCTCGAGATTCAAGTACATTCATTCCTCCCATTAAAGTTAATGGCTGTGAATTACCAATAGTAAAGTTTCTAAGTTTCAGATCATTCATATTTACTTATCTATTGTACTCTTAATGTAGCTGTTGAAAATAGGATGTCCGTCTCTTGGATTGGATGTGAACTCAGGATGAAATTGACATGCTAGGAACCACTTGTGATCTGAGATTTCAATCATTTCAATTAACTTACCATCTACTGAAGTTCCAACTAAATTTAACCCAGAATTAGAAAATTGATCTACATATTTTGGATTAACTTCATATCTGTGCCTGTGCCTCTCAACAATTTCATGCTTTTTGTACATTTTAAATGCTTTTGAAGATTTCTTGAGTTTACATACTTGGCCACCTAGTCTCATGGTGCCGCCTAGGTCAGAATTTTTATCTCTTTGCTCTTTTTTACCAGAGATGTCATTCCATTCTGTTATTAGTGCAATGATTGGATGCTTTGTTTTTGAATCAAATTCTGTACTGTTGGCACCTTTTAATTTAAGAACATTTCTTGCGTATTCAATCATTGCCACTTGCATTCCTAAGCAAATTCCTAAATATGGAATCTGATTCTCTCTTGCATATTTACATGCCAAAATCATTCCCTCGACACCTCTATCTCCAAAACCACCAGGAACTAACACTGCATCGGTTTCTGATAGGACTTTTTTAACATTTTTTGAAGTTAAGATTTCGGCAAGTACGAAATTTATATTTACTTTGGTTTTATGTTTTATGCCAGCATGTTCTAAGGCTTCGTTTATAGATTTATATGAATCCTGCAACTCAGTATATTTTCCAACAAAAGCTATATTAACTTCTTTTTGTGGATTAAGACTTGCATTAACAACTCTTTTCCAATCAGATAATTTAGGATCTTTAGATTTAATGTTAAGTTTTTTGAGTATGATTTGATCTACTTTTTGTTTATTTAAAAGAAGTGGTATTGAATAAACTGTATCTACATCATGCATTGAAATAACATTGTCTTGAGCAACAGAACAAAATAAGGCAATTTTCTTTTTCTCATCCTTCGGAAGTTCTTGTTCCGATCTGCAAATTAAACAGTCAGGACTAATGCCTAGTGAACGTAACTCTTTAACAGAATGTTGAGTTGGTTTTGTTTTAAGCTCTCCAGAAGCCTTAATGAATGGAACTAAAGTTAAGTGAACAAATGCCCAAGATGTTGATGGAAGCTCCAAGGCCATTTGTCTAATAGCTTCAACAAATGGTTGGCTTTCAATATCACCAACTGTTCCACCTATTTCAACAATAGCTATATCTTTACCTTGCCCGCCCTCTTTTATCCTTTTTTTAATTTCATTTGTTATATGAGGTATGACTTGAACAGTCCCGCCTAAATAATTACCCTTTCTTTCGTTTCTGATTACTGTTTCATAAACCTTTCCAGCAGTAAAATTATTTTTCTTAGATGCCTCAAATCTTACAAATCTTTCATAATGACCTAAGTCTAAATCAGTTTCAGTACCATCGTTTGTTACAAATACCTCCCCATGCTGAAATGGGCTCATTGTTCCAGGATCTACATTAATATATGGATCAACCTTAATAAGTGATACCGATAGTCCTCTTGACTCTAGTAAAGCTCCTATAGAGGCTGCAGCAATACCCTTTCCGAGTGAAGAAACAACTCCTCCAGTTATGAAAATGTACTTAGTATTGGCCATCATTTAATTGAATCATGATGGGATAACAGAATAACAGAATACTCCTAAGAGTGAAATAAGCTTTATTAATATAATTAAAAAATTAGCTTATTTTTTTATAAACTCTTTCAACTCTAGATTTTATTCTAATCATTATGTCATATGAAATTAAACCATTAGCTGAAGCGAGATTATTGATTGAATGATTAGGTGAAAAAAACTCACACCAATCTCCCACATTACATTCTTTAATATCAGAGACATCTATAGTTGTTACATCCATGCTAACCTTTCCAAAAACAGTAGCATCTTGATTATTAACTTTTACAGCTGTTCCATCTTTAATGTTTTGAGGCAAGCCATCTGCATATCCAAGATAGACAGTCGCTACTTTCATTCTTTTTTCTGCAGTGGCCCTTCCGTCATATCCAACTCTTTCACCAATATTAAGCTCCTTAATATTTATTATTGGAGATTTAAGTGTAATAGCTGTTTTGAGTTCGTCATTTCCGATATATCCACCAAATATTCCAATTCCTGCTCTTACCCAATCAAAACATTTGTCTGGAAAGTTTAAAACACAGCCAGTGTTAGCAATACTTTTAGTTACTCCGGAATGTAAATCTCTAGAAAGTCTCTCAAACCTCTCGAATTGCTCTGAATTAGAGGGGTCATCTTTATTATTGGACGCAGCTAAATGAGTCATGAGTGTAAAATTTATATCCTCAAGATAATCTTTATAAATCTCTAAAAATTTATCTATTTCAAAACCCAGTCTGTTCATACCGGTATTAACCTTTACCCATAAATTTTCAAAATTATTGTTTTTAATAATGATATTTAATTGGAATTCGTTATGAACCACCAAATCTAAATCATGCTTTTTGGCTAAAAGGTAATCTTCCTGTGAATATACTCCCTGCATTAGCACAATCTTTTTTCGTGAGACTTTTCTTAAATCAATTGCCTCATCAAGCCTTACTACTCCATATCCATCAACCAAATCATCAATATCAGAAACTATATTATTAAGTATATGACCATAAGCATCAGATTTGATGACCGCTAAAAAATTCGAAGTATTTGAAATTTTATTTTTTAGTTTTTGAATATTGCTTCTTATAATAGATGGGTCTATTTCAAGAATGCTTTTTAATGTCGTCATTCAAAAGAGTCGTAATACCCATCGCTAGAAAAATTTTCAAAGCGTGTATATTCTTTTAGGAATGTTAGATTAATAGTTCCAATTGGTCCGTTTCTTTGCTTTCCAATAATAATTTCAGCTTTATTACCTTGATCTGAATCTTCGTTATAAACCTCATCCCTGTATATGAAAAGAATAACATCAGCATCCTGCTCAATAGCACCTGAATCACGAAGATCAGCCATAATTGGTCTTTTGTTAGGTCTTTGTTCTACCGCCCTATTAAGCTGAGAAAGTGCTATAACTGGAACATTGAGCTCTTTTGCTAAAGATTTTAATGATCTAGATATTTCTGATATTTGATTCACTCTATTTTCTGTTGATGTTGGTAACTGCATCAACTGAAGGTAATCAACTACGATTAGTGATAATCCATTCTCCTCTTGCCTTGCAAGCCTTCTAGCTTTTGCACGAAGTTCCATTGGAGTTAGTAGAGAGCTATCATCAATCCACAATGGTAAATTCTTGAGTCTTTCACCTTCTGAAAGTAATAATTTCAGCTCGTTATCCTTAAGCATTCCTGAACGAACATTTTGCTGATTTAATTTGCTCATTCCAGACAACATTCTTGTCGTTAGAGCTTCGCCAGGCATTTCTAAACTGAATATTAAAACAGCGCCATCATTATCTTTTTCAAGCAAAACATTTTCAGCTATATTCATAGCAAAAGATGTTTTGCCCATGCTTGGTCTTCCGGCTACCACTATAAGATCACCGTTTTGTATCCCTTGGAGTTTATTGTCGAGATCCTTAAACCCTGTAGATGAACCAATTAATCCTCCAGCTTTATTAGACATCTCATGAAGTCTATCCATTGTTGATGGAATTAATTCTTTCATTGATTGAAGGCTTTGATCATTTTGACTAGACTCGTCATTCAAAGCAAAAATCATACTTTCAGCTTTGTCTAATAATGCGTTGCCGTCTTGTCCTTGAGGATTATTAATTAAATCTGAGATCTCAGAATTAGCTTTCATTAATTTTCTTGTAATAGATCTCTGTCTAATTATTTCAGCATATGCTTCAAGATTAGCGGCAGATGGAGTTGAAGTGGCAAGTTCAATTAAATAGTCTTTTCCACCAACCTTATTAAGAGAATTTTTATTATCTAATTTTTCTGAAACTGTTAGAGGGTCAAGGGGCTTATTTTCCTCAATCAATTCAGACATTGATTGAAAAATAATTTGATGGTCTTTGCCATCAAAATCATTTTCTTTAATTACCTGTATTACAGTGTCAAAACGATGAGTTTCGAGCATTAAACCTCCAAGAACTGCTCTTTCAGCTTCTCTAGCTTGCTCGTTTTGATTTAAAGATAAGTCAGACATTGGAATATGATTTTTACATCATATTTTAAAATATACAACTACTCAGCCAATACTTTTACAGTTACTTCTGCAGAAACCTCAGGATGAACAGCAATAGTGATTAAATGATCACCAATCTCTTTAATTGGTCCATCTGGTAGTTGTACTTCACTTTTATCTATTTCGATATCAATATTTGTAAATGCCTCAGAAATCTCTCTTGTACCAACTGAACCGTATAATGCACCCTCTTCAGTTACAGGTACTGCAATTTCACAAGTCTTACCATTAATGGTCTCAGCTCTTGCTTCAGCTTTAGTAAACATGTCAGCAGACGCTGCTGCTAACTCACCTTTTCTTGCCTCTACCTCAGCAATATTTTTATCACTGGCAAATGCTGCTTTCTTTTGTGGAATCAAAAAATTTCTTGCGTAACCTGAATTGACTTCGACTATGTCACCAATTTCGCCTAATCTTTGTATCTTGTCTAATAATATAATCTTCATAATTTTATTGATGCATGTCCGTGTATGGTAAAAGAGCTAAAAATCTAGCTATTTTAATGGATTTGGTAATTTTTCTCTGATTTGATGCTGATACTCCTGTAACTCTTGCAGGTATTATCTTTCCTGTTTCAGTAATAAATTGTTTCAAGATATCAATATCTTTGTAATCAAATTTCTTAGGCAATTCATATTTACTCATTATCTTCACCTTCTTCTTGTTTACCTTCAGATGTGTCTTCCAAATCTTCTTCTTTTACTGGCTCAGAATCTGTATTAACAACTTCTTTAACATTCTCAACTTCAGACGTTTCAGGTTTTTTATTCTTTGATTCAACAAAAAGGCTTGAATCTTCTCCGTTGTGTTCTTTTACAACTAAAAATAAATGCCTAATGATGGATTCGTTATATTTAATTTTTGTTTCTATTTCTATTAACTTAGAGGGATCACCTTCAAGGTTAAATAAAATATAATGACCTTTATTATGATTAGCTATTGAATATGCTAATTGTCTTCTTCCAATATCTTCTGTTTTAACAATATTAAAAGAGTTATCTTTTAATAATTTCTCAAAATCTTTTTTAAAGTTATCAACCTTAGAAGAAAGGTTGGGGTTGAGAACTATTACTGCTTCGTACTTATTCATTTGTTACCTTATGGTTAAAGATTTACTTCTTAATTGATGCAAACCAAGGAATGCGCATTCTAATGGAATTGATATCTAGAATCAATACTCGCTTTTGACTATCTTCAAAAGCTTGGAAAGCCAACTCTGATTTTGTTCAGCTATTAAATCATCATTTTTCTGCTTAAAACCATGATCAACCAATCCGATGGATGTTGCATAGATTGGATTTTGCAAAATACTTTCCATTCCAGAGAATTTGTTTGGAATACCTAGTCTTACAGATGTCTGAAAAATAGATTCTGCTAATTCAACTACACCCTCCATTTTTGATGTCCCGCCTGTAAAAACAATACCAGCAGAAATTTTATCCTCAAATCCGTTTCTCGTAATTTCTGCCTTAACAAGTTCAAATAGCTCTGTATACCTAGGTTGAATAATATCAGCTAAAGAACTTCTTGAGAGTTCTCTTGTTGGTCTTCCTCCTACACCAGGAACTTCAATACTTTCATCATCTTTTGTGAACTCAGCAACTGCACAACCGTGTTTTTGTTTTATATCCTCGGCCTGAGGTGTTGGAGTTCTCAACGCTTGCGCTATATCGCTAGTTACCTGATCACCAGCAATAGGTATTACTCCAGTAAAAACTATTGAGCCAGAATTAAATATTGCTATGTCGGTAGTACCTCCACCAATGTCAACCAAACATACTCCCAAATCTTTTTCATCTTCAGAGAGAATAGAATGAGAACTAGCTAATTGCTCTAAAACAAAACCATCAACAGATAGGCCACAATTTCTTATGCATTTTTCTATATTTTTTACTGCACTGTTAGCACATGTAACCAAGTGAACCTTTGCTTCAAGCCTCACCCCTGCCATTCCAAGCGGGTCAAGGCTAACCTCTTGACCATCAATCACATACTCTTGAGGAAGGACATGCAAAACATTTTGATCAGACGGAATTGATACTGCCTGAGCAGAATCAATAACTCTGTCAATATCATAAGGTGTAACTTCTTTATCTTTAATGCCTACAGCGCCTTGAGAATTAAGACTTTTAATGTGACTACCAGCAATGCCTACATATACAGATCGGATCTTATCCTCAATCATGGATTGAGCTTGCTCTACGGCCTTTTTAATTGCATCAGTTGTAGCATCAATATTTACAACCACTCCTTTTTTTAAGCCGCTTGATGGGTATGCACCAAGTGAGATTATTTCTAGTTTTTGAGCTTCATTATATTTACCTACAATGCAAACTACTTTAGAAGTACCTATATCTAAACCAACAACTATATTAGAATTTTTACCATTATTTGCCATAATCTAAAGCAACTCCATCCTTGTATCTTAGATCTATCATACTAGGAATTTTTCTATTTTCGTACAAGTAATTCAAGGTATCTTTTAATGAATTA
>OCRN01000089.1_pt1 | contig 11825 bp, 11 predicted proteins | sample 1534761 | NCBI WGS metagenome assembly OCRN01 (sample SAMEA3275602, study PRJEB22092) | marine metagenome | biome: ENVO:01000047 "MEDITTEREAN SEA BIOME"; feature: ENVO:00002042, "SURFACE WATER"; material: ENVO:00002010, "SEA WATER" | collected 2014-06-21T10:50:00+00 | depth 0 m | reverse complement strand
ATATTTATTTAGCTGGTGAAATTCACACAAATTGGCGCGATGAGTTAATCGATCAGTGCAAATCTGCGAATATAAATGCTCAATTTTCTTCTCCTGTTACTAATCATGAATTATCTGATAATTGCGGTGTTGAAATTCTAGGCGCTGAAGAAAAAAATTTTTGGAAAGATCAAAAAGGTGCCAATATCAATTCTATTCGCACCAAAAAAGCTATTAATGATAGTGATATTGTAATTGTGAAATTTGGAGAAAAATACAAACAGTGGAATGCTGCTTTTGATGCTGGTTATGCAGCGGCATTAAATAAATCCATTATAGTGATACATTCTGATGAACATCAACATGCTCTTAAAGAAATTGACTCTGCTGCTTCTGTAGTAGCCTCAAACAATGAACAAGTCGTTCGTATTTTAAAATACGTTTTAAATGGAGAGTTATAATTATGAAATTTAGAGAGTTTTCGGATATAGGCTGGAGAGTGTCAGAAATTGGTCTTGGGTGCTGGGCTATTGGTTCAGAATGGGGAGATGTTTCTAAAGAAGATGCTACTGAAGTTTTAAATACATCTTTAGATAATGGTATAAATTTTTTTGATACGGCTGATGTTTACGGTGATGGTAGAAGTGAGCAATTCATTGGGGAGTTATTAAAATCTACAAATGAAAAAATTTATGTGGCCACTAAATCGGGTAGAAGATTAAATCCTCACAATTCAGAGGGTTATAATCCTCAAAATATTGAGAGTTTTATAGATCGATCTTTAAAAAATCTTGGAGTGGAGTGTATTGACCTTTTACAACTTCATTGCCCACCTTCTGATGTTTGTTCAAAAAAAGAAACGTATGAAATGATGGATGATATTGTCAAAAAAGGAAAAATTTTACATTATGGCGTTAGTGTAGAAAAAGTATCCGAAGCAATGGATGCTATTCAATTTCCCAATGTAAAAAGTATCCAGATTATTTTTAATATGTTTCGTCAAAAACCCTCTGAAGAATTCTTCAAAGAGGCAGCTCAAAGAGATGTGGCTATTATAGCTAGAGTTCCTCTTGCAAGCGGATTATTAACGGGAAAAATGACTAAAGATTCCTCTTTTCCTGCAAATGATCACCGAAACTATAACATTAAAGGTGAAGCCTTTGACGTTGGAGAAACTTTTTCTGGAGTAAGCTTTGAAAAAGGTTTGTTAGCAGTAGAAGAATTAAAAAAGATTATTCCTGCTCATTATACGCTAGCTGATTTCGCTTTAAAATGGATACTGACGCATCCGGAAGTAACAGTAGCTATTCCAGGGGCTAAAAACAAACAACAGGCCTCTATGAACGTAAAATCAGTCAATTTACATGAAATATCTGCTTTATTACCTTCGATTAAGGATATTTATGATAAATATCTCAAAGAAGACATTCACCACCGCTGGTAATATTTAATTCTCCTTTTTATATAAACTTATATGTTCTCTTTTTTAAATTTTTTAAAAATCAATCAAATCCCTACTAAAAATTGGAGCTCTAAATCTCCTTTAAATTTTAAACCCAGCTTCAAAACTTTATTTTTTTTATCTCTTGGTCTCATTATCTTTGGACTAGGGGAGGGATTGATTTTAATTTCTTCAACTGGAAATTCACCATGGCTTGTTTTAGCGGAAGGATTATCCATTAAGACAGGACTAAGTGTCGGGAGTATGACATTTTTTATTAGTTTAATGGTTTTATGTTTATGGATATTTCTTAAGCAAAAACCGGGTGTTGGAACACTTTTAAACGTTTTGATTATTGCTGTCGTAATTGATTTAACTACTTTTTATTTTAATCCTCCTACTTCCGTATATTCTCAATATTTACTAACAATTATTGCTGTTTTGCTTGTTGGCCTTGGGAGTGGTATTTATTTAGTAGCTAACCTTGGCCCGGGTCCCAGAGATGGTTTAATGACTGGCCTGACAAAAATATCAGGCTATCCTATTTCTCTTGTTCGAGCTTCTCTTGAAATAACCGTAGTTGTAGTAGGGTGGTATTTTGGAGGAACAGTAGGATTAGGTACATTAATTTTTGCTTTTGGAATTGGACCTGCTGTGTCACTAGGTTTACATATCGTTAATAAATTTTAATGAATTTATATTTTATTCGTTGTTAATGATTTGAAGATGCTTAGGAAAACTTGTTAAAACTCTGGGTTGGTTTTCATCAATCATTACATCATCTTCAATTCTTATTCCAAATTTCCCGGGGATATACAAACCAGGTTCTACAGTAATCACCATTCCTTGTTCTAATGCGGTTTTATTACCTCTCACAATATAAGGATCTTCATGGACATCTAATCCTAAACCATGACCTGTTTTATGAACAATAAATTCTTTAAAATTACTATTTTCTAAAACTATAGTCGTTTCATTATCTATATCATGCATTGTGTTAGAAATTTTGGATTGTTCAATTCCTATTTGATTGGCTTTTAGAACTGTTTCATAAGCACTTTGTTGATATTCATCAGCTTCAATCATAAAAAAAGTTCTGGTGATATCTGCTTTATAGCCATTAACGGTAGCCCCAAAATCAAATAGTAAAGTATCGCCTTTATTTATTTGGTTTTTATTTGAAGAATGACCATGAGGCATGGCGGAGTTTTTCCCAGTTAATACAATTGGATCAAAAGAAAGACCTTGGGCACCATTTTTATATAATTCTTGCATTAAATATTGTTTTACTTGTAATTCGTTCATACCAATTTTGATATAATCTAAAGTGTTCTTTAATGACTGCTCTGAAATTCTAATCGCCTCGGAAAGATTTTGAATTTCATCTTGGCTTTTATGTAATCGAATAGATGAAATTTCTTTATGAGAATTTTTAATTTCAATACCACCGAAATTTTCTTTTAATGCCTGTGTTTCAAAAAATCTTATTCTTTGTCCTTCTACACCGATATTTTTAATATTTCCTAAAATTTTATTTGCTTTTTTAAATGCAAAATTGTACCCATCTTTATCATGCCAGCTGATAACTTCTGATTGGATTTCTAGTTGATTAAAACTATCCACCTCTAAGCTTGGCAGGATGGCTACGTTTTTATTTTTTGTAATAATTAACAAGGTAGGTCTTTCCATTAATGGAAAACTAGCACCTGTTAGGTATTTCAAGTTTGAACCTGGAATTAAAGCTATCGCATCTAAGCTATAATTCTCAAGAATTTGATAAATTTTTTGAAATCGATTATTCATAGTGTCTAATAGAGCGTAATTTATCCGTTTAAATTTATATTAAAAGCCTTGATTAATTGAAAAAAACATTAAGAAAAGGTAAAGTTCAATCTTTATTTGGGAGGAAAATAAATGAAAAATAAACTTTCTATTTTATTGTCATTGTTTCTTTTAAGTTTTGTTTCACCTTTAATGGCTAACACTATTAAGTGGTCTATGCCTGGTGACTCATTAACTCTAGATCCACATGCACAAAATGAGGGTCCTACTCATATGGTTTCAAGACAGATATATGAAGGACTTGTCACTCACGATATTAATATGAATATCGTTCCACAATTAGCGACTTCTTGGGAAGCCGTAGACGCTGAAACTTGGGTTTTTAATCTTCGTGACGGTGTCAAATTTCACGATGGATCAAATTTAACCGCATCTGATGTAGCTTTTAGCATCAATAGAGCTCGTACAGCTCCTTCTGATATGGTGGATTTGATTAAAAGCATTACTTCTGCTACTGCCCTTGATGATTTGACTGTTGAAATTAAAACAGAAGGTCCAAATCCAATTCTACTAAATCAATTAGTTCAAATCTTTGTAATGTCAGAGTCTTGGTCTAAAGAAATGGGTTGTGAGCTTTCATACAACTGGGATGCAGGTGAAACTTCAAAATGTGCTTCTGCTGCTAATGGCACAGGTCCTTTTGAAATTACTTTTAGAGAGCAAGATGTAAGAACTGTATTTGAGAGAAATCAAAATTGGTGGGGTGATCAAAGTCAATTTAATATTGATACGATTGAATTATTACCTATTAAAAACGATGCAACAAGAATTGCAGCTCTTTTATCAGGGGAGATTGACTATACTAACGTTGTTCCTGTTCAAGATTTAGATCGAATTGGAAACTCTGCTGATCATAAAATTAGTCAAGCTGCTCAAAATAGAACCATCTTTTTTGGTATGGATCAAGGATCTCCAGAGCTTAGCTCATCAAACATTAAAGGTAAAAATCCATTTGCAGACAAAAGAGTGCGTCAAGCAATGTATCAAGCCCTTGATATGGATGCTATCAGAGATAAGGTAATGAGAGGTCAAAGTTTTCCGGCAGGTATTATTACAGCTCCTGGTGTAAATGGTTATACCGAAGCATATGATGCCCGTCTTCCTTACGACCCTGATGCTGCAAAGCAATTATTAGCAGATGCGGGCTATCCGGATGGTTTTGAGGTAACTCTAGATTGTCCAAATGACCGTTATGTCAATGATGAAGCAATATGTGTTGCTGCAATTGGTATGTTTGCCAAAATTGGCGTGAAAGTGAACTTAGATGCTAAAACCAAAAGTATTCACTTCCAGGATGTAAAAGAGGGTGACGCTGATGGTAATCCAAGTGATATGTATATGTTAGGCTGGGGTGTTCCTACCTATGACAGTCACTATGTTTTCACTTTCTTGTTAGATAGCGCAGGTAGTTGGAACAAGATCAATTTTAAAAATGATCGCATAGATGAAATTACTGCAGCCATTGGTGTAGAGACAAATATTGATACCAGAAATCAATTAATCGCTGAAGGGTGGGATATTATTCAAGATAACATTCCTTATCTTCCTTTACATCATCAAGTAGTAAATCAAGCATCAAAGAGTAACGTTGATATTCATGCAAGAATTAACAACGAACCACTCTTTTATTTTGCAAACGTTAACTAAAATCTAAATTTAACTCTGGCCAGGTTTGCCTGGCCAGGGCCTTTTTATGCTCAATTATTTTTTTAAAAGATTATTTCAAGCTTCTTTGGTAATGCTGATAATTTCTTTTGTTTCTTTTTCGTTGTTTAATTTTGTCGGCGATCCCGTGAATAATATGGTTGGGCAAGAAGCTTCTGATGAAAGAAGAGAAGAAATCAGAGATAAGCTAGGTATTAATGATCCTATATATATTCAATTTTATAATTTTGTAGAAAATATAGTTCAGGGAAATTTTGGTATTTCTTACCAGCTCAAAAGACCAGTTTCAGAGCTAATTTCTGAACGTATGCCGGCCACATTAGAATTAGTTTTTGTATCGGCAATTTTAGCTATTTCGGTTGGTGTTTTCTTAGGTGTTTATACAGGTATCCATCGAGATAGGTTTTTATCAAAAGTTATCTTAGTTGTTTCTTTAGCGGGCGTTTCTCTTCCAACATTTATTATTGGTATTATGTTAATTTATTTATTCTCTGTTATCTTGGGAGTTCTTCCTTCTTTTGGTAGGGGGCAAGTTGTTGATTTAGGTTTTTGGACTACAGGTTTCCTGACAATTTCAGGATTAAAAGCATTAATTCTTCCTTCAGTCACATTAAGCCTTTTTCAAATGACCTATATCATTAGACTTGTTCGAGCAGAAATGATGGAAATCTTACAAACTGATTACATTAAATTTGCAAAAGCTAGAGGTATTGCACAAAATATTATCAATTATCGTTATGCATTAAAAAATGGATTAATTCCTGTAATTACGATTACAGGTATAAATATCGGAACTTTAATAGCCTTTTCAATCATTACAGAAACTGTATTTCAGTGGCCTGGAATGGGATCCTTGTTCATCAATGCTGTCTATTTTGTTGATATTCCTATTATGTCGGCATATATGATTTTGGTGGCATTCATTTTTGTCATGATTAATTTCATAGTTGATATTGCTTATTATTTTATCGATCCTCGAATTCGTCTAAGAGAGGAAAAAGAATAGTCATGAATATTTACCAAAGACTTTACAATACAGATATTGGCTATAGTTTTTTTAACTCAAAAGTAGCAATTTTTTCATTTTTATTATTTTTATTAATTGTTTTTTGCTCTCTTTTTGCAGAATTCGTTTCCCCCTATGATCCATTTAACCCTTTAAATGTTTCTCTCATGGATGCTTTTATTCCTCCTGTGTGGACTGAGGAAGGCGATGTAAGGTTTATTCTTGGAACAGATCAACAGGGTAGAGATATGCTTTCAACGATTATTTATGGATCAAGAATTTCATTAATCGTAGGTTTTGCTTCGATTGCATTTGCGATGATCGTCGGTGTATTTTTAGGTATTACTGCTGGATACATAGGAGGCAAATATGAAGTAATTGTAATGAGATTAACAGACGTTCAATTAACAATCCCAAGCATTTTGATGGCTTTATTGGTTGATGGTATAGCGAGAGCAATAATTTCAAAATCAATGCATGATGAAATGGCTATTTATGTTTTAATCTTTGCTATTGGAATTTCAGAGTGGCCGCAATTTGCTCGAGTAACAAGAGCTTCAACTTTAGTTGAAAAAAACAAAGAATATGTAGCTGCCTCAAAGATCATTGGTTTGTCTAGCGTTTACATTATGTTTAAACACATATTACCGAATATATTACGTCCTGTTCTAGTAATCGCTACAATAGGTCTAGCATTAGCGATTATAGCTGAGTCTACGTTGAGTTTTTTAGGAGTAGGGGTTCCTCCCACCACGCCTTCTCTGGGGACGCTTATCAGATTTGGTAATAATTTTTTATTTTCAGGAGAATGGTGGATTACATTTTTTCCAGCAATTTTTCTAATTATTTTAGCTTTATCTATTAATTTGTTAGGAGATTGGATGCGCGACGCGTTAAATCCAAAATTAAAAAAGAGATGAGTTTTCTTAAAATAAAAAATTTAGATATTTCATATAAAACTAGAAAAGAAACTATTATTGCCAGCCAAAACGTTAGTTTTACACTAGAAAAAGGGGAAATTTTAGGAGTTGTTGGCGAGTCTGGTTCTGGTAAATCCACTATTGCTAATGCGATTATAAATCAAATTGATCCTCCAGGTGAGATTACGCAAGGCTCCATTCAATTAGATGATGCTGAACTTTGTAATAATGAAAAATTAATACAAACATACAGAGGAAAAAAAATTGGCTTCATATTTCAAGATCCGCAAACCTCTCTAAATCCACTCTTTACCATTAAACAACAATTAGTTGAAACTATCCAAGCTCACTTAAAATTGAATGATAATGATGCCACTCAACGAGCAATTCAGTTATTAAAAGAAGTGGGAATTCATGATGCTGAAAAACGTATCAATGATTACCCTCATCAATTTAGTGGAGGAATGAGACAAAGGGTAGTGATTGCTTTGTCCATATCTTGTGAACCAGATTTATTGATTGCCGATGAACCCACAACAGCTTTAGATGTTAGTATTCAAGCTCAAATCTTACAGCTGATTAAAGATTTAACTATTAAAAGAAATCTTGCTGTAATTATCATTACTCATGATATGGGTGTTATAGCTGAGATAACCAATAAAGTTGCAATTATGCGATTTGGTATAATAGTTGAACAAGGTTTGACTAAAAATATTTTAACAAATCCCCAGTCTTTAGAAGGCAAAAGTTTAATTATTTCAGTCCCTCCCACGAATAAAAAAATTAATCGATTTACCTTAATTAGCCCTGAAGGAAAGGAAATCACATTAAATTCAGCCAATCTTACAAAAAATATTATTAAAACATGGGGAGTGAGAGAGACTAGTAATAAAAAAATTTTAAATTTTGAAAATGTTTCTAAAACTTTTGATGATGGATCTTTATTAAAAAAGATAGACAGCAAAGAAGCTGTGAAAGCTTTAAATGAAGTTAGTTTTGACGTGTATGAAGGAGAAACTCTTGGATTAGTAGGTGAGTCAGGATCAGGTAAATCGACTATAGCTAAAATAATTACTGGCCTAATCAAACCATCATCAGGAAAAATATCTTACTATAATGACGAATTATTCAATGATCGTAAGATCTATCAGTCTCAATATAGCAGAGGTCAAATTCAAATGATTTTTCAAGACCCTTATTCTTCTCTTAATCCCAGATTTAAGGTAAGAGATATTATAGCTGAACCATTAAAATTTTACCAAAAAAACCTCTCTCAGCAAAATCTACATTCTAATATCAATGATCTAATTGATATTGTAGGTATGTCTCGACAGTCTTTAGATCGTTATCCTCATGAATTTTCCGGAGGCCAAAGACAAAGAATATCAATAGCGCGAAGTCTTGCTTCTAGGCCAAGACTTTTAATTTGTGATGAACCTACTTCGGCATTGGATGTCAGTATTCAAGCTCAAATTCTTAATCTATTAAAAGATATTCAGGATGAATTGAACTTAACCATGCTTTTTATTTCACATGATTTACCAGTAATACGTCAAATGTGTAATCGTACTGTTGTTTTGAAAGATGGTAATGTTTGTGAAATCAATGATTCTGAGAGTTTATTTAATCAACCTCAGCACTCTTACACAAAACACTTAATTAATTTAATGCCAAAAATAGAGTCGCTCGTTTAACTCATGAAAATAGCATTAGTATTTGGATCTTCGGGTCTAGTAGGGCAGCAATTAGTAGAACAACTTATACAAAATAATTCTTATCAAAAGATTAAGCTATTTGTTCGAAAAAAACCTAATATAAAAAATCCCAAGATTGAAATTATAGAAACAAAATTTGATAATTTAGAAATTTTATCTTCAGAAATAAATGGAGATGATTGTTTTTTTTGTATTGGTACTACAAAAAAAAATTCACCTGAAAAGTTAGAATATCAAAGAGTAGAATTAGAACTTCCAAAAAAAATTGCTAATTTAGCTAAACAAAATGATATTCAATCTTTTATTTTTGTTTCTTCGGGTTATGCTAATTCTAAAAGTTCAGGTGATTACCTAAGATTTAAAGGATTAGTGGAAGAAGAATTAATATCTCTAAAATTTAATAATTTAGGAATTTTAAGACCATCTTTTCTTTTAGGTAATCGAAAAGAAAAAAGAATTGGAGAGAAAATTGGCATTATTGTATTTAAAATACTTTCACCTTTAATGTTAGGTCCTCTAAAAAGAATGAAACCCATCCATGTGAAAGTAGTCGCGAGTGCGATGATTAAAATCGCTCAATTGGAACCTAAACAGATTATTTTCGAGTCAGATGAGATTGTAAAATTAAATGAAGATTAAAGGCATTTGTACATCTGTACTTTAGCTAATAAACTTGAATTTAAACAACTTTTTTGAATAGGACTAATGATGGTACATCCCGGCCAATGTAATGGATTACCATCATTAACAAATTTTCGTTCATCTTTTGTTATGTAATAAACATGAAGGTAATTTAATAAATAGCTCTCTTCATGCTCTATAATATTGCTTTCGAATATAAATTGTTATTTTACTTTACCGTCATCTTTATAAAAACGTGGATCGAATTCATCTAATTGAATATTTCGAAATGTTTTATAAAAAGATTTAAATTGATAATCTCCAAGTTTTTCAAGAGGAGTGGAGGCAAATTTTGCTTTTGCTTCTTCTTCTGATTCAGCTTCGATAGTAACTTTAAAGTCATACGACATAGTCATATCAATGATAAATTTTCTCATATTTAAAATCTCCTAATTATATTATTTTTACATATAATATAGAAAAAGAGATCTAATTTAAATTAAATGATAAATTCTCAAAATACTCAAAAATTTTACATAAATGGTCAATGGTGCAATCCAATATCTTCTCAGGTATTAGATGTTATTAATCCAGCGAATGAAGAGATTGTATCTCAAATTACTCTTGGCAATGAAGAAGATTTAAATAATGCCGTAGAAGCAGCTAAAAACTCCTTTGATTCATGGTCAGTTTCTAGTGTGGATAAAAGATTAAAACTATTAAGCAAACTTCGAGAAATTTATCAGAAAAGATTTGACGAAATGACTATTGCGATTACCACTGAGATGGGTTGTCCAAAAGATTTTTCATCGAATGCTCAAACTCAATCAGGTCTTGATCATTTAAATGATTTCATTGACCAATTAAAAAATTTTAAATTTGAAAATAAGTTTAATGAAAAATCAAATAACTATATTACCCATGAACCTATTGGTGTTTGTGGACTAATAACCCCTTGGAATTGGCCAATCAATCAAATAGCACTCAAGGTTATTCCTGCTTTAGCGACAGGCTGCACAATGGTTTTAAAACCATCTGAGATTGCTCCTCTATCTGCAATTTTGTTTGCTGAGATGATTGATGAAGCTGGTTTTCCTGCGGGTGTTTTTAATCTTGTCAATGGAGATGGAGCTGGCGTTGGATCTTTAATGTCAGGACATCCTGATATAGATCTAATTTCTTTTACGGGTTCTACTCGTGCTGGAAGATTAATTTTAGAAAAAGCATCTCATACTATTAAAAGAGTTTGTCTTGAATTAGGAGGGAAGGGTGGAAATATTGTATTTGCTGATGCCCCTTTAAATGCAGTTCGTGATGGAATACGAAATGTTATGAGTAATTCTGGTCAATCTTGTGATGCCCCAACCCGTATGTTGGTGGAAAGATTAATTTATGATCGCGCTGTAGAAGAGGCAGTGGATGAAGTTTCAAAAATAAACGTAGACTCTCCTGAAAAATCTGGTGATCATATTGGACCCGTCGTCTCCAAAGTTCAGTACGACAAAATAATCAATTTAATTGAACTGGGAAAAAAAGAAGGAGCTAATCTAGCTTGTGGCGGTGCTGATCGTCCACAAGATTTAAATAAGGGCTATTACATTCAACCTACAATATTTACCAATGTTACAAATAATATGAAAATTGCTAAATCAGAAATTTTTGGCCCCGTCTTATCTATGATACCTTTTGATAGTGAAGAAGAAGCAATTCAAATAGTCAATGATACCGAGTATGGATTAGCAAATTATATACAAACATTAGATTTAGAAAAAGCAAGAAGAGTTGCTAAAAGACTTCGCTCTGGTGTTGTGTATATCAATGGCCGCTCCATGGACTCTGGGACACCATTTGGAGGTTACAAACAATCTGGTAATGGTAGAGAAGGGGGTAAATGGGGATTAGAAGAGTACCTCGAAGTAAAAACGATTACCGGTTGGGTTTAAAAATTAATCTGTTATAAAAATAATATTATGAGTAAAAAAATATTAATTATCAACGGTCCTAATTTGGAGATGTTAGGCAAAAGAGATAAGTCTACTTACGGTGATTTTTCATTAGAGACTTTGGAGAAGTTAATCATGGAAGAGGCTAATGCTCTTGGATGTCAAGTTGAGTTTTTTCAAAATAATATTGAAGGTGAAATTATTAATAAATTAAATGGACTGGATGATAGTTTTGATGGAATTATTATTAATCCAGGTGGCTTAACACATAGTTCTGTTTCTTTGCATGACTCTTTAGAGATTAAAAAAATTCATAAAATAGAAGTTCATATTTCTAATATTTATGCGAGAGAAGATTTTCGACAAAAATCTATTATTGCTCATGCCTGTCATGGATCAATATTGGGAATGGGTGTTAATGGATATCTCTACGCTTTAAGACAAATCGCCAACTCATAAATATTTAAATTTTAAATTCAATAACAAACAAATATCGTCATAATTTTATTACTTTTTTATGATCATAAATATCATCTTCATTATGCGTAACTAAGATTGCTGATTTTTTATTATTTATTAAATTTTTAATAAAAAAATCTCCAATATTTTTCTTATTATCTTTATCAATGCCATTAAAGGGTTCATCGAGTAAAATTAATTTAGTATTTAATAATAATATTCTTAAAAGCAATA
>OCRN01000088.1_pt1 | contig 11844 bp, 7 predicted proteins | sample 1534761 | NCBI WGS metagenome assembly OCRN01 (sample SAMEA3275602, study PRJEB22092) | marine metagenome | biome: ENVO:01000047 "MEDITTEREAN SEA BIOME"; feature: ENVO:00002042, "SURFACE WATER"; material: ENVO:00002010, "SEA WATER" | collected 2014-06-21T10:50:00+00 | depth 0 m | reverse complement strand
TTTCCAGATATAGATGTAATATTTTTATGAAGTAAAATTTTTTTAAAATATTTTTTATTGGTTTTAGTTTTATTGATTTGATCAGAGACGTTTTGTTTTTCGGTCCATAAAAATACATTTTTATTATTATAAGCCAGAGTATTGGCTAAAGCTGTGCCCCAAGAACCCGCCCCAATAATTATAATTTTTTTCATTTAAGTGTTAATCATAGTTATTTTGATAAATGTCAAACTTTTTTTGATTTATTTTATAAATTTTTCATAAAAATCATCACTTATAAATGTTCTTTTTTTTTCAATTATTTAAAAAGATTAAACATGTTTGATATTTTTATCATAGGCGGAGGAATTAATGGTTCTGGCGTAGCAAGAGATGCTACAGGACGTGGGTATAAAGTAGGACTAGCTGAACAATTTGATTTTGGCTCTCAAACATCCTCCTGGTCAACAAAATTAATACACGGAGGTATAAGATATTTAGAAAACTATGAATTTAAATTAGTTCGAGAGTCACTCAGGGAAAGGGAAATCATTTTTCATATTGCAAAAAATATTTCTAAGCCTTTGAATTTTGTATTACCTCATGTCTCATCATTACGACCCAGTTGGCTTATTCAAATTGGTCTTAAACTTTATGATTTTTTATCGAATGAATCTAAATTGCCTAGATCAAAAAAAATAAATTTACATCAATTAGATAGTTTTATTTCTGATGAATTTAAATTCGGTTATCAATATTCAGATCTACAAATAGATGACTCACGACTTACTCTTTTGAATTTACTAGATGCACAAAATCGTGGTGCTGAAATATTTAATTATACTAAAGTTGAAAAAGTTCAAAAATTGAATGGCCTATGGGAAATCAATCTATCCAACGGAAAGACTTTACGTTCAAAAATTTTAGTAAATGCCTCTGGCCCAATGATTTTAAATAGCTTTAAAAATGTTTTCCAAGAAACTTCAAATTACGAAATAAAACTCGTTCAAGGTAGTCATATTGTAACAAATAAACTATATGAGGGAAGTCATGCATACATTCTTCAACAATCAGATCGAAGAATAGTATTTATTATTCCATACTTAGAAAAATTTAGCCTGATTGGCACTACAGAATTAGAGGTAGATAGTCCTTTTAACCCCCAAATAACCCCAGAAGAAGAAATTTATTTATTAGACTGTGTTAATAATTTTTCAAAACACAAGATAAGCAAAGATGATATTGTCTGGAAATATGCTGGAGTTAGGCCATTAATTAGTGAAAAAAATAAAAGTTCGAGAGAGAATACTCGTGACTATCATCTTGATATAAACCTTAAAGAAAAATCATTGATAAATATTTTTGGAGGTAAGCTTACTACTTTTAGAAAATTATCTGAAAAATTAGTTGATCATATTGATAGTTATAATAATAAAAGAATTTTCCACTGGACACATAATGAAGTATTGCCTGGCAATGAAGAGCTCATACCTCTTAACGATAGTCGCTTAGATAATGAAACCTTAAATAGAATTACAAATACATACGGAGGTCTTGGAAAAGAAGTATTGAAGTATTTAGACAAAGCTAATGGAAAAGGTATTAAAATATGTGAAACTTTATATGAATTTGAAATACAATATTTGATTGAAAAAGAATTTGTCAAAAATGCTGAAGATGTTTTGTTCAGAAGAACTAAGATTGGAATAAAGTTTAATACGAAAGAAATACATAATACAATCAATCAAATAATTTCAGGAACAATAAGAAATTAAGATGTCTAAATATATTTTATCCATTGACCAGGGGACTACCTCAACTAGGGCCATGCTGTTTGATCAAAATTTTGAGATAAAAGGCACCAGTCAAATAGAATTCAAGCAATTTTTTCCAAAAGATGGATGCGTGGAACATGACCCTGAGGAAATCATGAATACTATTTATCATACGGTTAATGATGTTTTAGAAAAAGCAAAAGTCACCTCCAAAGAAATACTAAGTATTGGAATAACTAATCAAAGAGAAACGGTTGTGGTGTGGAATAAAAAAACTGGCAAGCCCATATACAACGCAATTGTTTGGCAAGATAGAAGAACAGCAGGGTACTGCAATAAACTTAAAGACCAAGGTTTATCAGAAAAAATTCAAAAAATTACTGGGCTCATTATTGACTCTTATTTTTCCGCTACAAAAATAAAATGGTTACTAGAAAATATTAATGGGGCAAAAGAACGTGCTGATAAAGGTGAGCTTTTATTTGGGACCATTGACTCTTGGATAATTTGGAACTTAACTGAAGGAAAAAGCCATGTCACAGATGCTACTAATGCATCAAGAACTATGATTTTTGATATTAAAAAAAATACTTGGTCTTCTCCTTTATTAAAATTATTTGAAATTCCCGAACATATTTTGCCAGAAGTAAAAAATTGTGCTGATGATTTTGGTACTACCTCTAAATTTGGAGGAAAAATAAAAATTGGAGGTGTTGCTGGAGATCAACAAGCTGCCGCTATAGGTCAAGCATGTCTTAATGCTGGTTCGGTGAAATCTACTTACGGCACAGGTTGTTTTATGATTATGAATACAGGGGAAGAGCTTAAGCTATCTAAAAATAAACTTCTCTCAACTATTGCCTATCGTATTGATAATAAAAATTATTACGCACTGGAGGGTAGCATTTTTATAGCTGGTGCGGCTGTACAGTGGCTAAGAGACTCTTTAAAACTCATCAACACAGCAAGTGAAACTGACGATTTGTATAATCAAGCTGACCCAACTCAAAAAATTTATTTAGTTCCGGCTTTTACGGGATTAGGAGCTCCATATTGGGATGGTGAGGCAAGAGGTTCTATATTTGGTCTTACTCGAAATACTGGAATTCCAGAGATGGTGAAGGCAGCCATTGATAGTGTTGCTTATCAAACAAAAGATTTACTATTAGCTATGGAGAAAGATAGTGGCCTTAAAATAAAAGTTATAAGAGTCGATGGGGGTATGGTTAAAAATGAATCTTTTCTGCAGTTTTTAAGCAGTCTTCTTCAAACAAATGTTGACCGTCCAACAATTATTGAAACAACTGCTTTAGGTGCAGCTTACTTAGCAGGCTATCAAGCAGGAGTTTTTGCAAGCATGAAAGAGATTACCTCTAAATGGAAAAGTGAAAAAGTTTTTGTTCAAAAACTGCACAAAAAAGAAGTTAAATATCTATATAATGGATGGTTGAAGGCGATTAAAGGTACAGTTGCGATAAAATAACTGTTTGAAATAAATTGCGGTTTGATATTAATAATTTGTGCGCATTAATATTGAAATTGGTGATATAGAAGCATTTATTGAATTAACCGAAACTAATTCCTTTGCAAAGGCTGCAATCAATTTAAATTTATCTCAACCTGCCCTCTCTAGAAGAATACAAAAACTAGAACATGAATTAGGAACAAAATTATTTGATCGAACAACAAGAAAAGTTCAATTGTCTTATTCAGGAAGAAATTTTTATGAAAGAGCCAGAAGCATTATTGATGCAATCAAAACTGCCACTAAGACACTTAATGAAAATTATAGCTTTCCATCAATTATAAAAATTGGTGCAGTTAATTCTGCTCTGAGTAATATTGTTTATCCAGCATTAAAATTATTTAAAGAAATGGAACCTCGTTGCAAAGTTCAAATCATAGAGCGATCATCTAACTATGTGGTTGATAGTGTTTTAGGAGGAGAGTGTGATTTTGGAATTAATTTTACAGGCATTCAAGAACCCGGCATAAACTTTGAAAATTTATTTATTGAAGATTATGTCGTGGTTTTTCCTAAGGGTGATGTTTTAGAAAAAAAAAGGAAAATTAAATTATCAGATATTAAAAACCGAGACTTTATTTCTGTTTGGAAAGGTTCGGGTAGTCGAATTTATTTTGAAAATGCTCTAGCCTTACAAAAAGAAGATTTGGACTGGACCTATGAGGTCAGACATATACCTTCAGCTTTAAATATGGTCGAACAAGGATTAGGGATTACTTTAGCCCCAAAATTAGCGGTTTCTAAAGATCATAAGTTATTATCTTATCGTCCCTTAATTGATCCCACAGTGACCAGAACTATGGGGCTAATTAAAAGATCTGGAAGAGAGTTAAGTTATGATGCTCAAAAATTATATGACTTGCTAAAAGAAAAATTTAAGCGTTAATTGATTAAAATTATGCATAAAAAATATTATTAAATAAATGATAAGAGTTGTTCATGAATTTTGCTGATAGTTTCCAAACTCTAGACTCGCTAAAAGTAGGCGAAAAAAACTTTGTTTTTTATAATATCTCTAAGCTACATGATAAATATCCAGCTATTCAAAAACTACCGAAATCAAAAAAAATTCTTATAGAAAACTTACTACGCCTAGAAGATGGCAAAGATGTTAATCAAAGTTTGATAGAAAAAGTTTTACAAAATCCTGAAAAAAAACATGAAATATTTTTTCTTCCTGCCCGTGTACTCATGCAAGATTTTACGGGTGTGCCTGCTGTAGCTGATCTTGCTGCAATGCGAGACGCAGTTGCCCTTAAAAAAAAAGATCCAGCAAAAGTTAATCCCTTGTCTCAAGTCGATCTTGTAATTGATCACTCTGTGATGGTTGATTATTTTGCAACCCCACAAGCCTTTCAAAAAAATGTAGATATGGAATTTGGAAGAAATCAAGAACGATATGAATTTTTAAAATGGGGTCAACAAGCTTTTGAAAATTTTCGAGTTATTCCCCCAGGAACCGGAATTTGTCATCAGGTTAATTTAGAATATTTGGCTAAAGTTGTTTGGAGCAAATCTATAAATGGAAGTGAATACTTATATCCTGATACCCTAGTTGGAACTGATAGTCATACAACGATGGTCAATGCCCTAGGGGTTTTAGGCTGGGGAGTAGGAGGAATTGAGGCAGAAGCAGCCATGCTTGGTCAATCAGTTTCAATGTTACTTCCGGAGGTTGTAGGTTTTAAAATTGATGGGAGCCTTCAAGAGGGGGTTACTGCGACTGACTTAGTCTTAACTGTTGTGGAAATGCTAAGAGCAAAAGGAGTGGTTGGTAAATTTGTCGAATTCTACGGTGAAGGTATCCAAAACCTATCTTTAGCAGATCGGGCCACGATCGCCAACATGGCCCCTGAGTACGGCGCAACTTGTGGATTTTTCTCTACTGATGAAGAAACAATTAAATATCTCAATTTGACAGCTAGAGATAAAGAGTTAGTAGAAATTGTTGAAAAATATAACAAAATTCAAGGTCTTTGGATGGATAATCAAAGTGAATATAATGATAATCTTGAATTAAATCTTGAAACAGTTCAGGCATCTTTAGCAGGGCCAAAGAGACCTCAAGATAGAATTAATTTAAACGGCGTATCAGCAAATTTTCAAAAACTATTGCAAGGTGGCTCGAAAAAATCTGAAGTAAGAAATCACAATTACCAATTAACTGACGGTGATGTTGTTATCGCTGCTATTACATCCTGTACTAATACATCGAACCCCAATGTACTTGTGGCAGCGGGACTAGTTGCAAAAAAAGCAAGTGAACTTGGCATGCAAGTCAAGCCATGGGTAAAAACATCTCTTGCTCCAGGCTCTAAAGTAGTCACGGACTATCTTAATAAATCAGACTTAACCAAACATTTAGATGCAATGGGATTTCATTTAGTGGGTTATGGCTGTACTACCTGTATTGGAAATTCAGGACCTCTTCATCCAGATATTGCAGAAGCAATTAATGAAAATAACTTAACAGTTGCATCCGTTCTTTCTGGTAATAGAAATTTTGAGGGTCGCGTTAATCCTCATGTCAAAGCTAATTACCTTGCCTCGCCCCCACTTGTAGTAGCCTATGCTTTGGCAGGTACTGTCAATATCGATTTATCAAAGGATGCCTTAGGTGTCAGTAGTGAGGGTAAAGAAATATTCTTAAAAGATATTTGGCCAACTAATGAAGAAATTAATTCTATTGTTGGTCAGCATGTTACCGCTGAAATGTTTTCTCAACAATACAGCAATGCGCTTCTAGGTCCAAAAGAATGGCAAAATATTCAAACCTCCGAAGGGGATTTATACCAATGGAAAGAAGAGTCTACCTATGTTCAAAAACCGCCTTTCTTTGATACTATCTCTGAAGATGAAAAAGAAATTCAAAATATTGACAATGCTAGACCTCTTCTCTTATTGGGAAATAGTGTAACCACTGATCATATTTCTCCAGCTGGGGCCATTAAACAAGATAGTCCTGCAGGTGATTATTTTATGGAAAGACAGATTTTACAAAAAGACTTTAACTCCTATGGTGCTAGAAGAGGAAATCATGAAGTGATGGTTAGAGGTACATTTGCCAATATCAGAATTAAAAATGAACTTCTTTCTGATGTAGAGGGCGGGTATTCCATACTGGAGCCAGAAAAAAAGCAAATGAGTGTCTACGAAGTGGCCATGGAATATCAAAAAAGAGATGAAAACATTGTTGTTTTTGCTGGCCAAGAATATGGTACCGGCTCTTCAAGAGACTGGGCGGCCAAAGGAACGAAGTTGCTAGGTATAAAAGCTGTGATCGCAGAGAGTTTTGAGAGAATACATCGATCAAACTTAATTGGGATGGGCGTCCTTCCAATCCAACTTGACAACACAAAAATTCAAGAACTTGGGATTAAATCCTCTGATCTGGTTGATATTAAATTACATTCGGAAATTAAACCCCTCGAAAAAATATCTGTAATTTTAAAACAGGGTAATGCTACTAAAGAATTACAGTGTACGTTGAGAATAGATACGATTAACGAATTACAATATTATAAGTCTGATGGTATTTTGAATTTCGTACTAAATAATATTTTAAAAAATTAATCGACCTTCGGGTCTTCTAAAATTTCTTTTAGTCTCACTAAGAAAGTGACAGCTTGCTTACCATCAATTAGTCGATGATCATAACTAAGCGCAGTATACATCATAGGTCGTATCACAACCTTATTTTTGACAGCAATGGGTCGCTCGATAATAGAATGCATTCCAAGGATTGCACTTTGAGGAGGATTGATAATTGGAGTACTCATCATAGATCCATAGACGCCGCCGTTAGTAATAGAAAAGGTGCCTCCAGATAGATCTTTCATAGCTAACTTATTAGAGTTTGCCTTAGTAGCTAAATTAATAATTTCTTTTTCAATTTCGGCATTAGATAATTTTTCAGCATTGCGAATAATAGGGACCACTAGTCCTTTTTCTGAACCAATTGCAACGCCGATATCAAAATAATTTTTATAAATTATCTTATCTTCAAAAATCTCTGAGTTTATTTCAGGTAGTTCCTTGAGAACCTGAACACAGGCTTTTACAAAGAAAGACATGATGCCTAATTTAACTTCATGTTTTTTTTGAAAATTAGTTTGTTGTTTTTTTCGAAGAGCCATAATCGCAGTCATATCAACTTCGTTAAAAGTTGTTAAAATAGCAGCTGTATTTTGTGCATCTTTTAATCTTCGAGCAATTGTTTGACGCAGCTTTGACATTGGTACTGCCCTTTCGCCCTCTTTATCAGTTGGTTCATCAAAGTTTGAAATAGTTGGCTCTGAATTTTTGGTTTGTTTTTCAATACTTTTTTCAACTTTTGGATCTTCAGTCACATCTACAATTGGTGTAGGCACTTCCTCTTTTTTTGGTTTTGAAGGGGATGGTTGAGCGGTTTCTACGCCCTGAGAGAACTGTGCAATCACTTCTCCTACTTTAACTGAACTTCCTTCAGAGATTAAAATTTTGGAAATTGTGCCTGCTGACTGAGCTGGGATTTCAATAGTGATCTTTTCTGTCTCAATCTCTGCTAGGTTATCTCCAGCTTGAAATGAAGAACCTTCTTTGACCAACCACGCAGTTAGGGTGCCTTCAATTATTGATTCGCCTAATTCTGGTACTGTAATATCGCTCATTCGTTTGTTGGTAAGTTTTTGAATTTAATAAAACTTACTCCTATCTTTTCTTTTATCACACTTTTCAAAGGAGAATGTAGTGCTAATTTTTTTATAAGATTCTGGTTAGCATTATGCCTTTTAGCTATACCTGTAGCAGGAGCTGCTGCACGTCTTCTGCCCACATAATACAGGCTTTGATCTAATTCATATTTTTTAAATAAATGTCTAATTCTACTTTTTACAAATGCCCAAGCACCCATATTTTTTGGCTCTTCTTGAACCCATAACATCTCAGCATCCTTGTGTCTCAGAATGACTTCTCCTAATGTATCAAAGGGGAAGGGATAAATTTGTTCTAATCGTACAATTTTCACATCTTTAATTTTATGCTCTTTTCGATAATCATCCAATTCATAAAAGATTTTGCCTGAACAAAAAATAATTCTTTTGGGATCCTTGATATTTTCATCAAGAATACGATGAAAAGCTGAACGACCTGTAAAATCCTCTATGTTGGATATATTATTCGGGTGTCGAAGGGTAGACTTCGGAGTAAATATAATTAATGGTTTTCTAAAATTTCTATGAATCTGTCTACGAAGTGCATGGAAGTAGCTAGCGGGAGTAGTGCAGTTTAGTATTTGAATATTATCCTCTGCTGCCATCTGAAGAAATCTTTCAATTCGAGCGCTGGAATGTTCAGGGCCCATACCCTCATGGCCGTGAGGAAGAAGCATCACTAACCCACTCATTTGCATCCATTTCCGCTCACTTGCCGCTATAAATTGATCAATAATAATTTGAGCACCATTCGCAAAATCTCCAAATTGAGCCTCCCAAATTACTAACGTGTTAGGATCTGCGAGAGAATAACCATACTCAAAGCCCAGAACTCCCATTTCTGATAAGAAACTATCAATAATTTCAAATTTTTTTTGTTTTTTTGAAATATGATTTAATGGAATATAACGCTCTTCTGTTTTTTGATCGTAAAACACTGAATGTCTTTGGCTAAAAGTACCTCGACCTGAGTCTTGTCCCGCTAACCTTACTTTAAAACCTTCTTTTAACAAAGAGCCGAAGGCCAAAGCCTCAGCAAAGGACCAGTCTATTGCTTTTCCAGATTGGATGGCCTTGAGTCTTGATTGATTAAATTTTTCTAATTTAGGATGTAAATTGAAATCTTTTGGTACATAAGTAATTTTCTTACCAATATCTTGAAGTGATTTATTAGGCTCTGCCGTTCTGCCTCGTCGAAGAGTATCTTTAGGAGCGCGGCTTAAACCACTCCACTGTCCTCCCATCCAAGATTTTGTTTTTAACTTATAATTTTTTGCTTTTTCAAATTTCTTTTCTAAATCTGACCAAATAGTGTCTTTGATATAATCCACTTGTTTGGCATTAAGTACTTCTTGTTCGATGAGTTTTTGAGCATAAATTTCTGCTACTGGCTTTTTCTTTTTAATCGTTTGGTACATCAAGGGTTGTGTAAATGAGGGTTCATCTCCTTCATTGTGTCCATGTTTGCGGTAGCAAAACATATCAACCAGAGTATCTTTTTTAAAAGTGTTCCTAAATTCAGTTGCCGCTCTTGAAGCAAGAACTACAGCCTCTGGGTCATCGCCGTTCACATGAAAAATTGGAGCTTGGACTATTTTTCCAATCTCGGAAGAATAGGGTGCGGATCTGCTGTATTGAGGAGAGGTAGTAAAACCGATTTGATTATTAATTATAAAATGAATCAGACCCCCAATACGGTAACCATTCAGCTGAGACATGGCAAAAGTCTCAGCAACCACACCTTGTCCTGCGATTGCAGCGTCTCCATGTATCAATAACCCTGATACTTTTTCATTATTTTTATCATCAATAAGTGCTTGTTTTGCACGAATTTTTCCTGCAACCACGGGATTGACGGCCTCTAAATGAGAGGGATTTGCAGCCATACTCACATGTATCAGATTACCACCAAAACTTCTGTCTGAACTAGCCCCTAAATGATATTTCACATCCCCTGAACCTTCATTGCTAAGTGCATTTTCTCCACCATGAATAAACTCACTAAAAATTTGGATGTGAGGTTTTTTAACCACATTAGCTAAAATGTTCAATCGTCCTCGATGAGCACAAGCAAAGGAGAAATCTGCAATACCATACTCTGAAGATCTTTTTAAAATTTGCTCAAGTGCAGGGATGGTTGACTCCGCCCCATCTAATCCAAATCTTTTGGTTCCTCGATACTTAGTATCTAAAAACTTTTCAAAATATTCAGCTGAAATTAATCTTTCTAAAATAGTTATTTTTCCTTTTGCTGTCAGCTGCATATCTTTGCGATCTTCTATTCTATCTTTGAGCCATAAATATTCGTCCGCACTTTGAATATGTTTGTATTCAATGGATAAAGTACCAGAGTAAATTTTTTGTAGTTTCTCAAAAACTTGTCGAACAGTAGCTGTTTCAAATCCTAAATAGCCAAATAAGAAAATTTTTCGATCGAGATCTTTTTCTTGAAAGCCATAATACTCTGGATCTAAACCTGCAGGTTTGGATTTAACAGTTAAATTTAAAGGATCAAGGTCAGCAATCAGGTGGCCGATTTCTCTGTAAGCTCTTATCATCATCACCAATCTTAAGGAGTCGGCAATAGCTTGATTAAGAGAGGTTTGAGAAAAATCTGAACTTCGAGCTTTTTTAGACCAATCTAGTTTTTCATAATCAGCAAGAATAGCTAATTCATCAGGGGCTAATTCATTGAAAAAATTATGCCAACTTTGATCAACCGAAGATGGGTTTTTTACAAAGTCTTTATATATCGAAATGATTTGAGCGGCGTTATTGGCTGTCAAAAAAGAATTATAAGATCTCATTAATCTTACTTATTTTATACTCCTATCCTTCTTCAAAGTCATCGTCTATTAAAGTTTACTTGAGTAATTTATCAACTGCGCTGACTAAACCTTGAACTGATTTTACAGATTTCTTTAACATAGATTTTTCATTAGCTGAAAGTTTCACTTCGATAATTTTTTCAATACCTTTGTCGCCAATGATCGTTGGAACGCCCATATACATATTCTTGAGTCCATATTGCCCGTTTAAATAAGCAGCACATGGAAGTAATTTTTTTTGGTTTAACAAGAACGCCTCTGCCATTTGAATAGCAGAACTAGCGGGAGCATAAAATGCAGAACCTCTTTTTAGGAGCTTTACAATTTCTCCACCCCCCATTCGAGTTCGATCAACAATTTGTTGAATTTTAGAGGATGGCACTTTTTTAATTTTTATATAGTCCATCAAAGGAATGCCGCCAATAGTAGTATAGTTAACCAAAGGAACCATGTCATCTCCATGGCCACCCAAGACAAATGTCTCAACATCATTAATGGAGACATCTAAAGCCTCCGATAAAAAGAATTTCATTCGAGAAGAGTCTAAAACTCCCGCCATCCCAACACACATATTTTTGGGAAGTTTAGAATATTTTTGTAAAACATAGACCATCGCATCAAGGGGATTGGTAATACAAATGACGAATGCTTTGGGTGAATGTTTTTTAATATCGAGAGCAATTTTTTTGATAATTTTTCCATTTGTCTCCAAAAGGTCATCTCTGCTCATTCCAGGCTGTCTCGGCAGGCCTGCCGTAATAATAATGACATCAGAATTTTTCATTTGAGAAAAATCGTTGGTGCCTTTAATTTTTCCCGTGAAGCCCTCTACCGCTGATGACTGGCTAAGATCTAAAGCCTTGCCTTGGGGCATCCCATCAACAACATCAATTAAAGTGACATCGCCTAGTTTTTTTAAAACCGCTAAATGAGCAAGCGTTCCACCAATATTACCAGCACCAATTAAAGATATTTTAGCCATTATTTATTTCTCGCTATTTCTAATTTAATTTCTGAGATCGCTTTTGCGGGGTTTAACCCTTTAG
>OCRN01000087.1_pt1 | contig 11934 bp, 13 predicted proteins | sample 1534761 | NCBI WGS metagenome assembly OCRN01 (sample SAMEA3275602, study PRJEB22092) | marine metagenome | biome: ENVO:01000047 "MEDITTEREAN SEA BIOME"; feature: ENVO:00002042, "SURFACE WATER"; material: ENVO:00002010, "SEA WATER" | collected 2014-06-21T10:50:00+00 | depth 0 m | reverse complement strand
TACAATTTTCTGAAGTGCTTCTTGATGTTTAAAATTTTTAATAATTGGTTTACAAAAAAGTTCAGGCTTAAGATGATTGCCAAAAAAAGTATAAGTATTTTCTAATAAATGATGAGTGGTAACTGTAGCTCCAATTAAATTGTGTTGTTTTACAAAATCAACAGAATCTTTAGTAGTAATATGTTCTAAAGTTATCTTAAGGTTAGTAAAATTTTTTCTTATCCAATTTAAATCATCATCAAGAAATTTTTTTTCTCGCTCAAATGGGTCATCATTTAATTGAATATGCTCTCCATGGATACAAAGAGGAATATCATTTTTTTCAAAAAATTCAACAAATTTTGACATTTTTTTTACATCATTAACGCCAAATCTGGAATTAGTCGTTGCATTTTGGGGGTATAATTTAACTGAAAAGAATAGTTCCTTATTTTTCATTTCAGTAAGATCTTTAATTGAACAATTTTGGTTTAGGTAAATTGTAAAAAGTATCTCTAAATTTTTGTTATTTTTTAAGAGAAAATTTCGATATCTGTTTAGTAAGTTACTATTAGTGATAGGGATATTTAAATTTGGCATAACCAATATCTTTTGAAAATGTTTTTTATTTTCAGTTAATACCTGACTTGCTAAATCTCCCTCTCTCAAATGTACGTGGAAATCGCAAGGTTTAAAAATTTTTATCATTCAAAATTTTATTAATTTTATTTTCAACTTCATTATATGAGACATCATTCATTAAACAATTATTTAAAGTAAAGTTTTGAGTCTTAGAAATTAAATCTTCATACCTTTCAGAAGATCTAACTAAATGACAATGATCAAATATCTCTGGGAAATAAATTTTATCATTAGTAGGTCCAAAAAGACCAATGGTCGGAACTTTGCTCAAAGCGGCCATATGCATCATAGCTGAGTCATTTCCTATAAAAAGTCTTGATCTTTGTAACAGTCCATAGTCATTTAAAATATGCTGCTTACCACAACGATTAATTACTTTATTACCAAAATTTGATTGAAAAATTTCAAAACGATTACTTTCAGTTTCACTACCTAAGATATAGATTTTAGCTACGCCCTGATTGAATAGTTTTACACAAATTTTAACAAATAATTCTGTTGGCCATTCTTTTGGAGGCCAGTTAGCAAATGGAGCCAAACAAGCATAATTAGAGCTTGGAAAAATGTTTCTGACACGGTCAGTAATGATTTTAAAATCTCTATTTTTGTCAGTATCAAATTTCTCATGTATCTGTGAATAAATATTTTTTTTCTTATTCATTTTGAAAATATTTCTTTTTTTGGTTCTTAAGAAATATGAGATTAATGAAGACCTAAAATCAACTATTTCATCGAATTTAAATTGAGATAATTTTTTATAAAGCTTCCACCAATGAAGATTATATTTTTCTTTTTTTAAAGTAATTCTATTTACAATCATATTATAATCATCGTAAATTGGCAAAGGAAGCTCACCTGAGACAAGTGTGATTTCAATATCTTTTTTATTTTTTCGTATATACTTATTTAATACTTGTATATTTATTAAAGAGTCACCAATTCTATTAGATGAGATAAAAAGTAAGTGCATTATAGTGAATATAAATAATACATTAGATGAAAATTGAAACACTAAATCCAATCAAAATTTTGATTTTTGGAGAAGAAAGATTCGACTTTATTCAAAATATCATTACTAACGATTTATCAACTAAGACTAGTAGTATTTATAGCTATATTTTAACACCTCAAGGAAAAATATTATTTGAAATCCAAATTTTTTTATTGAAAGATTGTTTAGAAGTAATCTGCTCTAATGATCAAACAGATTTGCTCTTATATTTTGAAAAATATGCAAAACTTTCTGAGGTGTCCCTTAAAAAAATTGAATTAGATAAATTTAATTTTGGAGAAAGTTACCTTCTTAATTCTTTAAAAATGGGGAAAATTGATACAAATTTCTTCCCTCATTCTACTTTACTTCCATCCGAAGTTCATGATGAATATATAAACTACCAAAAAGGATGCTTTATAGGACAAGAGGTTGTATCCCGCATTAAACATCGTCAACTACAAAAAAAAATTATTTTAGTATTCGAAAGAATAATTCCTGGAAATACAAAATTTCCTGATAATTTTGAGCTTTTAATTGAAATTAAAAATTTATTAGTTTTAAGATTACCCAAAGATGTTGATTTTTCTTATTTAGAAAAAGAATTTGACATAAAAAAAATTTAATCTTATTTAAAATAATTTAAATAGTAGTTAGAGATATTACTTAGATCTACTCTTTCTTGCTTCATAGTATCTCTATCTCTTACAGTCACTGATTGGTTTTCTAGTGTTTCAAAATCAATAGTGATGCACATGGGGGTACCTATTTCATCATGACGACGGTAATTTTTTCCAATATTACCGGAATTTTCAATCATTACCCTTCCTAAACCTAATGACTGTAGTTCAACTTTAATTTTATTTGCCATATTTACTAAATCTGAATTATTTCTTTTAAGTGGTATTACTGCCGCTTTAATAGGCGATAAATGTGATTTTAATTTTAAAACAGTGCGATTATTAGCATCTTCTTGTGTGTACGCTTCATTCAAAATAGCCAAAACACCTCTTTCAACTCCTGCTGAAGGTTCAATCACATAGGGGATATACCATTTTTTAGATTCGAGATCTTGTATTGCTAGCTTGGTAGTTGAGCTTTTATTAGAGGTAACTTTTGCATCAATTTTATAATCTTCTTGGTTTTTAGTATGAGAACCCAAGTCAAAATCAGTTCTATTAGCTACACCTTCAAGTTCTTCTAAACCGTGAGGGAATTCATACATAATATCAAATGTAGCTTTAGAATAATGAGACAAATCCCCCTTCTCAACCTCTAACAATTTTAATTTATCAGATTTGACACCTTGATCGGACCACCATTTTAATCTCTGATCTACCCAATATTTGTGCCAGTCATCATCAGAACCTGGTTTTACAAAAAACTCTAATTCCATTTGCTCAAATTCTCTAACTCGGAATATAAAATTTCTTGGGGTGATTTCATTTCTAAAAGATTTTCCAATTTGAGCTATTCCAAAAGGAGGCGTTCTGCTAGTTGAGTCAATAATATTTTTAAAATTTACGAAAATTTGTTGTGCTGTTTCGGGACGTAAATAAGCAAAAGAGCTACCGTCATCTACAGGTCCTATAGCTGTTTTAAACATTAGGTTAAAGGGTCTTGGTTCAGTTAAATCGTTTGAATTACAATTAGGACATTGATTACCTTCCAGTTGATCGGACCTCCATCTAGCTTTGCATTTCTTACAATCAACTAATGGATCTGAAAAAGTATCTTCATGACCAGAGTATTTAAGAACTGTAGGGGAAGTTAGAATAGTTGAGTCAAGACCCTCAATATCATCTCTTTCATATACAATAGACTTCCACCAGGAGTTTTTAAGATTCATTTTTAATTCAACACCCATGGGGCCAAAGTCATACAAACCCTTCATTCCTCCATAAATGTCATTAGATGGAAAAATAAAACCTCTTCTTTTACAAAGAGAGACCAAATCTTCCATATTTTTTGCAGTCATGATCTAATAATTAAAGTCCATATTTATTAAACATTAATTCTTCTTTTGCCTTAACTATTAGCTCCTCCGAAGAAGAAATTCCCAATCCAAGTTTCTGTTTAAGAGATTTGGGTTGTTTGATTTTTTTTATATTTACTTTTTCACCAAATTTTTTTTTAAAAAAAGAACTTTCAGAAGAAATACCATCAATTAATCCTAATACTTTGGCCTCTTCTGATAGCCAGAAACTACCTGAAAAAATTTGCTTAAAATCTTTTTCTTTAATTTTTTTTCCTCTTCGAACACTAACCCAATTAATAAAGTTTTGATGAATCTTTTTTTGTAAATCTTTTAGTTTAATTTCATCTTTTTTATTAACTTTTAAAAAAGGATCTAAGAAACTCTTACTTTCTCCTGCAGTGAATACTCTTCTTTCTACACCAATCTTTTTTATAAGCTCGGTAAAACCAAAACCCCCGGATATAACTCCGATTGATCCAATAATAGAATTAACATCTGAGTAAATTTCATCTGCAGAACATGCTAGCCAATATCCTCCCGATGCCGCAACATCCTCAACAAAACAATAACACTTCACTTTTTTCTTTTCTACGATTTCTCTTATTTTTTGTCCAATAAGAGAAGATTGCACTGGGGACCCCCCAGGGGAATTGATAACGATAGAGAGTGCATCAAATTTCATTTTATTAATTTTGCTAAATAATCCATGAAGGTTATCTATGTTTAAGGGCGCCCTCCCACCCGAGGCAATCAATCCTTTTAAATCAATTGAAATTACATTTTTTGAACTTGAAAACATTATTTAAACCAATCCTCTACTTGCTTTGAATATTTTGATGAATTTGAGTGAATAATAATTTCATTTTTAGTTTTTTCTACATATTTCTCGTTTTTCTTCAACGATAAAAGAACATTTTTTGGTTTGGTGTCTTTGAATGACAAAATAGGAGTAATTTCAACTAATAGATTATAAAGTCTAAAAGTTTGGAGCATAAACTCAACATTTTCAAAACGATTGATAATTAGAGCTCTTCCATTGTCATTCAAGTAAAGAATTAAATTTTGAAACCATTTTTCTGATTTTTCCTTTGAGATATATTTGGCATTATTTATTGATTCATTTTTAGATTTGATTATTTGATTTTCAAAGAAAAAAGGAGGATTGGAGAGAACTAAATCAAAGTAATTCAGATATTTTTCATTAAATATACAAACATCCTCATTTTTGAATTCGACATTATATAAATTATTCTCCAGTTTGCTCTTAAGAGATAATTCCAAATGAAGTTTATTATTTTCTAAACCGATAATTTTAGAATTAGGAAGTCTATAAGCTAAAATTAAAGAAATTGGACCACAACCAGATCCTAGATCTAAGATTGATTTATGTTCGTGATTAGCTTGAGCGGCTAAAATAATAGGTTCTATACCGCTCCGATATCCATTTCGTGGCTGAAAATAAATGATTTTATTCTCTAGTAAATGATCTTTAGTGTATAAACTCATAAAAGATGTCCGAAATTACATTTAATAAAACTATACAGTCAATCCACAAAGAGATACAAGGAAAGTTAAGGAAAACTAACACTATCATTGATAATTATTTAATGAGTGATATCTCAGTGATTCCTCAACTAGGGCAATATTTTTTCAAACAAAGAGGAAAACAGCTTCGACCAGTATTATGCCTATTATCCAGTAAGATGATTAACAAAGACTATTCTCAATTAAAAACAGACATCTACATGTCAGCGGCGATAGAGTTTATTCATGCAGCCACCTTATTACATGATGATGTTATCGATAAAGGCACTATTAGAAGAGGTCAAAAAAGCATAAATGAAATTTGGAATAATAAATTTAGTGTTTTGCTTGGGGATTTTATGTTTTCAAAATCATTTCAATTAATGACAAAGGCAAATTCTTTAAAAGCAATGGAACACTTATCTGAAGTAAGTAGTAAAATTTCTGAAGGTGAATTTTTGCAATTATCAAATGAAAAAAATATAAATTTAAAATCCATTGAATATGTTAAAATTATTTCCTTAAAAACTGCAGAGCTTTTTGGAGCAGCATTCATGGTTCCAGCTATTCTTAAAGGAAAGAAATCTCAAACAGTTAATAACCTTTATAAATTAGGAATAAATTTTGGAATAATTTTTCAAATTACTGATGATATATTGGATTACTTTGGAAATAGACAAACTGGTAAAGAAATTGGAAAAGATTTTATAGAAGGAAAAGTGACGCTCCCCATAATTCTTTTAATCGAAAAAGTATCAAAAAATAACCAATTAAAGTTAAAAAAGATATTTATGAAAAAAACCAGAAACCAAAAAGATTTTGTTTTTACTATGAGTTTGTTAGAAAGATTTGAAATAAAAAAATATTGTCTTAAATACACTAAAAAATTCCAAAAGAAATCAGAGATTATTTTAAATGACTTTAACAACAAACAATCAAAACTTCTGAAAGAATTGTTGATTAACTCTATTGAAAGACAAAATTAATCATATCTAAATTTTTTATTTGGAAATTTAAGACTATTTACTTCTTTGCTATAATTTCTAATCGCATTTTGAATATTTGAAGTTAATTTTGCATATTTTTTTACAAACTTTGGATGGTATTCAGTAAACATTCCTAGCATATCTTCTGACACCAAGATCTGGCCATCACAATACTCTGAGGCACCAATTCCAATTGTTGGTATTTTTGATGATAAAGTTATTTGTTTGGCAATTTTAGTAAGCATGCCCTCTAATAGTAAAGATACAGCACCCGCCTTTTCTAAAATCATACAATCATTTAAAATATTTTCTAAATCCTCTTCTTTTCGACCAAATATTTTAAATTTTCTAGAAGAAGAAAATTTTTGGGGTTGAAGACCAACATGAGCCATAACTGGAATCTTTATTTTTTTTAAATATTTAATAACATCTGCTAATTCAGAATTACCTTCTATTTTTACCCCATCGCATTTTGTCTGGTTAAAGATTTTTTTTGATCGTTTGATAATATTTTCTTCAGAAAAATTTTTTGAATAAGGAAGATCAAAAAATACTAAAGAATTTTTGGAAGCTTTTTTTACAGCAGAAGCATGTCTAATCATAATTTCATCATTAATTTCTCTTGTATTATCCATACCATAAAGAACCATTCCCATAGAGTCGCCAACAAGTATTACATCAACCAATCCATCAATAATTTTTGTAAAATTATAACTATAAGAAGTTAAACAAATAATTTTCTTTTTGTTTTTTTTGTTAAATACTGATTTAATCTTTTTCTTCATGAAAGATGTGCCTAAAAGTATCAGAATTATAAAAGACTTTCCCAAAAAAGGTATAGCTTTTTATGATATTGCATCAATTCTAGCTGACCCAAAAGAATTTAATAGCATTATTAATAAAATGGCAATTGAAGTAAAAAAATTAAAGGCAAATACAATTGTAGGTATTGATTCACGGGGATTTATATTTGCTGCTGCTGTTGCTTATAAACTAAAACTTAAATTAGTGATGATTAGAAAAAAGGGCAAACTTCCTGGAAAAACATTATGCACCGCTTATAAACTTGAATATGGAAGAAACCAATTAGAAATACAAAAAGATATGCTAAATAAAAAAGATAAAGTAGTAATTATAGATGATATTTTTGCAACTAGTGGGACTATCCTAGCTTCAATAAAACTTGTAAAAAAAATAAAAGCAAAAACTCAAGGGATTATTGTTTTACTTGAACTGGCCTTCCTTAATGGAAGATCTAAAATGAAAGATAAGTTAGTTAGTCTTTATAGGGCTAATATTTAGAATATTCTTTCTCTTCTACTACAGTCGATTCAGTTAAAAGATTAATTTCTTTTTTTATTTGAGCGCGAATATCATTCTTAAAATGTACATCTCTAGATAATTGAATAAATTTTTCTCCAAAATCTTTATTAGCCTCACATTCTCTTTTATAGTTTTCGATGTCCCACAATTCTTCATTAATTAATTGGAGTTTTTCTATATTACGGTTCAATGATTCTTGATCCTTGACGTTAATATTTGAAGTTTGATGATTGAGAAAATTTAGCTCTTTTTCAATATTTAGTAGCTTTTCTGAGTCATGAATTTTTTGAGTTTTTATATTTAATATTGTAATTTTATCAAATAACTCACCTACTGAAATTTCAGCTAAAATTTTCACTTAATTACTTCTTCCATATATGTCTGAATATCTTTTAATATCGCTTTCTAAAAACTTAGATCCCGTCTGAACTTCGATAATTACTAGTTTTTTTTTGGCACTTTCATTTAACACCCTATGTTTTGCTTTTTTGGGTATAAATATATTTTCATTTTCAGATTTATAGTAGGTTCTATTATTTATAATTACTGTCGCTTTACCTTCTATTATTATCCAATGTTCTGAACGATAGTTATGTGATTGATATGAAAGCACCCCTTCTGGAAGGACGGTAATCTTTTTTAAAAGAAAATCTTTTGATTTAGCTAAAACTGTGTAAGAGCCCCATGGTCTTTTAACTAGTTTACTCATGAAAACATTCGCTTCTTTTCTTCAACTGACATCAAGTTCATTAATAATGCACAAATAATCATATTACTCAAGAGGGAACTACCTCCATAAGACATAAAAGGCAAAGCTACTCCAACAACCGGGACTAAGCCTATAGTCATTGAAATATTAATCAAGAATTCTAAAAATATTTTAAAAGATAAGACAAATAGAATAATTTTGTTAAATATCTGAGTTAATTTAAATGTTTTGTAAACAGGTATTAAAAAAAAAATTAAAAAAATTGATATTAAAAGCAATGATCCTGAAAAACCAAATTGTTCAGAGAAGATTGCAAAAACAAAATCTGTTTCTTTTTCAGGAAGAAAATCCAAGCTACTTTGAGATCCTTTAAGAAAACCATTTCCATTTAAACCCCCAGATCCAATGGCTATTTTTGATTGAATAATATGATAACCTTGACCCAAAGGATCCAAATCTGGATTTAAAAAAATCATAACTCTATTTTGTTGATATGGTTTTAGTAAAGTCCATAAAAATGGGCTCGCTAAAGCAATAGCTATTAAAGAAAGTAAAGGATATATCAATTTTATACCTGCATAAAAGATTGCTACTAGGCCAAGTATGAGAATGATTAAGGCAGTTCCAAGATCGGGCTGTACGGCGACCATGAAAAATAGAGCAAGAGAAACAAATAAAGGAATTATGGAGCTTATTATTCCAATTGTTTTTTGGGCATTTAACTTGTGGAAATATTTAGCCATAAAAACAATCAAAGCGATTTTAGCAAATTCAGATACTTGTAAATTGAAACCGCCTACTCTTATCCATCTTTTTGCACCCATTCCTGTGTAGCCAAATAAGAGAGTTATTAAAAGTCCCAAAATAACAGCCAGAAGAACCAATTCCGCGATATTAAAAATAAATTTTGGTTGGAGTAGTAAAATAAAAACCACAATAGGGAGAAATAAGATAAATCTTTTTAATTGACTGAGAGCCCAAGGATCAAGATTACCTCCAGCCGCGGAATAAAGATTAATTTCACCAATCCAAAAAATTACTAATAACAGAAAAAAGTAAATCCAATTTACATCAAGTAATGATTTGAAATCTTTAAACATTTTCTTGATAAGCAAAGTTTAATACTTTGTGTGCTATTGGAGCCGCAACCGCAGAACCCGACCCGCCATTTTCAATAATTACAGATACTATATATTTTGGGTCCTCAATTGGGGCATATCCAACAAAAACTGAATGGTCTTTGAATTTATCCTCTATTTCTTGCGTCTTATAGAGATCATCTTCTCTGTCTTCTTCTTTAATTCTTATAACTTGAGATGTTCCTGTCTTGCCCCCAATTTTTACAAAATCAGGATTGTCTATATTTAATTTATAAGCTGTTCCAGAAGGTTCCTGAACAGCTGCTTTGAGAGCATTTAAGATAATTTTTTGATGATTAGAATTAAGTGCTTCTCCTAAATATCGCACCGGTTCTTCTTTAACTAGTCTTGGGTAAGGAAATTTTCCTCCATTGAGTATAGCGGAATAAAGATTAGCTAACTGTAAAGGTGAGGTTAAATTATAACCTTGCCCAATACATGTTATAAGAGTTTCACCCTGATACCACCCTTGATCTAAATATGTTTTTTTCCATTTTTTATTTGGTATTAAGCCCTTCTGGGCATTGGACAATCCAATATTGTATGTAATATTTAAACCTAAAGAAGTAGCTAAATCTGATAGGTCATCGATATTGATTTTTTTTGCAAGCTCATAAAAGTAGCAATCACAAGACTCTTTTATGGCTTTTTTTAAATTAACTCTTCCGTGCCCTCCTTTTTTCCAACAGTAATAATTTCGATCAGCTAGCGAAGTAGATCCAGTACAAATTATTTCTGAGTTTTCATCAATGATATTTTTCTTTAAACCCAAAAGAGTAGGAATAGGTTTGAACACAGATCCTGGAGGGTAAAAACCAGTAAAAGCCCTATTTAATAAAGGTTTTTCGGGATCATTAAAAATAGAATTAATTACATTATTATCACGATCTTCAAATATCTGTGCATCATATGTCGGATTTGAGTTCATTGATAGAATTGAACCATCAAACCTGTTCAAAACAACAATTGAACCTTTATTAGATGAAGGAAGAATTGATTGAGCAAAGTTTTGGAGTTTTAAATTTATTGTCAAATCTAAGGATTTACCTTTGATAGGTTCTTCAATTGCGATTTCCCTTATAATTTTTCCCCGAGAATTCACTTCATTAAAAATTTTTCCAGGCTTTCCTTGTAGATGATCATCAAATGTTTTTTCTAAATGAAAAATACCTTTGGGATATAATTCAGCACTGTCAGAAGATTTGCCAATATATCCAATAATTTGTGATAAATTTTTATGAGGATAAAATCTTTTTTTAGACTCGACAATCTTTATTGATGTAAAAAGAAATTTATTTTTTTCAAATTTGACAATTTGTTCCCAATTGGCTCTTGATAAGATGAATGGTGTATAGGAATTAAAAGATTGAAGCTGCTTTGAAATATTGGGTATATTTAATTCAAGATCAATCAAAGAATTTAATTGATCAACTTCATTCAAATAATTTTTATTTAAGTTTTTATAAATCGCAAATTCATAAAGAGATGAATTTGCTGCAACTAAATTTTTATCACTATCAAAAATATCACCTCTTAATGGCGGGGTAGCTTTAATAGATACTTTGTTTTCAGCAGATTTTTTTTGATAAAAACTATTATTAAGTATTTGTAGTGAAAAAAGTCTTATCGAAACAATCAAACCAATAATTAAACTAATAAAAGTAATAATAAAAGATCTACGATTAAAGATTTTTATACTATCTTGACTAGTTTTGTTCTTTTCCATCTAATCTCAAACTGATACCCAAGAAAATAAGAACTAAAAAATATAAGAAATAATCTTTAAATTTCATTATTATAAAAATCTCTGGGTATAAAAAATAAAGTGTAATTAAACTTAATATAAAAATAAAAATAGAAATAATTGAAAAGTGAACAAAGAAATTATTAATAATGTTACTTAATAATAATAAAGGTATCGAAAGAGCTACAACAGAAATAAAAAGAGGAAGCCCTAAAAATATCTCAATCAGATAAGATGAAGAGATAAAAATTAAAAAATCAGATAGTTTTATCTCTTTTTCCTTTAAAAAAGAGTAAAAAGCCAAATTTATCAGAGAAAAAATTAAAAAAATATCAATCGCGTAGTTGAAATTTCCATAACTAAGAAAACATAATATAATCAAAAATATTCTAACCATTAATTAAAACTCTTAAATTATCTAAATTAATAATTTGTGGGACGGCAATTACAGCTTGTTGATTAATAAAATCAATTTTACCTAAAGTTAAGTCAACAAACTCATTTTTTATAATGACTTTTAGATTTTTTTTTAACCTTATTTCTTCAATATCATTTTTTTGCCGAAGAAAACTTAAGTAATTATTGTTGGTTCCAGTAACTATAAATAATTCGTTATTTATTATAACTTCATCTCCGTAATCACTACTTGTCACTGTGACGACTTCAGCATTATAATTAGTAATACTTTTTATACGCCCAATTACATTAACGCCGTCTATTACATAATTGCCAATATTTACTCCATTTAGACTGCCCTTATTAATTACAAAACTTTTGTTTAATAACAAATTTTTATCTCCAATTATTGATGCTCCGATAGAAATTGGGGCTGTAGGGTAGTTTTCATGAAAGATATTATATTGATCAGCGTATTTAGAAGTAATAGTTTTTAAATAATTATTAATATTAATTAAGATCG
>OCRN01000085.1_pt1 | contig 11988 bp, 13 predicted proteins | sample 1534761 | NCBI WGS metagenome assembly OCRN01 (sample SAMEA3275602, study PRJEB22092) | marine metagenome | biome: ENVO:01000047 "MEDITTEREAN SEA BIOME"; feature: ENVO:00002042, "SURFACE WATER"; material: ENVO:00002010, "SEA WATER" | collected 2014-06-21T10:50:00+00 | depth 0 m | reverse complement strand
CATGTCTGGGAATGGACAGCTTCAAGCTTTTCTCCTTACCCTGGATTTAAAACAGAGCCTGGTGCGGTTGGTGAATACAATGGAAAATTTATGATTAATCAAATGGTCCTTAAAGGAGGGTCTTGTTTAACACCACAAGACCAAATCAGAAAAACTTACCGTAATTTCTTTTACCCTCATCAAAGATGGCAAATGTCAGGATTAAGACTTGCAGCATGAGTGAATTTTTAAATCATACACTTAAAGGCCTTAGTCAAAAAAATAAAAAATTAAATCCAAAATGGCTTTATGATCATGAGGGTTCTAAAATCTTTGAACAAATTACCAAACTTGATGAGTACTATGTAACGCGAACAGAAATTGATATTTTAAAAAATAATCAAAAAGAAATATCTGATTGTATTGGAGAGGGAGCAACGATTATTGAACCTGGCGCTGGAGCAAGTGAAAAAATTAAAATTTTATTAAAATCTTTAAAAAAACCAAAGCTCTATGTTCCATCAGATATCTCTAAGACCTATATTGAAGATGTTGCAAAAAAATTACAAAAAACCTTACCTGAAATTGATATCGAACCCCTCGTATTCGATTTTCAGTCTAATGAAAAAATACCAGATCATATTAATCGTCAAAAAAATTTAACAACTTTTTTTCCAGGATCAACAATTGGTAACTTTGATCCTCAGGATGCTATTCAATTTTTAAAAAGGGTAAAAAGTCAATTTTGTTCGAGTAAAATGATCATTGGAGTTGACTTGGTTAAGAATAAAAAAACTTTAGAAAAAGCTTATAACGATGAATTAGGCGTTACTTCCAAATTTAATAAAAATATTTTGAAACGTATGAATAAAGAACTTGATGCAAACTTTGATTTAGATTCGTTCAGGCATAATGCTTTTTTTAATGAAGAGAAATCAAGAATTGAAATGCACCTCATTTCTGAGAAAAAGCAAAGTGTGGCAGTGGGTGATATAAACTTTTTATTTGAGGAAAAAGAACATGTTCATACTGAAAGTTCTTACAAATATAAATTAAGTTCATTTGAAAAACTAGCAAATGAGGCTGGTTGGTCAGTCTCAAAAGTGTGGACTGATAAAGATCAATTTTTTAGTGTTCAATACCTTGTTCACCAATAATTCACTTAGCCTTGTAAGCTAAGGATGAGCCAAATAGCTGGTACAGCAAATAAGCTAGCGGTTAAAATATAAACTAAAAAATTATTCATAAGATTATTTTTTCGTTTCTTGTTTTAAAATCAATAATAATCCGCCAATCGCGACAACTAATCCTGTTAAAAAGTTAATATCAGGTTTAACGTCTTCAAAAATCATTGAAATGATAAGAGCTAAAATTGGCATGATCACTCCTATATAGCCGCCAGTGGAGGCTGACGTATTTTCAATAAATTTGATGTAACAAAGAAAAGAAACAATGGATCCAAATATAATCAAATATCCAAGTCCAAGCATGTAACTTAAGTTTTGAATAGGTATGACAAATTCTTTTCCTTTAATTAAAGCAACAACTAGAGCAATTAAAGATCCATAGATCATTGAAAAAGCAACATTTTGAAGAAGAGGGATGTTAAAATTTCTCTTATTATAAATAGCAATCATATTACCTAGCGATGCTGAGATGGTTGCAAGAAGTGCAAACATCAAACCTAATGTTGTTCCTGAATTTAAGTCAAAATTAACAAAATCATCATAAAAAATAATTCCAATTCCACAAATACCCATCAAAGCACCACTTAACGTTAATGCCGTTAAAGGTTTTTTGAACATGAACTTTTCACCTAAAATATTAAAAATTGTTAAAAGACAAAAAACGGTAGCTGGAATATTTGAGGGTAAATAAACATTAGATTGATAAAAAAAAATATAATTTCCGCTATATAAAAATATTCCTAAAACAAAAAAATATAAATGTGATTTGAGTGAAAATATGATTTTTCTTTTTGATAAAGCGACAAAAGATAAAATAATGAGCCCTGCAATAAAAAATCTTATAAAAACAGAAATTGTTGGATCAAGGTCAATATTAACTTGTGTTAATCCAATGATACTCCACGTTGCTGACCAAAATAAAAGAGCACCTAAAAATAAGAAGATGTTACTTGGCATTTGCAATGCCAGTATCACAACTTTGTAAAACTTAAAGAAACTATTTTAAATTAAAAATGCGGAGGTAAAACGTAATAAAACCCCCGCATTTTCGAAACAAAACTAAAAACTATTGTTTCTGTTCTTCAACAGAAAGTTTTCCGTCTTGGTCTTTATCCAATTCGTTAAAAGTAACTTCCGCATCTTCTGCAGACATACCTTCAACAACTTTCATTTCGATGAACTGAGTTTTGCTAAGTTCTTTCATTTTTTCATGAGAACCTGCAAAGACATTTGTTGTTAATAATAACAACATCACAAGAGACGTAATGACTCTCATATTTTGCCTTTTGTTAAGTTAAGCGGATGAGCAATTAATCTTGGATTATGGCTTAATTGTGAAAATTTATTATTATTTTTAATTTATGACTTTGGATTTTTAACTACTCTTAGATAAGGTTTCTTGGCGTTCCATCCACCTGGAAATATTTTTTTAGCTTCTTCATCTTTTACAGCTGGAACGATAATAACATCTTCCCCCTGTTTCCAATCCGCAGGAGTTGCAACTTTATACTCATCGGTTAATTGCAAAGAGTCTACAACTCTCAAAATTTCCTGAAAATTTCTACCTGTTGACATTGGATAAGCTAAAATGAGTTTAATTTTCTTATTTGGATCAATAATAAAAACGTTTCTTACCGTTTGGTTATCAATCGGAGTTCTACCTTCGTAAGTTGCGTTTAAACTTGATGGTAACATTCGATATAATTTAGAGACTTCTAAGAATTTATCCCCAATTAGTGGGTAGCTTGGTTTATGGCCTGTAACATCTAAAATATCTTCTGACCACTTTGTATGATCTTCAACCGGATCAACACTTAAACCAATAATCTTAACTCCTCTTTTATCAAACTCATCTTTCAAACCCTCTAATGAGCCTAATTCAGTCGTACAGACAGGTGTAAAATTTTTTGGGTGAGAAAAAAGGATAACCCAATTATTACCTGCCCACTCATAAAAATCTATTTTTCCGTGAGTAGTTTCTGCTTCAAAATTTGGCGCATTTGAATTTATTTTTAAGCTCATATTCTATATTTTTATTATAACCTTTTCCTTTTACAATAAGTTAGTGTTTATGATTTTCGGATCCACCCAAACCACACGGCATAGCAATAGACTGAGTTGCTCCATCTGTTTGATCGTTATGGTTGTGGAATAATGGGTTATAAGCAACCCCATTACTATCATGATCTAAGAATGCAAACGTCAAACAAAACGTTAAAATAAAAAGGTAAACAATACGTTTCATGAATAAAAAACCCTTCTAAACCTAACACCTACCATCGATCCTAGAAAAGCAAACAAGAACCAAACCCAACCATGTAATGATCCTGATGCAATTCCACTAAATAAAGCTCCAACATTACAACCAAAACTTAGTCTTGCTCCATAACCCATTAAAAAACCACCAAGGATTGCCGCAATAAGAATTTTTCTATTGATTAAGGATGCTTTAAAAAAATTACCTGCAAGAGCAGAAGCTGCAAGTGCCCCAAAAATAATTCCAAGATTTGAAACCGTTGTTGGATCAGCTAAAATACTGTTTTCTAAAGCTGTGCTTGGATAAGACAGTTTCCAAAAAGCCCAACTGCTGACATCTATTCCAATCAACTGAACAATTTTTGCCGCCCATAAACTAAAAGCAAAAGTAATGCCCCAAGGATGACCCGCAGCCTGTAACATCAGAACATTAAAAAAAACTAATAAAACAGAACCTAAAATAAGTGGCCAAGGGCCTTTAAATAATTTGAAATTGGTAAAATCAAAAATATCAATATGACTAAAGTTTGAATTTTGTTTTTGATCACTTTTAAAAACAACATAGTAAAGCATAAGTAAAATACTTAACTGAAGTAAAACTGAATTAACTTTTCCATATTCATTTAACAAAGATATTCCACCCAAGGATGGCGCCAATCTCCAAAAATCAAAATGATAAGTTCCAACTAAAGATCCAATCATAAAAAAAATTAATGTAATGGCCATTTTTCCATTACCACTACTAGCGGTAAATAATGTTCCTGAACCACAACCTCCAGCTAACTGCATGGCAAGGCCAAATATAAATGATCCAATCACAACGGATAAGCTCACAGGTGCTACTGCACCAATCATTTTACCTTGATAAATCCAACTGTTTGAATTGATAAAAAATGAAAATAAAATAACTGCTAAACCGAGCATTATAATTTGAGCACGAAGCGATGAACTTTCTCTTCTTTCGATAAAATTTCTCCAGCCACCCGTAAATCCAAATGAAGCATGATACAAAGAAACGCCAAGGCCAATCCCAATCAGAAATACATAAAGGTGTCGATGACTGATTTGCGAAACAAAAAGATATGAAAAAACTAAAGTTCCAATGATGGAATAAATAAAAACAGATAAATCAATTTTTTTTACAAGTGTATTCATAGAAAAAATGCGCGGCTTTATGACCGCGCATTTAATTTAAAATTTAGCTTTGTCCGTTAATGACTTCGTTTTTTGGATTAAGTGTCCAATGTGCTAATGATCCATCATAAAGCTTAACATTTTCTACTCCTGCAATTTCACTTAATGCGAACCACACTGTGCTTGCAAACCAACCTGTATTACAAAAAGAAATATAACCATCTTTTCCTTGTGGATTTGATTTAACAAACAAGGCTTTAATTTCATCTGCAGATTTAACTTTAGTATTTGCAGTTACAATACTTCCTTCTTCAAGATTAACTGCTGTAGGAATAGTTCCTGCTCTTGAAATTTTTGGATGTTTTTTTTCACCTACAAAAAATGCTTTCGGTCTTGCATCAATTAAAGCTAAGTTATTTCTTTTTCTTTTTGCGTCTATGACATTTTTATATGAAGCTACATATTTATCATTGAATGTAACTTTAAATTGAGATGGAGTGATTTGATGTTCACCTGTTGCAAGTTGGTAACCTTCTTGTTTCCATGCTTTTAAACCACCGTTTAAAATAGAAACGTTATCATGACCTGCTGTTTTCAGAGACCAATATAATCTTGCTGCACTTCCAAAATCTAAAGAGTTTACCCCTAAATAACTAATGACAACATGATCTGTATTTTTAACACCAAGATTAGAAAATAAGTTTTCTAATTCTTTTTTTATAGGCAGTTGTCCAATCACTCCTTTTTGCGTGGAAATTAGTTTGTCACCAATGTGATCTAGATAAACACTTCCTGGGATGTGACCTTTTTTAAAGTTATCATAAGAGCCGCCGACAAATTGACTGCTGATTTCGATGACCTTGATATTTTTCTGATCTAAATTTTGTTTTAACCATGAAGCTTCAACTAAAGGTGTTGCACTTTGAGCTGACGATACAAACAAAACTAGAATGAGTGTTGATAGTATTTTTTTCATTTTTGTTCCTTGTTTTTTTGTTTTTAAAATTCGGTATTGTTAAAATTCAGTTTATGTTGCCCAAGTTTGTTTAATTGAGGGTATGCCAAAACTCACTTGGACAACAAACCGAATTGAGGATTATTTAGAAGATAATCCTAATAAAACAATAGATAGTAGTAAAATAAGTTAGTTTTGTAAAAAATACTTTTAAAATTGATAAAATAATACTATTAAAATTATTAAAATTGATAAAATAATTTAATAATATGAAAGAAATCGATAAAAAAATACTCCAAATCCTTCAAGAAAATGCTGAGATTTCTATGGAAGAATTAGGTGTTAAAGTTAATCTCTCACCTTCTCCCTGTTATAGGCGAGTTAAAAATTTAAAAGACGCTGGCTATATTTCAAAGAATGTAGCGGTACTTAATAAACAAAAACTTAATTTAGAACGCCCCTATTTTGTACATATTAAAACGACTAGTCATAATAAAGAGTGGACGGATCAGTTTAAAAAAATTGTAAAAGAAACACCACAAATTGTTGAATGTCACAGATTAATGGGTGAGGTTGATTATCTTTTAAAAGTTAGACTGAAAGACTCTGAAAGCTACAATGAATTTTACTTTAACTTAATTAACAAGATTGATTTTGCCAGCGTTAGTGGTTTTCCTTCACTCGAAGAACTCAAAGAAACAACAATTTTACCTTTAGATTATATTTAATTACTTCTTAAAACTTTTTTTTGATTTAAATCTTTGATTTTTACCAAATGGTTTTCCAGAACCTTTAGATTTAAATTTAGAAAACTTTGATTTTTTTCCAAATTTACGACCCCTATTTCTATCTTGATTTTGGTCATCTTTGCTAAAGGGTTTGGATCGTTTATTAAAGGATTTAGAATCTTTGTTAAAGGGTTTGGATCCTTTATTAAAAGATCTAGTTTCTTTATTAAAGGGTTTAGATCCCTCATTAGATGATTTCGATCTTTCACTAAAAGATTTTGATCTACCTTTAGAAAAATTATCTCTTGAATTAGATCGTTTATCAAATGGTCGTTTTGATTTTGAGAAAGACCTTTGATTTGATTTAGATCTTGATCTTGGCTTTGACCTATCATTTGATCTGTTTTGAGATTGTTGAAAGGTTGTTTTTCGACCCGGATACAATATCTTTTCAATTTCTCTCCACTGTCGTCCATCACTTTTAGTCACATAACTCCAAGCCATTCCTTTAGCGCCAGCACGACCCGTTCTTCCAATACGATGAATAAAATCTTCTGCTTGCTGAGGTAAATCATAATTAATTACATGCTCAATGTTTGGAATATCCAGTCCACGTGCAGCTACATCGGTTGCAACAAGAATTTGAATTTTATTTGCTCTAAATTTTTTTATAACTGCTGTTCTTTTATTTTGTCTTAAATCTCCGTGTATTGCATCTGACTCAAATCCTTCTTGGTGTAAGGCTTTTGCTAATTTTTTTGCTCCCCTTTTCGTTTTCACAAATACAAGCATTAGACCGTGTTGACTTTCAATGTGTTTGACTAAATAAGGAAATTTTTCTTCATTATTAAGTTGAATCATTTTCTGTTCAATCTTAGGAACATCAGCTTTATTTTCTTCAACGGTGATGCGTTCAGGACTTTGTAAATATTTTGCAGAAAGTTTTTCAATAGATTTTGAAATCGTTGCTGAAAACATTAACGTTTGTTTTTCTTTTGGAACAAATTTTAAAATTTTATCAATTTGAACACTAAATCCCATATCCAACATGCGGTCCATTTCATCTAAAACTAAAAAAGAAGTTTTTGATAAATCTAAACTTTTTTTATTTAAATGATCATTCACTCGACCAGGTGTACCTATAATAATTTGAGGTTTCGATCTTAGTCGAGATAGCTGCTTTCCAATAGGCTCTCCTCCAACCAATGATAAAGATTTGACTGGAGATTTTTTCGGAGTTAAATTTTGAACAACACTTTCAATTTGTTTTGCGAGTTCACGTGTTGGGGCCAAGATAATAGCTTGTTTGCATTTGTTATTTAAAATTAAATGAATAAGTGGAATGCAAAAGGCAGCTGTTTTTCCTGTTCCAGTATGCGCTGATCCTAAAACATCTCTTTGATTTAGAATAAAGGGAATCGCTTTACTTTGAATGGGGGTTGGAACCGTAAAGTTAATTTTAGCTAAAACAATATCGAGTTCTTTATGAAGTTTAAGCTCTTGGAAATTTTGCAATGAAATACTAACTGTAAATATTTGTTTGACTGCTTAGATACTTCTATTCTGGTAAAGTCAACAAAATAGGATTATTTTAGTGACAAGCTAATCCAAATTTTTTAAGTCGCCAATAATTGTAAGGCCATGGAGTAATAAAACCAACGAATAACATTATGGGAACAACCCACCATGTTAAAATAGCTCCGCCTGTTAAATAATAGTCTGTTGCATTCATTGCCACTTCCATGGAAATCATGGAAATTAAACTCATTCCAATTGCAACTTTGAACGCTTCTTTGAATTTAAATTTTTGCCTCATCAAGATTATTGTTTCAAGCAAAATACTTGTCATCAATCCATTAATGATAGCTAAAGTCATTATTCCCAAAACAGGAAAGGGAATTTTTGTGATTTGAAAAAATAAAATCGTCCCAAAATCACCAATCGAACAACCCAGTAAACACCAAGCTGTATTTTTAGCACTTCTTTTCCATGTATGCTTACAATGCCAATGAAATTGATTTTGCTGAACCGCTTCCATTATTTTAGTGGCCTTGTAATTAACTTGGATAAAGACTGTTCTTTATCTCCCTCAACACCAATAGGCATACCAAGATATCTTTTAAACTTTGATTTGGTTCCAAATAAAAAGTCCCAAAAACTGAAAATAGCACAGTAATTAGAATCGGTTTCTTTTTGTCTTTTATGGTGATGCACCCAATGAATCGATGGGGTTACAATGATGTAAGATAATATGCTCTCTAATTTTTGAGGAAGTTTAATGTTTGAATGATGAAAAGCAGATGAAATAAAAACAATCGCTTCAATAAGAAGTAGGTTTGTAAGCGAAATGTTAAAAGCAATAATCACTGCACATCTTACAAGTGCACTTAAAACAACTTCTCCAAAATGAAATCTTATTCCTGATGAAACATCTAATGTTTCATCTAAATGATGCACATGATGAAATCTCCATAAAAAAGGTATTTCATGATTAGCACGATGCCAGAAATATAAGAAAAGATCATAAATCACTAAATGAAATAAAAATTGAAAAAGAAGATGGTTGATAACAAACGTTTGGTGCAAATTAAAAGTCGTCGCATAAATTGTAATTGGTAAAATAATAATTGGAGTGATTCCAATATTTAAAACCCAAAAAAATATATTTTTCAAAGTTCTATTTATTTTTTTTACAAATTTAATTTTTTCTTTTGGAAAAACGTTTTCTAATAAAACGAACAAAATTAATCCTATGATAATAACCCAAATCTTTTGATCTAAAAGTTCCATATTACTTTGTCATTTCCCATAATGCGGATTGACCATTTGACAGTAAATAAATTTTACCTCCCGGTCCAATTTTAATATCTCTTATCCTTCCAATTTTATCTTTGAAAAGTACCTGTTCATCCGCAACTTTATTTTCATTAATAAATTTTAGTTTTCTCAAAGATTGATCTCTAAGCGATGTCATTAAGATATGACCATCCCACTCTTTAAATTCAAGACCTTTATAAATTTGAACTGCACTCACCGCTATCGATGGAACCCAGGTATAAAGTGGGTTTGTAAATCTTTTATCCCATTCTTGGACTTCGCCACATTTTGAATAGCTGTAATTCGTTCCACCCCAACACCAAATTTTCCATCCATAATTTTCTGCAAACTTGACTTCACCAAAAAAGTCTCCCCCTCTTGCCCCGTGATTAGAAATATAAACTTTGTTGTTAAAAGGAGACAAAGTCATGCCTTGAGGGTTTCGAATTCCAATTTGATAAATCTCAGGTAACCATTCTGATTGATCTTTAAACTTTGGATTATCTTTTGGAATAGATCCATCTAAATTTATTCTAATAATACTTCCTGGATGCTGATTAAAATCCTGAGCAATATTTCCACCTGCTCTTTCGCCTGCACTTGCATACAAATATTGGTCATCTTGAATAACCATTCGACATCCAAAATGATAACCTGAGTTTATAGGTGGATTGGCTTGGAATATATTTTTAAAGTTTAAATTTGTTTTTGAAAAAGATGCTCTTGCAATGGATGTACTTGTTTTTCCAGATCCTCTGTCTTCGGTATAGCACATATAGACATGATCTTTGTGTTTGATGATTTCTAACAATCCTCCTTGTCCATCAACTTTAAAATTTAAATTATGTTTAACTTGTTTTTTCGAACCATTGTTTATATTGACTAAGAGGATTTCACCTTCTTTATCGCTTACAAATACTTCTTCATTACTGATAAATGTTAAGCCCCAGGGGTTATTAAGATCTGTAATTTTTTTTAATTTAAAATCCTCTTTAGCAAAGGTCGCAAATGAAAAAGTTAAAAGATGAATAATAATTATTAAAAACTTCATAATTCATTTTAACAAACTAATGTGGTTTTTGTGAGAAATTTCTAAAACCTCATTCATCATAACAGGGGGGGGAGTTTATGTATTTAATGAATGAGGTTTTGACAGCCTTATATGGAGCGAAGTTTCAAATTAAAGTGAAACTTTTATGACAGGGGTGCGACTTTCAATTCCAATAAAACCTATTATATAACTTCTATGACTAGGTATTTTTCTACTTTAAAAGATAACCGTATTTTTCAATTTACCGTTGTTGCTATCATTATTTTAAATGCCATTTTGATTGGAGCTACAACTTATGACCTTGATCCTTTGTTTTTGGATACAATTCATCTTCTTGATTATGCAATCACAATTTTTTTTGTCATTGAAATATTAATCCGGTTTATTGGGGAAAAGAATAAAGCTGAATTTTTTAAGAGTGGATGGAATATTTTTGATACGATTATTGTTGCTATCTCATTAATTCCAATTCCTAATAATTCAAGTTACCTGGTGCTTAGACTACTTAGAATATTTAGAGTACTGCGTTTAATTTCAGTGATACCGGAATTAAAAAAAATTATTGAAGCTATTTTAGAGTCCATCAGAAGAGTCTTTTTTGTAAGCTTATTGTTATTTATTATCCTTTATATTTACGCAACCATGGGTTCAATTTTGTTTGCCGATGACGATCCCTCAAGATGGGGAGATCTTGGGATATCCCTTATTACTTTGTTTCAAGTTTTAACACTTTCATCATGGGAAACGGTTATGTTACCGATGCAGGCCATTTACTGGTGGGCTTGGGTATACTTCTTTAGCTTTATTGTTGTTTGTGGTATTACAATACTTAACTTAGTTATTGCGATCCTAGTGGATGTCGTCATCAATCAAAAAAAATTATAATTAAATGCAAAATTATTTATTCTTCACTGCAGGTTTAGTCTTATTATTTTTTGGCGGTGAAAGTACGCTTCGAGGTGCGCTTCATATTTCTAAGAAACTCAATTTATCTAAAATTTTAGTCAGCGCTGTCATTATTGGATTTGGAACAAGCTTACCTGAACTAACCGTTTCAGTTCAATCCGTATTGGAAGGTAAAACGGATATTGCCCTTGGAAATGTCATTGGAAGTAACATTGTGAATTTAACGCTAATCTTTGGTTTAAGTATTATGATTTCACCCCTGCTCAAACTTCCAGATGCAAAGCGTGATATTTTATTCATGCTGATTATCACTTTGTGCTTTATCTTATTAAAGATTATTAATTTTTTAAATTTTTTTACTGGAATTGGTTTTTTATTAATTTTAGCAATTTATATTTACGTTTCTTATCAACTCGATCAGGATAAAAAAGAAACGGTTGACCATATTGAAGAAGATCACTCAATCAAAAATCCATACCCAATTTACATATCCCTTCCAATTTGCGCTCTTGGAATTGGACTCCTTGTATTGGGTGGAAGCTTGTTAGTAGACTCGGCTGTTAATATTGCTAGAGAATTTAATATCTCTGAAGCTGTTATTGGTCTTACTATTATTGCTATCGGTACAGGTTTACCCGAACTTGCAACATGCGTTATAGCGGCAATGAGAAAACATAATGATGTGATTGTTGGAAATTTGGTTGGAAGTAATATTTTTAATATTCTTGGAATTTTGGGTGTAACCTTAATCGTAGATCAAATTCCTGTCACAGATGAAATTATGAATTACGGTGTTTGGGAAATGTTATTCATTACTATTGTTTTTACCTTATTATTTTTTCTCTCAAAACAAATTACAAAATTTCAAGGCGTTATCATGCTGTTGTTTTTTATAATTTATAATCAACTATTGTTTTTATAAATTATAAGAAAAATATCATTATCCAATAAGAGGCCAGACCACTGATAATAGTT
>OCRN01000082.1_pt1 | contig 12360 bp, 18 predicted proteins | sample 1534761 | NCBI WGS metagenome assembly OCRN01 (sample SAMEA3275602, study PRJEB22092) | marine metagenome | biome: ENVO:01000047 "MEDITTEREAN SEA BIOME"; feature: ENVO:00002042, "SURFACE WATER"; material: ENVO:00002010, "SEA WATER" | collected 2014-06-21T10:50:00+00 | depth 0 m | reverse complement strand
GAAGCCGAAAGGCCCATGCCACAAGCGCGCGATATAACTCATCATCAAATATTCATCATGAATTCATAGTTTTGTCACACTTTTACCCGAACTATTAGCGTTCAATAAGAAGATGTATTCATGACGTTTGTCGATATAAAACATACCCTTAAAGATTTATTTCATGGGAAAGCGGAAACATGGCGTGATTTATCCACTGACGACATTCACTTCGAATCAATTCATCATTCTTCAGTTGGGAACAACCTAAAAACATAAGGCAGAAAGGTACGAGATATTCTAGGGCGTTCCCCATCTCGACACAGAAGCCAATGATGTATGTTGCTTGATAGACACTGAGGCTGTGATCCCGGTGACTCATAGACATAAGGAAAATGAGAGTATGGTCGTCATGGCTGTCAGCCATATTGAACACGACAAAATCAACGCGAATTTCTAAACGAAGACGAATCGGTAATCAAACATAGTCGTTAGTGATCAAAAGCCCCGCTTCGAAAGAGCTTCTGTAAAAACCACATCACTCGAGCAGACAAAATATCAAACCACTTTAACATTCGAAGTTGATCTTTTTTCGGGTTTTTTGGATTTTTACCTATGACCGCTCTGCTGCTGCAGGGTTGTACGATAGCTGACTACGTCAAAAGGAAGTTATGATGAAGACAATCAAAATATTCATAGTATTTTGTAGTACGACTCTTGCTGCAAATATTCCTGCCTACGGCAGTAATCAGTTCCCAAACGGCTCTTGCGAGGGACCTAACAAAAGTGCTTCACCGAGCAAAACCGGGTGTGGCTATGCTGGCGATACGCGTCTGTATGTCGCTCCAAACGCGGATATGTTTGCAGCAGACCTGTCAGGGATGGAATTAACAGGGGCGAAACTTATGGATGTGAATTTTTGGGATGCAACTCTGAAAAACGTAGATTTCACCAACGCTGATCTTAGCCGTGGGAATTTCTACAACGCGGATTTGAGTGGAGCTGATTTTTCTGGATCCCTGCTGTCTAAGGCAAATATGTGGGGTGCAAATCTTACTGGAGCTAATCTTGACGGTGCCATACTTGATGGAGTGTTCGGCAACGACAATACGATCTGTCCGAACGGAAAACTTCGGAGTGATAAAAATAGTGATTGTGGCTTTTAGTAGGGGGATTCATACCCATCGTTACCGCTAAGTTACGCCTTGATCACAAACTGCATGCCGCAAACGGGGAGTTTTTAACTGTCATCAATAGTTCATCATTTATAACTAATGTCGACAGCTAGGAGGTAACCAGAGGTTACTGCTTACCTAAAACAATAAAGATAAATTGAAAATCAGGAGATGTGTCATGTCGACGTATATGGTGAAAGCAAATTATACGAGTTCCGCAATGAAGGGGATGATCGAAAAACCACATAATAGAGAAGAGGCCATCAGGGCGTTACTCGAAAAAATGGATATCACTCTCGACCGAATATACTTTTCCGCTACAGGGAATATTTTTATGGTCATCACGGGGAGCGATGCGAATGTTGGAGCGATGGCTTTAGTCGTTGGGTCCACAGGAAGCGTCGAGAACACCTCTGCGATCGAAGTTTACTCAGCGGAAGAACAAGTGGAGTGGATGAAGCTTGCAGGATCGACCACCGGTGCTTACAAAGCAGCAAATTCTTAACTCTCCCTCGCCTTCAACAATGATGCCCCGCTTCGGCGGGGTTTTTTTACCAGATCGTATCGCTCAAGCAGACAAAACCGCAGACCACTCTAACTATTGAAGTTGCTTGTCTTTGCGATTCACCAAATAATAAATGTCTTTTCTGCAAACAATAAGGAAATAGCAATGACAAATTACACTGGAGGTTGCTCATGTGGGGCCGTTCAGGTCGAAGTTACCGGTGAACCTGCGGTAATGGCTGTATGTCATTGTACCGATTGTCGAGGTTGGTCAGCAGCACCAGTGACCGGAGCCTGTTTGTGGGCACCAGAAAATGTCAGCGTCACAAAAGGCGAAGATAAGCTTGGAAGCTATGCAAAAGTGAAAGGCCATGATCGTAAGTGGTGCGTTGAGTGTGGCGGTCATGTATTCGTTGACCATAGAACGACCTATGGGCTCATAGATGTCTATGGTTCAATTTTGAACGAATTTAAATTCGCACCGAAATTCCATGTTTACTACGAACACAGCATTTTGCCGATCAAAGATGGCCTTCCAAAGTTTAAAGATTTCCCGACCGATTTCGGTGGCTCAGGTGATTTGTTAGCAGAATAGTTACCTCAAAGGTCCTGACCTTATTCAAAACCCCGTAGATGCGGGGTTTTTTATCGCGGAGGTAAAGTCGCCGGTAATCCATACTGCTCAAATAAAATGGTAATAGATTTAGTAGTTTGATACCAATTCTGGAGGCGCGTACCGGAATCGAACTGATATGTCCACGGATTTGCAAAAGCTTGCACAACAATTAAATGACTGTATTTATTGCTGACAATAAAAGCGTGCTACAGAGTGGGCCAGCAAATAGGCTCAATTTCCGCAGCGTCACTCACTGAAACAACCATCGCTTTGTAACCATCCCTAAACAGTAAAGTAGGTTTCGCCTTAAGAAATTCTGTAAATATCGTTTTTTTACAGATGAAGCTCGGTCCCGTTTCTGCATCTCTGAGTCTGTTTTTTAAGAGTACAATCATGCTGAATAATTTGAGACATTTTCTAGCCCATGAATCCATCAATCATCACCACAGTCCGTCCTATAAAAAGATTTGCATCGGTAACGAGTTGCTGCAAATCAGGGAAGAGACTGATCGAAAAGTTAGGTGGCCCCGATCAAAAATATTCTTTAGAACACATACGCAGGAGGGTTCTTGCCTTCATCGAATGATTTCAAAACCCAAGATTGCTAGGTACACTCAACCCGTGTGTGTCGCTTTTAAATTGTCCGGAGAAATACGGTACGCTTTAGAAGATGGTCACGTGGGAGAGTGATGGAATCCACTGAACAGACTCAAGGTTCCATCAACTGGCTCGTGGTGATTGGAACACCCCAAAAGTGGGTCTGGTAAGTTTCTAACCGAACGGAAACGTCAGATCTGGTCTGATGGAGAATCTTCTTGGGGTATGAAGAATGGGACTAGAAGAGTATTTCAATTCAAATAAAGTAATCGATCTCAGCTTTTTTAATTTTCAAAATGCGATTACCGCAGCTTATTTTGCCGATAAAGATTTTAAAATTTTACGTGTAAATAATAATTTCTGTAATTTTTTTCCCGCGTTGGGTAATTTGCAAGGTGTCTATTTTCCAGAAGTTTTAAAAGTCTTGGGTGTACCAGACAATGTTCTGCAAGAATTCATGAAGGCAATGGATGATAACGGCCGTGTCCTGTTGCCAAGAGTTGAGATTGAGCAAAATGGAGAGACGAAGGTCTATTCTCTTTTGTCGACGACAACGAGCAACCCTGATTTTCCGTATTTACAGGGCATCCAGGGCCAATTTGTTGATCGTACTAACGAAGACAATCTTCGGAAAGAAAAAGAAAAGCTAATCCAAGAACAACTGCGTAATCAGGAATTAATAAAGACAAAAAGCGAACGGTTAGAAGAAATATCAAAGCGACTGGCGAGTTATCTGTCTCCTCAGGTCTATAAAAGTATTTTCGAAGACTCTCGAGAAACTTCCAAACAACACAAACGTAAAAATTTGAGCGTGTTCTTTTCAGATATCGTCAGGTTTACGGACATGAGCGATACACTTGAGCCTGAACTTTTGGCAAAACTTGTCAACAACTATCTTTCCGAAATGACGAATATCGCTATCGAATTCGGTGGCACGATCGATAAGTTTATCGGCGATGCGGTGATGGTTTTTTTTGGAGATCCAGAGTCAGACGGCGACCGACAAGATGCAATAAGCTGCGTTGGGATGGCTTTGCAGATGCAGCAACGCATTTCCGAACTTCAGGATTATTGGAAAAGCTTGGGGATTGGTAACGAGATCCAAGTGAGGATGGGCATTGCCACCGGATATTGTACCGTCGGCGATTTTGGATCCGAGCAGCGTCGAGACTATACAGCCTTCGGAAGCGCTGTAAATCTTGCCGCACGCCTCGAGTCTCTGGCTCTACCCGGTGAAATTTTAGTATCGGAGCAGACCTATGAACTTGTCTTAAGAGACATAAACTGCACCACCTATAAGACCGTTACACCAAAAGGTTTTTCCAGACCGATTAATACCTATACGGTTCAACAAGACACCTTGTCCGTTGCGTCGAAGTATCCGCCAAAATACAAGAAGTTAGGGAACCGTGTATCCATTGATATTTTTGACACAACTGACCTAAACGCTGCAATTGTGGAATTGAAAGAAATTGAACAAGAATTAGAGAGATTGTTCAAGGATGCAGAAAACACCTCTTCAGATCAGTGAGTCGAGTCGGATTGGCGTGATTGATGTTCAATCAAAACAAAAAATTTGCCTGTCTCGAGCTAAAAACGCTGTGGCTGGATTAAGACTGCTCTCGATAGTTTGAGCTTCAACATCATCTCTTTTTACAGCATGACCGGTTATAGCTAGCACACGACAACCGGACTGATCTTGAAACCACAAACCCTGTTCCCAAGAAGAGTGTCCAAAACCCTTCACAACCTTCAGATCCTTATCGTTGTAACAGCCATCCCAAATTAAAAGATCAGCGCTATCCGCAAAATCAATCAATTGTTGATCTAACGCTGAACCATGCTCGTGATCCACTAAGTAAACGATCTCATGGGGATCATCAAGATGTCTAAGCCGGAATCCTGTCGCGTTACCTGGATGGTTTAAAGGGTGAATTGAAATGAGCCAAGAGCCTTGCTGAATCCATTCACCGACATCGATATATTTGTATGCAATTTGGTGGTGAATGGTTTCCAGAGTGACCGGAAAAGCGACGTTTCCAAAAATGGTTCTTAATTTATCCTCGATACTGGTTTCGTGGGCAGACTTCCCCGAGATTATAGTCACCAAACCCTTTTTCTTTTTCGTCAAAAAGTATGGAAGCCCGATAATGTGATCGAGGTGACAGTGGCTAAGGAGCAGTATCTCATCTCTATCCGACTCCTTGGGGTAATTGAGTCCACTACCGCCGTCAATAAAGATTCGATCGTTATTCAACCGTACCTCAATCGCCGACGTGTCACCACCGAGATATTGGTGAGATTCTTGATAGAAAGGAAAAGCCCCACGGGTACCCCAGAATTTTACCGTTAGTCTGTTGTCCATACCTTAGTCCTGGAAAACCTCTGGTCTCTCGTCTGACCGTAAAATCCGCATTACAACCGCCCGAAATACGCCTTTCAGTCCCTTATTCAATGTTTTGATGCTCCGTGAAACTCTTGAGACAGGTATAACCAAAGCATTCACAGTCTGCGATATCTCGAATGAATCGGCGAAGCTTACTTGCGATAATACTTCTGCAACACCTAACACTCCACCGGGTCCAACTTGAATGCGAATATTTTCTCGATTGGACAGCGTTACGGTCCCGTTTGTTATAACCAAACCATTTCCTCTCTGATACTCACGTAAAATATCCTGTGGGGAACTCACTGCAATCGATTCAAGCTCATCATTCACCATTACCCTTAAGAATAGCGATTGCACCGCAGAGAATGTGTGTTCGGACGATTTGAGTAAGGCTTGCAATTCAAGTCGTGACTTTCCGTTCGTTATGGTGTTGACGTCCAAATCAATCACCCGACCTTGTCGGGTATCATTAATCCCGATTTGTCTGATCTGGTTGGTTACGATTAGCTGGAGTAAAAGACAACTCAGCAAGGCCTGCACCGATGAGGTTTGATTCATCAAAGTGTTTCTGAGTCCTGTGCCCGAAATCTCTAAGCAAACTGAATCCTCAATTGCACGAACCGAAGCGCTTCGCCTCCCACCCAATAGAACCGCTTGTTCTCCGACCGCCGAACCCTTGGATATGATGGCAATCCGCTGTTTCGTTGAATCATCGAATATCTCCAGACTACCAGTTAGCACTACGTATAAATGTTGAGCGTCGTCTCCCTCTGAGCACAGTACAAATCCTTTTGGAACAGACACCTCGTAAAAGTTCGGATTGGTTTTTGACTTTTGTTTTAAAAGATTCGAAATATCACTCACCCGACACATCCTTTCTAACATTTCTCGACCGTAGTAGCCCAAAGTCTCGAGACCTACGTTAACTTCACACAAGAATACACTTTTTTGACGGTTTGCTATTTTTCAGGATAAGCGGTCGACTCGTTTACGTTACCTTACCCTCTCTTAAATTTTTTTCTGATTAAAAAGGTCAACATCGTCCCTTTTCCCTTGATTTCCGACTGTTGAGGGATGACCTCCAACGATGTTTGATCCAATAGACCCAGGGTTTCTTCAGAAACATGAATAGCACCCGGCACCCCTATTGACTCGAGTCTAGACGCTAAATTTACTGAATCACCCCAGATATCGAACGAGAATTTTGATTTTCCAATTACCCCAGATACGGCATCACCAGAATGGATGCCTATCCGCATTTCCAATTGATCATCATTTTCAGTCTGATATTTTTTGATCACCTCAAGAAACTCAAAACCCACATCGACTAGAACTTCGGCGTGATCTGGCCTTGCGACCGGAAGACCAGCGACTGCCATGTAGGCGTCTCCGATAGTTTTTATTTTCTCAATCCCTTTCTTCCTACAAATATCGTCAAATTCTGAAAATATGTTATTCAACAGATCAACGACTTCTCTCGCAGATAGCTTAGAAGCTAAGGGAGTGAATCCAACGATATCTGCAAACATCACACTTACGTTCGGATTATCCAGCGCAAGAGCACCATCGCCCTCGCGTAGAATATTAGCAAGATCTTTGGGAATGATATTGTGCAGCAGACTTTCAGACTTTTTCCGCTCGAGCGCTAAGAAGTGCGAATACATCGCCATCGGTAGCCCCAATAAAAACAGCGACCCCAAGATATTAAATACTCCCAACAACTGAATAACTTCTGGGGCAGCGGCAATCAGAGGTTCCCGATCCGAGACAAACAAGAACATCACGACATCGGTGAGTAAGAAAATTGACGCCCAGGACCATTTGACCCAGCCCTTAAGTGGAACGGCTATCAAAAGTATCGCTAGATTGAGATACCAGATGTGAAAGTAAGGGTCCCAGCCCAATAGCAAAATATATGCCGTTGCGGAACCCACTCCTCCGCAGCTGGCTACCAAAATTCCTACTTCGGCGCGGCCGATGGTATGCAATAAAAATCCAATCCCGACCACGCTAGCAAATGTAATTTCCCACCAAATAATCTGTTGCCATTCTTCGATGGAAAAAAATAAAAGAAGGGAGCGAATTACTACAGCGAGCGCTCCGGCTAGAAAACCGAGTTGCATCGCTAGAAAAGCTGGTTTCCAGCTATCTGGATAATTAGGTTTAGGTTGAAAGAAAAAATTTGTAAAAGTTGCTAGCATCTTGACACCTCAACCCTGACAACTCCAAGCGAAAGAACGAAACAACCCCCCCCCCCGGCACCTACGAGAGATCCATCCGAATAACTCTTCTGACATCGTGACCAGATCATCAATTGCGAACCTAACCCGGTCGATCCCCTAATGGCTCTCCTGAGGTATTAACCAGTAGATCTGCCATGGCATGGTTCTCATCTCGATGCCCTTCTTCATCCGCGCGAATACTTAAAATCACATCCCTTAGGGTCGCATCAGAGCGGAGTCCGTAGTATTGGATTGCTACTGATGGCGCTTGGATGTTTTCGATTTTTCCGGAATCTACTTGCTCAAGATATTGGGTGTAACTAATGACAGCCTGTTCCTCAAAGTAGCCCACCATTCGATGCGCAATCTTCGGAAAAAAAACGTACAGCAAGAAATAGAAGTTCCAGAAAATAACTTGAGCAAATAATATCGCATAGCGCTCAAAAGCCGTCGGTCTGGCGATTTCAACGAAAATCATAAGATGCATTCGTTCGTTCTCAGCTTCCTCAAGAAGGGTTTTGATCCAACCACGAGAATCGTGCTTCATACCCCTGAGACTTCTCAAATGTTGCCACATCCCCGCGACCATTCCGGGGACACCAGCGACTGTCTCAAGAACCACAGCACGATGACCATATCTCTTTGCAAAAAATGTATCAGCAACAAATCTGAGTCCTAAAGTAATGCCTAGAGCGACCCGATCTGCCATATTCTCTGGCGCCCGATGTTCCATAATTACTCCTTACTCGATGCGATAATCCAAGGATTTCATAATGCCGATCAACAGTGTAATCAAGCCTCCGCATCGGTGGGGTTTTGGATTTCTTCTTCTTGTCCTTATCGACGACTCATTGGGCTGCGAGCTTGTAGGTACCACGAAGTTTGTTTCTCGCGTGGGACATTCCCTCCACGGCAGCCTTTATGCCGTATCTCTCGATGGAACCTTTTCCGGTGATTCCGTCGTATTTTCCTGTGCCACCGACGAACTTAAATGCGCCTTTTGCTCCACCGCCCGGCACGCCAGCAGACTTGAATGATAAAAACGCGGTATCTCCATCACTAAACAGGATCTTGCACAACGCAGTATCATTGTCAAACTTACCTGCTTCTGTTAGATACTGTCCTAAACAATGAAATGAAGCGTCATCACCAAACTTATCTGTTGTTACCGAACGACCAACAAATAACCCATCATATCGCACCAGAATATTTCCGTTTCCCGCGTTGATCGCCTCAACTTTAGCGGTGAAAACTCCGTCTAACCCGAACTCCCGTTCCATTTCTGCAGCAGAAATGGCATGGTGAAAAAAAACGGAGAAAATAAAAATTAAACTTACGATCAGTTGATTCATCCTCGTCACCTTATGATCAAAATTCGGTCCGTAAAAGCGTTAGTCTACAAGAGTCGCCCCAGTTTCTATTCGAATCATCTGACCGTCCTTCAACACCGCTATGAGCATTTCAGCTTCTCTAGTGTCATCTGGATAAGCCATAAGGTCGTTTAAAACCCTGATCCTCATATTCATCCCGTTAGTTTTAGCAAACGATATGGAACGCGTATCAACCGTCATGATCTTTTCAGTGAATCCATCAATAATCACAAGAGCCTTATCGCTGAAGTCGATAGCACAGCCTTGCCATTAACGTCGATCGCTAAACCCTAATAGTACTTAATCTAGATCTAGAAGCCGCGAGTAGCACGTTTTTTACGATCCACTCGTAGCTCTAAATAAAACACAACAAACTAACCCAAAAGCACACACTTAAATTGCGTTTGTTACGCGCATGGGTAAAGTTCCCACACCGCTTTACCGTCGGCATCTGCTTCGTATGTGAACATGTAATACTTCCCGTTAAGCTCAGATAATGCTTCAGCTGTAGTCTCAAATATCGCACCGCCTCGAAAAGAAACGCCGCCAGCATTCGTCATATTTCCAACACCATCGCACTTAAAAGTAGCAACGCCGGCTGGGCAAATTACAACACCGGCATGCGCATGGCCCAACCAAGAGCCATCAGGTCTCATGTGTGCCGTAAATGCTGCCCTACACTGAACATCATGATCTAGTAGTTTCCCACTACCGACATTGGACGTTTCCATAGCCGGTAAACCATATTTACCGGAATCTATGGGTTGACTCGTTTCTTGTAAGGTCATCGAACCAGCTTTATTACCAAGCATCATTACTCTCCTATCAACATAACTAACATGTTTGGAAAATATCTTTGATCACACGGTGATACCACTCTTTAATCTAGATCGGTTTTGTAATTGAAGCTGAAAGGCCTACACCATGAGTCCGCGATCCAACTCGTCATTAAATATTCATTTTCGGTTCATTTTATCGTCATATCTTTAATCGATCTTACAATCTCAATAACAAGGAGAAAGCCAATGGCTACATTAGAGACGCGATCTTGGGACAACCCAGATGACGTACAGACACCAGACAAAACACATGCCGCCAGCATTAAACTTGGAGCCGTAACGCTAACCAAAGCAAACGCCCAACCCGGCTGGAAATGGTCTGAATGTATCAAGCCACACGTTGGAACAGAAAGCTGCCAAGCCGGACATATTGGTGTTCTACTGCAGGGGAAAATCCACGTTGTATCAGACGATGGCTCAGAAATTACGATTAATGCTGGTGAAGCATATCGACTGGCACCTGGCCATGATGCCTGGGTAGTTGGAGATGAACCTGCCGTAAACCTCGAATTTTCAACAGATAGCAAAGAGTTCGCGGCCTGGACTCGTGGTGAAAGCTAAACGATAACCATACATGATCGTCAATCATCAACAGCCCCGCTTAAGCGGGGACTGTTTGCGGCATTAAACATTTAAATTTAATTCATCAGAGTAATAAAGTTCGTTAAAAAATCGAGAAATTGATAAAGGAGGTAACGATGATTTCGGTGAGTTTTGAAGAATATCGTCAGGCATTTCTAGACCTAGTAAATGGACAGCCTGACGCTTACCGAGCGATTTGTAGTCCAGATTGTAGATACGTTGCTCTAAGTAAGTCGTCATTTGGCAATCAAGAACGCGATCTCGAATCACATATAGAATCTTGCATGAATATTCACCCAGAATCGGTTGAGGTTGAACTTATTGATCGTAGCGATGACTATCAAATCAAGAAAGTGATTTGGATTGGCCAGTTTGTCAGCTTGTACTATCAGAAGTTTGAGAACGGTAAGATGGTTAGCGAAACTTATTGCCGCGGCCCATTATCGTAATCACTCAACCCAATTAAAGGTCCACTTTGGTGGAATTTTTCATAATATGGCATTTGGTATGCGTCGTGAATTCATAGCGTCGTTGACATTTAAATGTTAGCAAGACCAAAAACGGAGGAGAAATTTGTGGCCAAATACGCATTTATCAAATTCAAAATCGATAATGACTTCCACGATTGGGAGCAAGCATTCTATTCACACCAGCCCCTGGCAAGACAAGCGGGTATCCTGGAGTTATTTCATGCGAAACAGGCAGACGATCCTTCATCGGTGGCAGTATTAATGACAGCAAGTTCCTTTGACGTCTTCGATGAATTTATGAAGAATGCTGCAGAGGAAATAGCGTCCTCGGGTCATATTCTCGAAAGCACTGAAGTAACGATGTACGAAAACTAATCACTCAGCGCATAGAAGACCTACTCGTTAAGGATTTCAGTGGGAATATGGCTTGAAAATGGAGACAGATCGTATGTCCGTTTTAGAAAATAACGTTGTTGGCATTAGGGTTGTCCTTAAGCCTAAAGATACGGGCAAAGATTGGAGGAAATTCATCAAGAATGTGGTGGATACAAACCACAAGAAAGGGAACGCTTTTCTCTACGAGTATTACGAGATGGATGGAATCGTTCATCTGCACGAACGATTCAAAAATGCCGAAGCGTACAAAAAACACTTTGATTTTTTCTCCAACGAAGTGGCTGAAGAGTTCTTTAGCCTTTTCGATTTCCAGCATTTGGACGTCTATGGCGATGTCGGGGAAGAGGTTGAGGCCGCTTTAAAGGAATTGAACGCGAACTTCTACACACCGATTGCACGGTTTTAGATTCATCTGGCGGATGACTGAAAACAAATTGGTCATCACCAGCTGTCTAATTGAATCCGACTCAGTGAATGCAATCACTAATGCCTCGCATGAATTTTCAGATTAAATTTATGTGAACGTATCTCATATCGAAAATTGAAAAGTCGACACATCTTACTACGCGAAGACGAATCGATAACCAAACCTAATCATTGGTATCAACAGCCCCACATCGGCCGGGTTTTCATAATGCAACATCAAGGTCTTTATGTACATTTCTGGTATGTCAGCATTAGTTGTGCTATCAAGCTGATAACGTTGTAAGCAGTTAACACTAGAGGGTGTAGAGTGGCGAAAGGTTACGTAGTTGCAAATATCAGGGTCATGGACCAAGACAAGTTTGAACAATTTTCTGGCATGGCAGGGCCAACGATCAGAAAATATGGGGGTAAAGTCCTTGCCCGTGGTCCAGGTGCTGACAGACTTGAAGGCGATGTAAGTGGCATTGTTATGATGATTGAGTTTGAAAGCAAAGAAGCGGCGCACATTTTCTATCATAGTGAAGAATATCAGGCTGCGAAAGCTGTCAGAGAGGAATGTTCTGACACTGACTTCATGATTATAGAAGGTGTGGCTGACTAAAGTTCCCACTCTAGTTTATGAAATCACTCAACCGAACTAAAGCCCTTCTATGGTGATTTTTTATGTCGGGGGTAAACTCGCGGGTAATCCTAGTGTCAATATAAAAATACCAATTAATTCAATATCTTGATATTACTTTTGGAGGCGCGTACCGGAATCGAACCGATGTCCACGGATTTGCAATCCGCTGCATA
>OCRN01000081.1_pt1 | contig 12479 bp, 11 predicted proteins | sample 1534761 | NCBI WGS metagenome assembly OCRN01 (sample SAMEA3275602, study PRJEB22092) | marine metagenome | biome: ENVO:01000047 "MEDITTEREAN SEA BIOME"; feature: ENVO:00002042, "SURFACE WATER"; material: ENVO:00002010, "SEA WATER" | collected 2014-06-21T10:50:00+00 | depth 0 m | reverse complement strand
TGTTATTTAATAAATACATTTTAATGTTTAAATATTTATTAACTTTTCTCTTTTTTACATTTCACTCCTATGCCGCTTTAGAAGTAACCATTGCCCAGGGCAAGGTTGAACCTACTCCAATTGCGATAACCCAAGTTTTTGGTGAAGATGCGGACACTTCGAGGTACGGAAATACTTTAAGGGAAATTATATCTAATAATCTAACTAACTCAGGTCTATTTTATACTGTAAATGAAGACTTATACATTCAATCAGATAACCTTGTAGAAAAAGTTCCAAGATTTGAAGATTGGAAGTTAATCAAAGCACAATTTTTATTAAGCGCGGATGTGATGAAGACTGATAATGGCATTCGCTTACGTATGAGGCTGTATGATGTTTTTAATGCAAAAGAAATTGAAAAACTGCAACTTACGGTTCCCGATGAGGGTTTAATTAGAAGAGTAGGCCACAAGGTCAGTGATATTATTTATGAAAGAATTACTGGTGAAACAGGATACTTTGATACTCGGATAGTTTACGTCTCTGAAGTGGGACCATTAGATCAACGCATTAAAAGACTGGCTATTATGGATCAAGATGGACATTTAGATAGCCACCAATTTTTGACTGATGGAAGAAATCTTGTGCTCACCCCAAGATTTGCCCCAAACAATCAAATTATTACTTATATGGAATACAAAGATAATTTGCCTAGAGTTTATATTTACAACTTAAAAACCGGGGAGAGAGAAATAGTTGGAGATTTCCCAGGTATGACTTTTGCACCCAGATTTTCACCTGATAGTAAAAGCGTGGTGATGTCTTTTTCTGACTCCAAAAGTGCAAATTCAGAAATTTATTTAATGGATCTAAACACAAGGGACATAACAAGGCTTACCAATGACTCTGGTATAGACACATCTCCCTCTTTTTCTCCCGATGGAGAAAATATAGTCTTTAATTCTGATAGAGGTGGATATCCACAACTTTATGTTATGGATAAAGAGGGTAAAGACATAAAAAGAATTTCAAAAGGCAAAGGTGTATATGGCAATCCAGTTTGGTCCCCAAGAGGGGATTTAATAGCCTTCACAAAATTAACCCAGGGCAATTTTCATATTGGAGTTATGGATACGGATGGAAACAATGAGAGAGTCATTGTTAGAGATTTTTCTCTCGAATCGCCGGCATGGTCACCAAACGGAAGGTATTTGATTTTTCATCGTCAAAATAAATCCAATTTAGATGGAACAGGTGGCGAAACAACTATCCATTTTATTGACATTACTGGATATAATGAGAGAGTTATCCCAACACCAAGAGATGGAAGTGACCCAGCTTGGTCACCTCTTCTATAGAGTTATTAAGAAAAATTAAATTATTTAACTTTTTCTTAACAATTATTATCTTGATTTCCCAGAATTTCAGTGTTTATGTATCTCAACTATAGTTAATAAATACTTACGCGGAGAAAATAATGTTTAAAAAATTACTACTTTTAGTTGCCACTGGTCTTTTTCTAGCCTCTTGTGCAGCTACTAATACAAATCAAGGTGGAGATGCTTCTATCAATTCAGGCACGCAAGAAGATCTAATTGTCAATGTTGGTGATAGAGTATTTTTTGAGTTTGATAGTTCTGAGCTTACAGTAGATGCTCAGTCAACTTTAGATGCTCAGGTCGCTTGGTTAATGCAATATTCTGATACAAATATCACTATTGAAGGTCACGCAGATGAAAGAGGTACTAGAGAATACAACTTAGCTCTTGGTGATAAGAGAGCTTTTGCTGTTTACTCATATCTAGCTCAAGCTGGTATTGATACCAATAGAATGGAATACATTAGTTGGGGTAAAGAAAGACCTGAAGTTATTGGCTCTGATGAAACAGCATACAGTCAAAACAGACGTAGTGTTACCATAGTAACTAACTAAATTAACTCTTTTCAAGGTGCCCAATAATTTGGGCGCCTTAATCTTTAATGTATATTGTAAAAACATTACTTATTACAATTTTCATTTTTATTAGTTTTAATTCTTTCTCTCAAAACCACATTGAAATAGAAGCAGACGTAGAAAGATTAAAACAAGACATAATCGATCTTCAAAAGTTTGTTTATCAAAATAACTCTAATGCTGTTAGTAGTGCCAACAATCAGGATTTTGGCAAAATAAATAATCAAATAGAAATTTTAATAGAAAAATTTACTTCGATCGAAAAGCAGATCTTAGATATGAAAGATGATATATCTAGCTTATATCAACTTTATACCTCTCCACAATTTGAACAAAATAAAAAAATTGCTAGCTCAAGTGATTTAAATATAGAAGAGAGCTCTTCCAATATTGTTGTTGAAAAATCAAATGAAGTTCAATCTATTGAAGAATTATCTGATATTCAGTCTAATTTTAATGAAGTGAACGAAGCTATTCTAGACGAAGAACTTCCAAAACAAACTTTAGGTAAGCTTTCAATTTCTAGTTTGGATGATCAGAAAATTATCAATTCCCTTCCCTCAGAAGAAGATTTAGCTACTTTGTCTGAACTTGACTCACTACTTGAGGAGAGGGAGATTGATTTAAATAAGCCAGAAATAGATTTAGAAGTACAACTACAATTAGCTAAACAATATCTAGCTAGCCTTGATAACCAGAAAGCAATTGAGAGTTTAATGCTTATAATTGAATCAGGGTCTGAAGACCAAGATAAACTAGCAGAGGCATACTATCTGTTAGGTCGAACAAATTATATTGAAAATAATATTATTGAGTCAGTGAAATTTTTTGGTATCCGACATCGAGACTATGAAAATATTGATAGATTTAAGGCAGAAAATTATTTTTGGCTCGGTAAATCATTATTCGGAATTAGTGATCAAGAAAATGGTTGTTTGATTATGGAAGATATTATTTTTTCTGATGGCTATTTAAACAGCCCAAGTATAATTGATGACGCAAAAATTCTTCAAAATGAGGAAGAATGCGGGCTAATCATCAATTAATAAATTGCGTTTAAATAAAAAATTTTTTCTTAATTATCTTCAGGAAAATTTTTCACCTAATCAAACAGTTTTAATCTCCCTTTCTTGCGGTTTAGATAGTACCACCTTATTTGATTTAATTTTACAAACTGATTTTTTTAAATCTAAAAATATTTTTTTTATTTTTTTTGATCATCAAAAAAGAGCTGAGGGTAAATATGAAATTCTTCAATTTATAAAGCATTATAAAATTCCAAAAAAAAATGTAATCATTAAAAAAATAAATTTAGGTCAAAAAAAAAATTCATTCCAAGAAAATGCTCGCAAAGCACGGCATCTTTTTTTTCAAAAATTATCAAAATCTTTAAATACTAAAGAAATATTTTTAGGCCATCATTTTGATGATTTAAAAGAAAGCTATTTTCTTAGAAAACTTCAGTCCTCAAATATTTTTGGACTTTCAAATATTTTTAATGATCAAATAGATGGTATAAATATTCATAGGCCTTTAGTTTATTTTACAAAAGATAAAATTCGATCTTATGCCAAAAAAAATGAATTATTATGGTTTGATGACCGATCTAATCTAGAATTAGATTATACGAGAAATAAAATTCGTCATTATCTTGCTGTAAATCCATTAATCTCGAAATCTCTAGAGAGTGAAATAGTTTCCTTAAGTGATATTGATGTTATTAAAAACTTTTATTCCAATTATTTTTTCAAAATAAAAAAGCAAAGATTTGAGATTAAAATTAAAGAATTTATGCAATTAAATACAACTCTTCAGATCATGGCAGTTCAATCTTTGTATTATGATTCAAGAATATTTTTAAAAAAACAACCTCGTTTTGAAAATATTTTAAATTTTATTAAGATAATATCCTCTATTAAGTCAAATTTGATGACAAAAAGATCTGTTTTTGGAGGAAAAATAGCTTCTTTTGAAAAAAAAATATGTTTAAATCTCTTATAAGGGTTTAAACGTATCTAAAGATAACTATATATATTTATACATAAATAATGAAAAACTTCTCAAAAAACATATTCGTTTGGATAATTATCAGTTTGATACTATTGGGATTATTTAATGTTTTTAAAAACTCACAAACTGACTATTCATCAGTCACTTATACCTACTCCACCTTACTAGATAAGGCCGAAAATGGTGAAATTAAATCTGTTGAAATACAGGGCAATAATATTTATGGGCAAACCATGGATGGCATTGATTTTTCTACTTATGCACCAAGGGATCCTAATTTAATTCAAACCCTCAATGAAAACAATGTTGCTATAAATGCCAAGCCAGAACAGTCTGGGATGCATCCTTTATTAAGCATTTTTGTTTCGTGGTTTCCAATGCTCTTATTAATAGGAGTTTGGATATTCTTTATGCGTCAAATGCAATCGGGTAAAGGTGGTGGCGCCCTAGGTTTTGGTCGATCTAAAGCTAAGTTATTAAATGAAAATAAGCAAAGAGTAACTTTTGGTGATGTTGCGGGAATTGATGAAGCAAAACAAGAATTAGAAGAAGTAGTTTCATTTTTAAAAGATCCTCATAAATTTCAAAGATTAGGTGCTAAAATCCCTAAGGGCGCTCTTCTTGTGGGACCTCCAGGAACTGGTAAAACATTACTTGCGAGAGCAATTGCAGGTGAAGCTGGTGTGCCTTTTTTCTCTATTTCAGGTTCAGACTTTGTTGAAATGTTTGTAGGTGTGGGCGCAAGTAGAGTGAGAGACATGTTTGAACAAGGTAAAAAAAATGCACCTTGTATAATTTTTATTGATGAAATTGATGCAGTAGGAAGACATCGTGGTGCTGGATTAGGTGGCGGTAATGACGAGCGCGAACAAACCTTAAACCAACTTCTTGTTGAAATGGATGGTTTTGAGGCTAACGAAGGTGTCATAATTGTGGCCGCAACCAATAGGCCTGATGTATTAGACCCGGCCCTGTTAAGACCAGGAAGATTTGACAGACAGGTCGTTGTTCCTGCCCCAGATATTATTGGTCGTGATAAAATATTAAAAGTTCACACTAAAAAAATTAAGATGGATAAATCTGTTAAAACTATTGCTATTGCTAGATCTACTCCTGGGTTTTCAGGAGCTGATTTAGCCAATATTGTTAATGAAGCTGCCTTAATAGCCGCAAGAAAAAATAAAAAAATTGTAACTATGGATGATTTTGAAGATGCGAAAGATAAAGTCATGCTTGGTACTCAAAATAGATCTAAGATTATCTCTGACTCAGAAAAAGAAGTAATTGCATACCATGAAGCTGGACATGCTTTAGCAAACCTACATTGTAAAAATGCAGATCCAATTTATAAATCTTCTATTATTCCTACGGGACGCGCTTTAGGATTTGTTATGAGCGTTCCTGAACAAGATAAAGTTATACATCGAAAAGATGAATACTTAGATAAGCTTGTCGTAACAGTTGCCGCACGTATCTCTGAAGAGCTTATTTTTGGTCCAGAAAAAATTGGCTCTGGTGCAGCGGGTGACATACAACAAGTAACTAATTTAGCAAGAGCTATGGTTACCCAAATGGGTTATAGCGAAAAATTAGGAAGAGTTCGCTATACAGGCAACCAAGAAGAAGTGTTTTTAGGACATTCAGTTACTCAATCAAAGAATATCTCCGAGGAAACGGCTCGTATCATTGACCAAGAGGTAATTCGATTGGTTCAAGAAGCCGAAACCAAAGCTAGAAAAATTCTTACTGAAAATATGAAAGATCTTCATATTATAGCTAAGGGACTTTTAGAATATGAAACCTTAACAGGTGAAGAAATTAAAAATTTGTTAAAAGGTATTAAACCTAAAAGAGATGATGACCTTTCTGACGATACAGATAAGCCTTCGGATGATTTGCAAAAAAGTCCTTCAAACAAAGGACCTTTACCCTCTTTTACAAAAGATCAAAATTTTCCACTTCCCAATTAAAGTTATATCTAATAAGAAGTTATCTTTATGAGACTTTTTGGAACTGATGGTATTCGTGGAGAAGTGGGTAAATACCCTTTAACAGCAGAGAATGTTTTAAAACTAGCTAAAGCTGCATCAATCGTTCTTAGAAAGAAAAACTCAATTTCAAGAGTTGTGATTAACAAAGATACTCGATTATCTAACTATATATTTGAGCCAGCGCTTACTTCTGGATTTATTTCTATGGGCATAAACGTAGTCTTAGTAGGTCCTTTGCCAACACCGGCTTTAACCATTCTTAGTAAATCTTTAAGGGCAGATTTTTCTGTGATGATTACAGCATCTCATAATCCTTATCAAGATAATGGTCTGAAATTTTTCTCAAGTAGTGGATACAAAATTACTGCCGAAGAGGAAAAGAAAATAGAGGATTGCTTTTTCAATTATGATTTTGATAATTTTAGAATTAAGCCATCTAACTATGGCAAGGCCGTAAGACTTAAGGATGCTATTGGAAGATACTCAGAAGCGCTTAAGCAAAACATTTTTAATAATTTAGATTATACAAAATTAAAAGTTGTTTTAGACTGTGCAAATGGTGCGGCTTATAAAGTAGCACCTGAGGTGTTATTTGAGATAGGGACAGAGTTAGATACCTTAGGTGACAAACCTAATGGTGTTAATATTAATGAGAAATGTGGATCCTTATTCCCCCAAAGGGCTTCCAATTTAGTTAAGAAAAGAAAATCAGATATAGGGATATGTTTGGATGGAGATGGCGATAGGCTAATTATTATCGATGAAAAAGGTGAACCTATTTTAGGAGAGGAGTTATTATTCATTTTAGCTAAATTTTATTTAAAAAATAAAATTATTAAAAAAGGTTCAACTATTGTTACTAATGAAATAGCTAATTTTGGCCTTGATATTTCTTTAAAAAATATTGGATTAAAACTTAAGAGGGTCAAAGTAGGGGATAAAAATATTCTAAATGAAATTAAATCCAATGGTCATTATTTTGGTGGAGAGCCTTCAGGCCATTTTATTTTTAAAGAAGATGCTTTGATTGGAGATGGAATGTCGACAGCCTTACGTGTTCTAACGATTATGTTAAAAGAAAATAAAAAGCTATCTGAATTAAAAAAAGGCCTAAATTTATTAAAGGTAGTTGAAATTAATCAAAAAATTGATCGCGAAAAATTTTTCCAAAATGAAGCTAAGATATACAAAGACTTAAACTCTCTTTTAAAATCCCAAAATTTATTTTTTGTAATTCGTCCCTCTGGTACTGAGCCCTTATTGAGAGTAAACTTGCAATATCAGCCAAGAAATATAAAAGTAACAGCTTTAAGAAAGTTAGAAAAAAATATTATTAAAATTATTGCAAATGCTTGTTAACTCGTTTGATACTAAATATTCCCAAACTGCCGCTAAATATGAATATTTAGATAACAACTTCACAAATTTATTAGCTAAGGATCAACGATTCTCTCGTATTTTTACATCTATTATCGAAAATCAAAAACTTGATCTTTCTTCAGATATAGTCCTTCGTTCAGATATGACTGGCCAGGTGATTAATACAATTTTAACTCATGACTTTAAGTCTAAACATTTTTTGTATTATATGGGAGATGTTTTCAAACCTGACTTAGTCAATAAGAGTATTAAGCAATACCGACAACACGGATTAGAAATTATCAATCGATCTAAGATGGAGTCGTTTATTGAAGTAATAAAAATTTTAGATAGACTTCTAAAAAAGATACTCAAAAATAAATTTATTTATATTTTTACAGACCCTAAAATACACAATAAATCTAACTTTGTTTTTAATTCTAAAAACCCTACTAATAAAATAAATGTTTTTATAAATGCATTTAATAAAGCGGTGAAATCTCCTTATAAAATTAATTTAGAAAAAAACTTTTTCTCAAAAGACTATCATCAAGATATTTTCTTCTATGTGTATTCAGATAAATCTAAAAAAATCTTAGCTCAGGGTGGCGGATATCATTATAAGAAAAGTAATAAAAAAATTGATGGCTTTGGCTTTTCTTGTAATGTCGATAACTTAGTGGAAATCATATAGTGAACAAAGCAGTAATAGGATTACAATGGGGAGATGAAGGCAAAGGTAAAATTGTAGACTTTTTATCTGAAAAATTCGACTTAGTTGCTCGTTATCAAGGGGGCAACAATGCTGGTCATACAGTTATAGTTGAAGATGTTACGTATAAACTGAATTTAATTCCATCAGGAGTGATTAGAGGGAAAGTTTGTTTTCTTGGCCAAGGCATTGTGCTTGATCCAGATCATTTTTTAAAAGAATATAAGCAAATTTGTGAAAAAATTTCTAATCCAAATATATATTTATCATCAAACATTCCTTTGATACTCCCTTATCATAAACAATTGGATAAAATTAATGAATCCATTCTTACTGGGGAAGATAAGATTGGAACAACCGCTAAAGGAATTGGACCTGCCTACCAAGATAAAGTTGGAAGGAAAAGTATCAAATTATATGATCTTAAAAGCTCAGACAAAATTAAAGAGAAGCTTGAAAACATCAAAAAATTTTATGATCCAGTCCTAAATGCATACCATGAAGAAGTTATAGATATCGACCAATACATTAAAATCCTTGATAGTTTTTATGAGGAAGTAGGCTCTTTAATTGTTGATAATAGTTTTATTAAGAAAAACTTTAATCAAGAGAAAATTCTGTTTGAAGGTGCTCAAGGCGCTTTGTTAGATTTAGATCATGGCTCTTACCCATTCGTGACATCCTCAAATACGATTTCATCGAATATTATGATTGGCTCAGGTTTGCAAGTTGACTATCAGACAGTGGGTATTTTTAAAGCTTATGCAACTAGAGTAGGTAATGGCCCATTTCCTTCAGAGCTTTTCGATAAAATTGGTGACTATATTGCTGAAACGGGAGTAGAGTATGGAACTGTAACCAAAAGAAAAAGACGATGTGGTTGGTTAGATTTAGTTTCTTTAAAATATAGTTGTCAAATTAATCGAGTAAATGAGCTTTGCATTACAAAAATCGATGTATTGAATAACTTGGAAGAAATAAAAATTTGTAAAAGCTACCAAGGCCAATCATTTGAAGAAATAAACTTTAACGATAGTGACTTTTTAAAATCACTATCTTTAAATGAAAATGATTTTGAAATTTTTCAATCTTGGGGCGATATCAGTAAAATTAAAAATTTTGACTCTATGCCTCAGTCCTTAAAAAATTATACTCAATATATTGAAGAATATTTAGAAATACCTATTAAAATTATTTCTCTTGGCCCAGAAAGAAGCCAAACAATAATTCGATAACAAAATTAGTTTTTTGGAAGCAATTTAGTTTCAGAAATTAATTTAATTTCTTCTTGTAATTTTTTAATTGCTTTATTTTCAATCTGACGAACTCTTTCCCGACTTATTGAATATTTTTGACTAAGGTCCTCAAGGGTTTTTGGTTCCTCATCTAATCTTCTTGCGGTTAGGATTTCTAGTTCTCGAGGTTCTAATTTTTTAACAGCTTGGCTATATAGTGCTTTTCGCTTATCAAGTTCATCTCTTTCTTCAACTCGCTTCACCACATCTATATTTTCATCTTCAACCTGGTCAATCCACTCAGAGTCATTTTCATCATTCAAAGGAGTATTTAATGAAAAGTCTTGATTAAAAACCCTGCCTTCCATTTGTTTCACTTCATCTTCTGTCACGCCTAAGTCTTGGGATATTGATTTAATTTGATCATTAGTAAGATACCCTTCTTCATATTTTTTTAATTGGTTTCGTAATCTGCGAAGATTAAAAAATAACTTCTTTTGAGCTGCAGTTGTTCCAATCTTAACTAAAGACCAACTGTGTAAGACGTATTCCTGTATTGACGCTCTTATCCACCAAATCGCGTAGGTTGCCAGTCTAAAACCTTTATCTGGATCAAATTTTCTAATAGCTTGAATGAGCCCAAGATTGCCCTCAGAAATCAAATCAAAAAGAGGTAGTCCATAGCCTCGATAACCCATAGCAATTTTTGCAACTAATCTTAAATGACTAGTTACTAATTTTTGAGCAGATTTGGTATTACCATTTTTTAACCAATCTATGGCGAGTTTTTTTTCTTCCTCATCAGAGAGCATTGGAAACTGATTAATCTTTTTTAAATAAGGATAGATGTCATTTTCAGAGGTAATAACAGGAAGTAAATTTTTATTTTCTATATTCATTGTAAGTTATATTCTAAATCTTTCATGTCATCAGGTAGATCACAAGTTATTTTAATCTCTTTTTGACTTTTTGGATGAATAAAAGCCAGTTTGTGAGAGTGAAGCGCTTGCCTTGGAAAGTTTGTTACTATTTCACTTACCTTATTGGGTAAATTAGCCAATCTAAATTTTTGCTCTTTATTTAATTGATATTGCTTATCTCCAATTATTGGCAACCCTAAACTAAGTAGGTGAACTCTTATTTGATGAGTTCTACCAGTAATTATTTGACAATTTAATTTGCTAATGGAGCCATAATATATCTTTAAATTTTCTACGTTTGTTAATGCATTTTTGCCCCCAATATCTGTAGTATCAAATTTTGTTCTTTGATATTTTTGTCTGGATATATTCTTATCGATCTGAATAAAATTTTGGTCAAGCATTCCATAGCTAAATGCTAAATAATTTTTTTCTAACTCTCTATTTTTAAATTTATTTTGAAAAAGAATTTTAATCTCTTTATTCTTTGCGATAATAATAATTCCACTGGTATCAATATCAAGCCTATGTACTATTCCTTCTTTTAAAACTTCATCATCTTCAATTTTAAAGTTTGTTTTTAAACTCTCTGCTAGAGATGGAGAATTATCTGATAGAGACTTTTTATGAGTTAGTAAGCCTGAGGGTTTATTTAATATTGCTATATCATTATCCTCATATAAAATTTCAATATTAAAATTTTGGTATAAATAAAATTTATTCATTTATAGATGTTAAAAAAAAAGTTTTTGTTTAGCCTTATTATATTTCAGGGCATACTAATTATATTAGCCATCATAGCAATTATAATGGGAGTTTTCTATAAATATGGCGAAAATGATAATTTTCAAAAAATATCTATTAGTGACATTAATCCTGGAGAGATATTTCTTTTTGATGAAAAACATTATCAACATAAAATTATTGAAAAAGATAAAATTATTTTTCAAATCATTGATATTGAGAATAATGATGTAAAAAGAGAAATTACTATTGAAAAATAATATAAAACATATTGTTATTGCTGGTTCATCTGGTGGTCATATTCTACCCGCGATAAAATATTTGAACGAACTTTCCCATTACTGTAGTTCAGATCAAATCTTATTTATTACAAATGAGGTTGGTCAAGATTATTTGCATTTAATTGAATATGATAAAAAGAATGTAATTCAATTAAGCTCAATCGATAAAATTACTTTTATATTCAAGGTTATTCAAAAAATTGGAAAAATTTTGCTTTACAACAAAGTAACTATATTGGGTTTTGGTGGTTTCATAACTGTTCCCATATTGTATTTTGCAAAAATAACAAATATTTTTTTTTTTAAAGGCCACCATATAAATTTTCATGAACAAAACTTTGTCTATGGGCTTGCAAATAAATTTAATTATCTTGTTGCACATAATGTATTTACATCGTTTCCTAATAATCACTTTAAAGCCAAAGAGATATTTGTAGGTAATTTTTTTACTAATCTAGATAAAAATCTTGATAATTTAGATTCCAAATCAATCAATATCTTATTGATAGGGGGAAGTGCAGGCTCTTTAGAACTTAATAAATTTTTATCTAGTCAACTTTTAAAGATTGAAAGTGCAATAATTAAAAAACTTAAATTTTATATTCAAGTACCAAAAAAATACCAAGAAGAAGTCTCTGCTGAATATAAAAATTTAAACGTTGATATTAATTTCTTCACTTTCAATGCTAGTTTAAATTTTAAAGGTTTTGATCTTATTATTTCACGATCCGGATCGGGTTCATTGCATGAGATACTTTATAATAATAATAATGTTTATTTTATTCCGCATTTACATTCACGTGATGGCCATCAAACTTTGAATTTAAATTATTTTAAAATTCATGGATATTCTTTAAAGAATTTCGAGTTACCCCATTCTAAAAAAATATCCAAGGAATATTTTAATTCTCTTATCAATCCATTTTCTATGCAAAAAATCTTGTGTTATTTAACCAGATGAAATTATTAGATCTTGTAAATAAGAAAGTACATATCATTGGTATAAACGGTATTGGGATGAGCGCTCTTGCTGTATATCTCAAGCAAAATAAAGTAGATGTTAGCGGAAGCGATATTGCCAGCAATCCTAATACAAAAGTTTTAGAAAAAAATGGCATACCCGTTCAAATTGGACATAAGCCATCTAACGTGAAGGGAAAAGATGTAATTTTCTTTTCTACAGCTATTAAAGACAATCCTGAAATTGAAGCCGCCAAAAAGAATAATATACCATTCTACAATCGTTCAAAACTTTTACAGTTAATATGCAATGACAAGTTTACAATTGTTG
>OCRN01000080.1_pt1 | contig 12488 bp, 33 predicted proteins | sample 1534761 | NCBI WGS metagenome assembly OCRN01 (sample SAMEA3275602, study PRJEB22092) | marine metagenome | biome: ENVO:01000047 "MEDITTEREAN SEA BIOME"; feature: ENVO:00002042, "SURFACE WATER"; material: ENVO:00002010, "SEA WATER" | collected 2014-06-21T10:50:00+00 | depth 0 m | reverse complement strand
GAAAATGAGCTACGCTAGATTTGGCTGGGATAATTCAGATGTCTATGTGTATATGAGTGTGAGTGGATTTTTGGAATGTTGTGGCTGTTTGCTTGTGCCATTGGAGGATGAGTTTGATGCCCCAGTATTTTATGGTCGTAGCACACAAGAGATGGTAGATCATTTAAAAAGACATGAGGCCGAGGGCGAGACTGTGCCTCAAGATATTTATGAAAGTTTGTGGGAAGATGATAAGGAAAACTTTGGAGTTGTAAATGAGATTTAACTACATTGCCAGGAAAGAACGCGAACGCATTAAGAAAGCAATTCAGGAAGAAATTAATTTAAGTATTCAGGCTAGATATGAGGCGGTAGGTCAAGAGGAAAAGCAAGCTATATTCCTACATATGGCTGGACTAAATTATGCAATTAAAATAATCGAACGTTTGGACAAAAATCGTGGATAAGATTAAAGAAGAGTTAGAACAGTATCAGGAACGTCGCAAAAAGATTCGTAATGATCTTAAAAAGTTTGCCGCTGAATTGAGCGCGGTATCGCAAGTGGCACTCATTGTTGAACTGTCTCGCATTGATAACCACATACGTGACATTGAGAAAGAACTTAATGACATGAAGTTTCACAACATTGTCAGTAACATGTTCAAAGATGGCAAGTAAAGCTCGGCGCAAAGTCAGGCGGTAAATAAGAGATGACCCACACTATAGACAACTGTACGTGCCTTACATTGTCTAAAACGATATGCACGAATTGTCTTGAAGGGGGATGTAAATGTTTAAGTGGATAAAACGTAGGTTCGATAAGCCTTACCGTCAATTGTGGCATATGGTGTTTGGTTTTGAAGAGTATGAGAGCGGTTTGTTGTATCGATATGAACGTTATAAGACTCGTGTTGCATCGCTTGATACAACTGTGGATGTGTTGCAGAAACGTATTTTAAAGTTGGAAAAAGAGTTGGCTAAAAAGAAGGGTGAAGAGAGTGGAAATTCTAGCCGAAGCGAGTAGAACGGGTTGGCACTGGCTTGGCCCTTGGACGGGGTATTTTATTGGAATCACAGCAGCGATTGGAGTAATATGGCTAAGCAAGAAAATTTAAGCTATGACAATGATCCTCGGTATACAAAACTAGAGGATGGTGTGTATTTAGACACTGAAACTAATGAGACTATTATTGTGTTGGAGGATGAGGCTGCCGATGGGTATCGGAAAATCTTCAACCTTGATGAGAACACAAGAGATCATAAAATGACTGAGTCTGAGTTTAATAAACTTTTTAGTGATGATTCTGATTTGAAGGAATTATAGGCAAAATTGCCAGGGTATTGACAAGTACCCCCCAGTACTATATACTTAATATGTCCAAGAGAGAGGAAACTAATATGGACGGTATTGACGACTATAACGAGAAGATGTTCAAGAAGGTTGAGACTGCTCGTCTAGCTGATGATGAAGCAGTACTAAATCTGACTGATGAACAAGTGGCTTATATTGAAAGTCTGATTGAGAGGGACGGCAATGAGTAGGCTGTATCAAGAAACCGAAAACCTGGCTGAGAACATTCGCTTTTATCAAAGTGAGATGGAAAAGGAAAAGGCTTTGTTTGAAAAGTATTCGCCAGCGGTAAGGGCAATTGACGAACGAGTTTATGAGTTATTTGAATCAGGGTATCGTGATTCTATGTATTGGTCGCAGCACGGAATTGACATGGCCAATGAGTATCTTGGTGAACTTCATCGTGAAATGGTGAATCGATCTGAAGGTGCTCGTAAAGCTGCTGCTACAAGAAAAGCAAATAAAGAAAAGCAAATGTCGTAGTTTTTCTTAGTAGGAAAAATCGGGGGGTAGCAAAAAAGCTATCCCCCATACCTATATAAACAAAACCCTATATAAACCTATACTAAGTAGAACAATAGATAATCCAACAATGAATCTTTCCATATAGCCAGTATAGCGGATAGCCCGATAGCCCCCAACGAGAATGATTCAATACCCCCGAAATTATACACACATTGTGGACAAATACTGTGGATAAGTAATGATATTATCTTACTTAAATAATAATATGTGGTGGAGGAAAGTGGAGAGAAGTGGATAATGGGTATTTGGCCAGCCCCGCATGTCATCGTAATCTATTTCTCATTATTATATATGGAAGCCACGATTTTTTGATCTTCTTCGTAATGTTGTTTATTATATATAGGGGGATATAGAGTGTTTTTGCCAATGAGAATACCCTCAAAAATCATTAAAAACTATATAAAAACACATAAAAATAGCAAAAAATAGCTAAAAACCTTTATTTAGCGAGATTAAATGATATAAAAGTAAAACCCCCATATTTCAGGGGGTATTGGGGTTAAAACTTACCCTTTACCATAGTAGTCAATATACCAAATAGTATTAATCCAATGATTGTGAGGAAGATTTCCATATACCCTGGCCTACTTCACACTAATATAAGCTAATGCCCATAGCACTGCTATTAATGCTAATATGATTAAAAGATCCACGATTTCTAAATCCCCTTCGTAATAAGTTTTATTAATTAGTTATATATAAATTGCCGGGGAATCTATTTGGCCAATACAAATAATGCAATAACTACTACTACTAATACAATAGCTGCACCAATAATATCCATAATACCCTCCCTTATATAATCCTATCAGAAGATCCAGGATTTTACAATCCCCTTCGTAATACAACCACGATTTTAAAAAGATGCATCGTAAAGGTTTTTATTTTATTATATATGAATAGGTTTCAAGATCGCCGGGCCCACCGCCCCCCGAAGGAGGCGGTGAAGATATTAGGGTCCGACTAGTTCTACCATATCGTCAATGTGTAGCCAGCCAGTATCTTCGACACCCATAGTCTCTAGCAACTTGTCAAATGAATCGTTGATACTGTCTTTACCCTTGTCGGTAAGGGTAACCAGGTCATACTCGACACCAAAGGCAAGGTTGATGGTGAGTTCGTGTGTGGCACGAAACTCGTCAAGGTAGTCTTGGTGGATATCTGAGTCAATCCACATCATACCCGCTAGCACTTCTACCCTGTCATCAAATGGTGTCATTGTCTATCCCTAAAATCATATTCTTGATTCTCTCTTGTCTTTCTTCTCTAACCAGTTTAGCACTATCAAACACTTCTTCTATCTTCTCATAAATGTGTGGCTCTGGTGTATGCGCTAGGTAGAATCCTACCATATAACCGTCTACCCTGATGTCAGCAAGAGTGTCGTTGATATGCTGTGCTATCCTTTCTTCTCTTGTCTTTGCCATAGTCTCCCTAGTCTGGTAGTGATTCTAAAACCTCCACCACTCTTTCTGGAACATCATAGTTATCCACAAACTCAGATAGCCAAAGACCCAAGTCTCTGTTCCACATATCTACACCCTCAAAATCTTTGTATAGCCCTAGTTGATTAGACTCTTTATCTGATAACTCAATCTCAAGAATGTTGTCTTTGGTGTCATCTTCGGGGTCAATAACTTCGATTACCCACCCATCTTTGTCCTGAAAGCCTCCGCCCCCGAACTCGTCTGGACCTCTATCCCAAATCCATAGCCTGTAATCTTTGTAAGTCATACTTCTATTCTACTCCTATCGAGTCTAACTAGCAACCAATCCTGTCCAAGTGTCAACTACCTGGTCATATTCTGGCAGGGTATCAAAATGGTCTAACAGCCTCTGTGGAATGTTCTCATATGTGTGGAAGAATGTTTCCATATCTATAAAGAAATCATCATCTTCAATGTAGTCTCCACCTAGATCAGTACCCCAGCCGAGTGTCAGCTGTTTGGCTTCTTCTTCAGTGAGATAGAAATCGTATTCTTGGAGCATTGTTCCTGCCCCATAGTGGATACCTACCTGTGGAATGGTGTAGAAGTTAATCTTCCATCCCCCCGTTTGCTCGCCACTTGATTCCCAAGCTGTCTCATCCCAGATGTTCATATCATAGTTATTAGTTCTAAAAGTATTAGACATATGCCCCCACTCCCCTGACTCCATACTCTGCCAAATACATATCTCTAGAATACTCTATATCGGTATGGTTTGTAAAGCCCCCAGCGACATCCCACAGCTCTTCGTGTATCTGAATTTTCTTAGTAGTATAATCATAAATAGGAATGTCGTATCCATCACCAGTTGCTGATAGTTTGTTGATTGACATACCTACCCCTGTTTCTTTGTCCCAGTCAGTACCAATGACTCTTGAAATAAAGATACGTGTAAAGTAGGATTCGTCACCATCACGACTCATTGCATGTGCAATAGCATTAGCAACAATCTCATGTCTGTCCATTCCTCCCCAGTGGAGATAGAGGAAAATTGTATTACCATCGGTATTACGAATTCCAACACTAGCACGGTCACCCATCACTTCACCTTTTCTAGAATAGTTTGTACTTCGGCCAATTGTTCGGGGGTAAGGGCATCAATAGCCTTCATCCCATCACTAACTACTTTATCTAATGCTTGCTTTACTTCATCCATATTTATACTATACCTCCTACCACTGACATTGTGGCGATCTAAACTAGTGCGAGTTCTGCTTCAGCTTGTTCATATAAAGTAGTATGCGTTGCATCTTCAATGCCAAGCTCATCTTTAAAATACTCACAAGCATCTCTAATGCCTTCCCAATATTCTTTGTCATCCATCTTATCGTTAATCATTTTATTCCTAACTTGCTAGATATAGAATTTCTTGTTCCCCTTCGCATACCCGACAAAACGGGGTACAGTCAAAAGAACCTTCATGATTCGGACATTCAATTGTAGTCATAACCATACTATACTCCTAACCACTGACATCGGATTGGATTGTATGTCTAATTACTTTAAGCATCCAGCTAGTAGGAATAGTGTCTAGCTGTTCTTGCCGCAAACAATTGTCGATAATATCTAGGGCTTTCTTAATGCCTTCCGCATGTCCTGCGTCGTAAAGGGCTGTGTCATCACCATCTTGCCAGACATAGTCACTCTCTTCCTGCAACTCGAAGATAGTTTTGTTATCTCTGATATTCTGGGTCATTGCTAACTATCATCTCCTCATCTGCCCATATTTTTGCGGTAACGAAAAAGCCTATCCTATTAAACACTCTGTGACCAGGAAGAACATCTAAATAAACACTATTAGGGTCATTATCTACAAGTGTCCACACCTGATAGGGTGATACCTCCATATCACGAATTGGCTGGTAAAAGTCAAACAAACAATCCCAAAGGTTTTGATTATCACCATTATCTGGATTAAGAATAGGTATATATGTTTCTTCCCACTCTTTCCAGGATATTACAGAGGACATCTTAATCCTTTCCTTTTTGTTCTTCGACTAGTTGCCTAGCATACTGTAAAACATTAGTTTTGTCAAGCTTTTTGACTTTATCGGATGTGATAAGGCTCATCATCGCAGACACACCACGAAGATATCCCCTGTCATAATCATTTTCTCTACCTGCCATTACTCATACTCTCCCAACAAGATAAACAAATACGTTGCAAAGCAAACTGATTTTTTCTGAGGGCACAAATCTGACAAACATCCCCTAAATATATACTACCTTCAACCACTGACATCATCGATAATCATCCTCTTCGTGTTTAGCCATACCTCAACTATACAACCAACCACTGACATGGGCAATGAAAAAGCTCAGGATTTTTGGATCTTGTTCGTAATTAAAGTTTTATTTTTATTAGTACTATTTGTCACAAACTGTGCCCGGGGGATAACTTCCGACGGCCCGATCCCACGAAGGGAGGCAGTTTACTGTCTTGCCTAGGACAATATGCTAGGAGGTAGCGGAAGCTACGACCTGGAGAAGACGATTCTTCTCAGCATTTACCGCGTGGTCAAAGCCACTAGCACCAGCGAGCACAGACTCATTGTTGCCACCGCGTGCAGTACGATACCAGTCAATGCGCTCTGTCATAGCGTTAAGCGCACCCCAAGCGGTACCAGCAATGGTGTGGTTATAGTCGCCAACATAGATAGACTCAATAGACTCAATCTTGTTGTTCCACTTTTTGATTGCACCCTTTTTGTCCTCTTCGGGAGTAGGGTAAGCAAGTCGCAAAATCTCCTGGAACTTGTCGTTAGAGATTTCACGCTCAATCATATCCTGAGCCATCTTGTCAAACTCATCCATATAGGCGTTAGCCAAGCCAAGTGCCTCACGAGCTGCTTGCACTTTACCCTGAGCAGTTTGGGTGTGGCGAATCTTGTAGGACTGTTTGATTCCACGGTGCTTACCAACACCGCTACCCAATGCGAGGTTTAGAGTGTTAGCACAGACAACACGCACAGGTGTCACGCTAGCCTGAATAGCAATCGAGCCATCGTGCGAGGTGTTCACCAGCAGGTAACTGTTTACTTTATCAGACACACCGCTAGGGTCGAGGACAGTCTCACGCTCTAGTGCAAGCGAGCCAAAGACCTGACGACCACCTTTAATGGAGCCAGCAGTTTCCCAACGCCCACCGCCATCGAGCAGGGCATCACCAAAGTCGAACAACTCTTCGTTCTGAAGAATACGGTAACGCTCACCAACAATACCGAGAACATCATTCTGAGAGTTGTCAAACGGATTAGTGCGAATAACATAGTTGTATCCACGGTCAGACACAAAGCCAGAAGGCATTGCAACTTCTTCGAGACGGACATTCCAATCATTAAGCTTAGCAAGCTCTAACATCTGAGCAGTGCTAACCTCTTCGTGAAACACAGTGCCAAGCTTGTGCCAGGCAGGCTCTCGTAATGAAGCGAAAGCGGTTTCACCATTTACTGTTTCTAGATTGTGTGCCACAGGAGACACCTTTCTGTTAGGGGATGATTACATTACTAACTATACAGGCAACCACTGACATTAGCAAGTCTTAATAAACATATCGTAAATGTGTTGTTGTTTTGTTATTTTTGGGGCCCGGCCCAAATCTGGGGGATCGGACAGTTTAGACGTCATGTCCAGGACCTTCTCCCCCCAGAGAAATTTAGTAGTGGTTGATTTCTTCGACGTAGTCAGAATCACCTAGCTCACGTACGGTTGGCCAAAAGTCACCCTCTTGAAAGATGTCATATTTGTTGAACCGCTCGAGAGCATCAGCTTTATCATATGCGTGAACGATATAGGCCTTAGATTCAATTACTTCGAATTCTTTCAGGGCCCTAGTCTCTGTCCATTTTGCTTTAGTTACCATCTGATTTTACCTCCATTGGGGTCATAGTCATCTTCGGTGTAATCGGGGTGGTCCTCATTAGACTCGTCGGCATAGTCAACATCGATATCGTCCCATCCATCACCATCACGGGGGTCACCGCCACCCTGTTGATAGAATATTTGCACCGCCGTATCTTCGTCGGGGGCCTCAATCGTTAGTTCATAGTTTTCGGTGTACTTACCTGTCACTGTATAGGTAGGCATTACTCTCCACTTCCTCTCACCATTATCCAGATTAGTGCTTGTGTTGTACGGGGGGTCATTTGGAATCGTTCGGCAACTTTAACAACTGCCTCGCTCATCTCAGTATACTGTGTCTTGTTGGGGCTGTCAACCTTAGCACCTGCCGCTCTCATCATCCACACATCAATAACGACAGCGTTTTCGTCACCAGCAATTGCTCTGGCAAAGGCATTTGTTTTCGGTCCTCGTAATGCTTCATAGCCTAGCTCAAGACTAGCCTTCGCCATCTTAATGTTATTTGATAGGCCTGTTACCGTTTCTCCTAGCGAGAATGCAATAGCTTTAGCAACATTGCTTGTCCACCGTTCCCGCGGGGAAAAGGCAGAAACAACACTAGCACCCACCTCTAAACTAGCATTAAGATTCTCTGCTACCTTATTAGCTACCTTCTCTGCTTCAAGATACCAGACTGAGGCTTGCTCAATTTGGCCAAAAGTAGCCTCAAGACATAGAGCTTCGTATCTTTCGTAGTACTCGTTCATCATAACCTTTCTCTGGGGATGTCTTAATACTAACACCTACCACTGACATAGAGCTCCAGCGACACGCCCGGCCCCCCAGAAACCACAAAGGGGGAGGAGCCGTAGCCCCTCCCCCACTCTCTCTATCCCCTAGAGGATTTCCATAATCGCACCATAGGTTGATGCGTTCACTTCTGCCTGTGAGGTCATCTTCAGGATAGTGAGGTTTTTCTCAAGCAATGACTTGCGGGTAGTGTATTCACGACCAAAGTGCTCGTGGGAGTTAGGCTGTTCTGGTGCTTTTGGTCGCTCAGGAAAGTCAGGGATAGCAGAGGTGTCAAACTCCAACTCTACCCTGCCTCGAAAGTTAGTGATGATACGAACAGCACTTCCGTAGTCAAAGCCAATACGGTTTTTGTTTGCTTCGAGATAGTGAATAACATAGTTAGCCACTTTCTCCCTGTATGCTTCCTCGTCAATCTCGAACTGCTTACGCTTGGCAGGGTATTCCTCAATAGCCTTGTCAATCTCAGCAATACGCTCCTCAATCTGCTCAATAAGCAGCGAGGTAGGAACTTTCACACTAATGCTTCTTGCCATTATTATTCTCTCTCTCAATAGGGGGTTGATTACTATTCTATTATAGGGGGAACCTCTGACATTGGGGGAAAGCGTACATCTCGGCTATCTCTACTATAGGCTTTCATTATGGATAGCGAACCCAATAGAGGTGGTGTGGGGGAGAGTAGTGGTGGCTACCCTCCCCCACACAGGCTAGACTACTTTACGGTAGTCCAGCGGTCTTGACCATTCACGGACAAGCGAACACGGCTAGTGCCGTTTTTGTTCTGAACGACTTCCTGGATAGTACCAGTAACGCCAGACTTCTGCGTGGTGAAGGTGTCTCCGATATTCATACTTGCTTCCTTACTGTTATGGGTGGCGAGCCAGCCACCTCTTTTTTGTTGATATATCTAGTATGAGGCATAGCGGGGAGAATGTCAAGTCAAAACGCTCACGATTTGTACAAAGTTATCGTACTGTTATTGTAGGTTTTCTACAATGCCGCCCGGCCCGATCGGCTAGTAGTATGTAGCCAAACCGAGCATAGCAATGCCAAACAGGGACGGTAGCACAATAAAGCCACAGAATCCAAGCCAACCGCTAAAGTCAGTATGCATTATTTTTGGAACACCACCCTCTTGCTCCAGTTGTCCACAACTTTGCCTCCATTCATCTTGACCAGATAAATACCAGTCTTGAGATTGTGAACGGGAACGCTCTTGTTTTCTTTATTTACCACAATGTAATAGCCACTCATTAGTCTAACTCGCTTTCTATAATCCAGGTGTCTAGGTGGTGTGCTTCTACAATAGCATAGACGGGTGACATAGCCTCACCTCGCCACAATATTCCTTCGGGTAACTTAATCATTTTGTCCCAGTTACCTTCATTCGCTTCGTCAATGGCTTCGATACAGATTGGCACCATTTCCACAGGTGCAGGGGGATAGTGGTTGCTTGTCAAGTGCCACCGCAACTGCCCTTCCAATGGAATAAAGTCGTCTGCCGCCATAGCCTCTGCCTGGAACCTGCCCATTATTCTGACTCCTTGCTTTCTTCGATTGACTTGCTTTTGCTTGCCTTGCGGGTACGGGCACGCTTGGTGCGCTTGTCCTCGTGGGGGGCGCTGGCGTTGCTACGCCTGATTTCACGCATAGCCTCAATGTAAGGCTTGTTTTCATTTCCTCTGTTCTTTGTCATACTTATAACCTAGTACACACCACTGACATACGCAAGTCTTAATACGGCGTGTCGTAAAATAGTTTGATAACAGTTTGATAACGGTGGCCGGGTACCCATCACCGCCTACCCCCTAGTGGTTATCTGCCTTCGGGGATATCAGCCAGCATTTCCTGCATATCTTCTATCCAATGCTCAGCCAAAGCATAGTAGATAGCGTCCTTTTCTTCGGGGGTAGGTTTATTCATCTTCTTCATCATCCGCAAATCCCATATCAGCAAAATCATATTTACCAATACGGTAAGCAATAGGGTCAACTGCTTTTAATACTTGGCTAGGCAAATATTCGAGGGTACCAATCTTAATAGTTTCATTGCTTTCATTAAGCATTTCATCAAATCGTTCTTCGAGTTCCAGTTCAGTCATTACTTTCCTTTCGTTGTGTATGTAATAACACTAACACACACCACTGACATAGTCAAGATTTTTCTCACGATCTTCGTAAATTCTTTCGTAAATGATTGTTGGATCTAAATGGCTGCCCGGCCCCACATACCCCTAGGAGCATATAGCCCCCAGGGGTTGGGCTCCTACTGGAGCGCTATGTGAGAAACTGCTGGTATTGGCTTAGGCGTATCCTCTTCACGGAATACGATACCACACGCTTCCAAGAAACGGCGGGTATCGAAACGCTCATTATCTTGTGCCATATACTTAGCAAAGTCACGGCATAGGTCAAGATATTCCACAGCGTCAATAACTTCCTGGTAGTCTGACAGAATATGAGAAACGGCTACATAGTCTTTTCTGGTCATCATTAGAGGTGTCCTGCCTTTCGCATATCTTCAGTTACCTGGTCAAGTGCTTCACGGTAGATTGTTTCTTTTTGTTCGTCAGTCAGTCTGCCGAACATAGCACCGATTAGCATAGTGTTGCCTAAGTCTCCATAGGCAACAGAGTAGCCGTTCACCATATCGGTGACGGTAGGGTTATATTTGTGAGACATAGTTTTCCTTTCGTTTGATTTTAGTGTAGCACCGACCACTGACATTACTCCCAGACACTAGTGAGCATACAGGGCTCACAGTTTAGCAAGTAGCCAGTTTCACCGCTTTCGGTGAACTTGGTGTAATAAGACACCCAGAGGGTTTCTTCTTCACACAAGTCGCAATACTGCTCGGTGTCCTCAATGCGGACGGGGGATAGAGTTTCCTTAATCATAGTTTACCTTTCTTCTTAATACTATTACATTAGCCGATATCGCTAAGTGTGTCAAGACGACACGCCCACCGTTACCGTTTCGTTATCGGATAAGTTTTTCCGATATTCCTAAGACTAAAACGGTCATAGGGGCAGAGAGCGGTAGCAAAGTCGCTCTCAACGAAGATACGCCCACACGAGACGCATTCTCCGTAGTGCTTTTGATACATCTTGTCTAACATAGTTTTCCTTTCTTGATACCCTCAGTTTACAGCACACCACCGACATCGCAACTACTTGGAGCACAAAATCTAGGCTTAGTTTTTGTGGTTCGTAAACAATGGATCGTAAGTTATACACAGAGTTATCCACAGGCCCGGCCCTTCCCAGGAAACTCTCAGGTTATGCTACCAGCCCCAATTTTCAGCAAGTGCTCCAGCGATGAGGCAAAGCAAAACACCCAAGCCGTATTTTCCAAAGTAGGGTCTCATTATGCAATCACCTCAAAGTCGTGGATTTCTCCGTCACGGAGCATTGCTTGCATTTTCTGAATGACAACATTGTAGTCAGACATCTTGTAGTAGTGAGCAGTCTTGCCACTAGTAGCAGTCTTGTTGATGTTGATTTGGAATAGTTTCATTAGTTTACCTTTCTTGTTTATATAACTACACTCTATTTGATTTTGTTTAGTTTGTCAAGCCGACACGCCGAGCGTTACCATTTTGTTACCTAATCGGCTCGGCAAACTCGGGGTAAGTCTCAAAGCAAGACTTGCAGAACATATCACCTTCATCTTCGATGATAGTGACATAGTTACCACAGGGACCACAGTACCCTAAGTCTAACTCTCTATCTACTACATATGACATATTTTCTATCCTTTCTATTTAACCTAAGTCTTTCAGATAAATCTTCAGATGTCAAGGCGACACGCCGATAGAGTCAAAAAAAATAAAAAAATTATTGCCTACCACCCCCACCCCCTACCCCATGCGGGTATCACAAAAAATAACCCATACAGGTATTGACAAATAAAGTCGTATAGGTTATAGTGTGCAGACTGTTTTTTTGCAATGTGTGTGTATATATGTGCATCGTACACATAAAAAAAATTTTTCAGTTTTTCTGAAATCAAACCTGTTAACCTTTTGTTAACTTTGTTGTATAATGGGGGTATGAAGAAAACACGATTTATTAAGAAAAAGGATTCTAAGCTTCCTTTATTCACTAAAACTATGAAGAAGAAAGCTAAGAAGTCTTTGGCAGATGCTTAGAAAAGAATTCTAGCGGATCTAAGACGTTTTCATTTCGATGCACCTCAAAGTGTAGGTGTGGTCCTGTTGAGACTCCTGTGTTGCCCACAACGCCTATGATGGTGCCTTTTGGAATAATGTCTCCAGGTTGTAGTCTTTCAGAAATGTCTGTTGGCTTCATATGGGCATAAATGGTTGTATATTCTAATTCGTCTTCATGAATAGTATGGCGTATTATGGCACGGTAGCCAAATCCACCGTCCCATCCTATATCAACAACTTCACCATCCATAATATTATAGATAGCTCGCCCTTCTCCGGGGGTAAAGTCTAATCCTTGGTGATATCTTGAACAAAATCGACAA
>OCRN01000079.1_pt1 | contig 12540 bp, 13 predicted proteins | sample 1534761 | NCBI WGS metagenome assembly OCRN01 (sample SAMEA3275602, study PRJEB22092) | marine metagenome | biome: ENVO:01000047 "MEDITTEREAN SEA BIOME"; feature: ENVO:00002042, "SURFACE WATER"; material: ENVO:00002010, "SEA WATER" | collected 2014-06-21T10:50:00+00 | depth 0 m | reverse complement strand
TTGACTGTGGTTTCCTTCGGTCAGGTCATCGCCCGTTATGGCTTCAATACCGGATGGTCCGCCGCTCTTGAATTCACTATGGTGACATTCTCTTGGCTGATTTTGGTTGGCATGAGTTATGGCATCAAACGCAGCTCTCATTTGGGCGTTGATATTTTAGTGAAAGCGGTTCCAAAACCGATTGCCCGATGGTTGGCGATTTTTGGTGCGGGAACCGGTTTGATTTACGGACTCATTTTGCTCGATGCCTCCTGGCTTCAGGCAGTAGGCGTTGAAACTCGCTCTGGTGCCATTGAGTACTGGGCAAAAATGTACAAGATCAATATCGGCACTGAAGAACTCCGCTGGCCGGTCTGGGTCCAAGATACCTTTGATGTCAAAGACCGCGTTCAACGCTGGCTCGTATTGATCATCCTGCCGATTAGTCTGGCAATGCTGTCATTTCGAAGTCTTCAGGCAATGGTGCAAATCTATCGTGGTGAGCGTGACATGGTCATCGCTGGACACGAAGCCGAAGATCTTGTGAACGAAAACAAAGACGTTTTAAAGGACTAATTCAGTATGGAAACATTAATTCTCTTTGCCATGGTCCTTGGCTTTTTGTTTGTCGGTGTTCCGGTTGGACTATCTTTGGGGCTGTCATCGATTCTGTATGTCGCATTATTTACGACAGAATCCTTGTCTTCCGTTGCGATTTCGTTATTTGGTGTCGGTACCCACTACACCTTGCTTGCGATCCCGTTCTTTATTTTGGCCTCAAGTTTTATGTCCACCGGTGGAGTGGCCAAGCGCTTGATTCGGTTTGCGATCGCCTCGGTCGGCCACTTCCGTGGTGGTCTTGCGATGGCATCGGTACTCGCTTGCATGATGTTCGCAGCACTCTCAGGCTCTTCGCCAGCAACGGTTGTTGCGATTGGTACGATTGCGATCGCGGGTATGCGGCAGGTGGGTTACTCCAAAGAGTTTGCTTCAGGAATCATTGCCAACGCCGGTACCCTCGGGATTTTGATCCCACCCTCGATTGTCATGGTGGTTTATGCCGCATCGGTTGATGTATCAGTCGGACGGATGTTCCTTGCGGGCGTGATTCCAGGTGCCTTAGCCGGACTGATGTTGATGCTTGCGATCTATGTCGTGGCCCGATACAAAAATCTTCCCGCTGAAGAATGGAAGGGGATGGGTGAACTGGTCTCAGGAGGTAAAGATGCCTTCTGGGGGCTCTTCCTGATCGTGATCATCATGGGTGGAATTTACGGTGGGGTCTTTACCCCCACCGAAGCGGCAGCAGCGGCAGCTGTCTACTCCGCATTTGTGGCGATTTTCATCTATCGCGATATGGGTCCATTTAAGGACGAGCCTTGGGTTCGTGAGTCAGATCGACCAGAAGCTGTCGTTGGGTTTAAAAGCACCGTGTACGGTGTTTCCTTCCTGCTGGTGTGTTTAATCTTATCCTTCTTTGCACTATCAGATGTGGAAGGGGTTACGCTCGGGAGTCGATTCCAGTGGTCTCTCATGGCTTCTGTGGCGTTGATGATTCTGTATTTGGTCTGGCGAGGTGCCACTACAAACCCCCTTCAAATGCTGTCTCTTGTGAATCAGGGGCTGATCATTTGGGGTCGGAATCTTGCCATCATGACCAAAGGATTCTTCCCCGCATTAGGTGGTGAAGAAACTAAACGGGTGATTTTGGATGCGACGAAAACAACGGTGATGCTGATGTTCATCATCGCAAACGCGTTGTTATTTGCCCATACCTTGGCGGCAGAACGGATTCCGCAAACCATCACGGAATGGATGCTCGGAGCTGGATTTAACTGGTTCACCTTCTTAATCGCAGTCAACATTCTGTTACTCCTGGGTGGACAATTCATGGAGCCTTCGGGACTCTTATTAATTGTGGCACCAGTCGTTTTCCCGATTGCCATGGAGCTTGGCATTGACCCGATTCATTTGGGGATCATCATGGTGGTGAACATGGAGATTGGGATGATCACCCCGCCCATTGGCCTCAATCTCTTTGTGACCTCGGGAATTACTGGGATGAGTCTCGCCCGTGTGGTGAAAGCGGCTGCACCTTTCGTGGCGGTTTTGTTTGTCTTCCTGATTTTGGTGACTTATATCCCATGGCTTTCAACCTGGTTACCAACCTTGGTGATGGGTCCTGAGATCATCGCAAAATAAGATCCCAGATCACAGCCGGTGTGATTTATCATGCCGGTTCTGTGAATGATGAGGTGATCTATGAGTGCATATCGAATTGCTGTGTTAGCTGGCGATGGAATCGGCAAGGAAGTCATGCCCGAGGGCATTCGTGTCTTGGATGCGGTGGCGAGTCAACATCAGTTCAGCCTAACCTTCGATCACTTTGATTTTGCGTCCTGTGATTACTATCTGGAACACGGCAAGATGATGCCTGACAACTGGAAAGAGATCATGATGGATTACGATGCAATCTATTATGGTGCAGTCGGTTGGCCAGAGACGGTTCCTGATCATATTTCACTGTGGGGCTCTCTGATTCAGTTCCGACGTCAGTTCGAACAGTATGTGTGTTTGCGTCCCGTCAAATTAATGCCTGGTGTGCCTTCGCCACTTGCCAATCGGAAGGTTGGTGACATCGATTTCTATGTGGTCCGTGAGAATAGCGAAGGGGAATACTCAAGCATCGGCGGCATCATGAATGAAGGTACTGAGCAAGAATTCGCGCTTCAGGAGTCTGTGTTCACACGCCGCGGTGTGGATCGGATCATGAAGTACGCCTTTGAGCTCGCCAAGACCCGCGAGAAAAAGCATGTCACGTCCGCAACCAAATCCAATGGAATCTCGATTTCGATGCCTTATTGGGATCGACGTTTTGAAGAGATGTCTCAGTCTTACCCAGAGTGCACCACCGACAAATATCATATCGATATTTTGACAGCGCACTTTGTGATGAATCCAGATCGCTTTGATGTGGTGGTCGCCTCTAATCTCTTTGGAGATATCCTGTCTGATCTGGGGCCGGCTTGCACCGGAACGATCGGTATCGCGCCTTCGGCGAACATCAATCCCGAGCGGAACTTCCCATCCCTTTTCGAGCCCGTGCATGGCTCAGCTCCAGACATCTATGGTCAAAACATTGCGAATCCAATCGGTATGATCTGGAGTGGCGCCATGATGCTTGAGCACCTGGGGGAAGAGGCCGCCGCCGCCGATATCATGACCGCCATTGAAGACGTCCTCACAACAGGCCCTAAAACCCCTGACATGAAAGGAGTGGCCAGTACCCAGGAGGTTGGAGCCGCAATTGCCAGTGCAATCGTCTAGGTTCTAGTCCGGCAGGTAATCTTCCTTCCAGCGAAGCACGACATTGAAGCTAACTGAAATGCGTGTTTCGTGCGACAGATTCGGATGAACCAGGTGATGCAGGAATGCAGGCCACATGAGTAATTGGCCGGGCGTTGGTTTGACCCGATATTCTGGATCGATCTGTCGATCACCTCGGATGGCGTTCATGTTTGCTTGTGGTCTTGGATCGAAAAAACTGATGCAGTTGGGTGTTCGATCATCGCGACCGGTGGGAAGCGTATCCTGCTCTGGGACCATCACATAATAGGTTCCACTGAGCCATGCGTGCGGATGATTGTGGAGATTGTGATAATCCCCCATACGATTAATGTTCGCCCAGGCTTGGATGGCAAAATCGAGGCTGTAATCAATGCCTGAGTGTTGGGCGTAATCAACAACCGCTCGTTGTACAGATTGTTTGAGCCACTGGACGACTGGATGCTGTTCGTCAAACAGATTCTCACTTCGGTAATCTGTTGTCATTTGAGCCTTCTGACGGTCCAGTGTTTCAATGTGATCGATCAAGATTGGATTAGCCTGATCGTGACCTGGCAGCATGATTTCCATGAACTGCGTTGGCCAGAGATTGGTGAAGGTGGGTTGGGTCATTGATGCCGCCTCATTGATGGTTTAGTGTTTCAGGCTCTCGCGCGGTCCAGAGTGGTGAGTCGAGGATGTTCTTATGCTGGTTTGTCTGTGTCGCCTCATTGATTCCGACGACTTCACGACTGAAGAAGACCTCAAAACACGAATTCTTGAGGATGATTTCCAATGTGGTCAGTGTCAGATGCAGTACCTGATGCAGCAACCGTCAGCGAACCACAATTCACCAGAGTCTGAAGACTAGCAGTATTTTTCAGGTCCAATCCAGTTCGCATCCGAATAACGATCTCCGTGGCACCATCCGACTTCTAAAATCTCTTCGCATTGCTGAATTTGTTGCGCTGTTAAGGGTTCATTGGCGGCTCGAATGTGGGCTTCTAAATGATCGACTGACCGTGTTCCAGGGATGGTGATGATGTTTTGACTTTTTGAGAGCACCCAGCTGACAGCCAGTTGCGCGGTGGTCTTGCCCAGTGATTTAGCGTATTCCCTCAAGGGATCGACTGCTTCAATGTTCAATTCAAGGTTCGGACTTAAGAAACGTGGATTGGTTTTTAAAAACTGAAGATTGGGGATTTCATGTGATAAACGTGGTTTGTCGGTGAGGAGACTCCGGCCAACCGGCGAGAAAGCGACAAAGGTGGTGCCGAGTCGTTCGCATCGTGACAGAAGCCCAAGTTCTGGAGCTCGAGTCGCTAGGGAGTATTCCGATTGCACAGCGGCCACGGGCCCCACAGACCAGGCACGCTCGAGTGTCGTTGGTGCGATTTCCGATAAGCCAACATGCTTAATGAGGCCTTCTTCCTGAAAGCCCATCAAGGTTTCCATCACCTGTTCAATGGAATGTTCGCGATCGCGTCTGTGGATGTAGAACAGATCAACATAGTCCGTTCCCAGGCGACCAAGGCTTTTTTCGAGCTCGCGACGCAGATATCCAGGTTCGTTACAGAAAATGCGCTCTTTGGTCTCTGGATTGGTTCCAATCCCCGCTTTGGTTGCGATGAAGAATTCTTCGCGAGCACCTGGATGGGCTTGTAAGTAGTGTCCGATAAAGGTTTCTGAATTCCCGCGGCCATAAATATTGGCGGTATCAATATGATTGATTCCAACGTGTCTGGCTTTGTCCAAAATCGCGTGAGCTTGATCTTCAGTGACAGGGCCGTAGAAATCGGCAAAAGACATCGCGCCGATACCAACGGCGCTTAGCTCGATTTGGGCTTGGGGAATAAACCGTCTATTCATGATTGTTCTCTTTTTGTACCTGTTGTCCAGTCCGAGCGTGGTGCAGCATTCGAGCCATCGCTATATCAACTGATCTCAATGACCGCAGCCATCCCTGCCGCATGATGTTCAAGCATATGACAGTGGAATAACCAAAGCCCTGGATTGTCAGCGATAAAGACCAGATTTGCTTTCTCACCACGTTGGAACAGGTAGGTATCACGCTTTCCATCAAGAAATTCGCCATCCTCGGTCTGAATCCAGAAATGGTGCCCATGAAGATGCATGGCGTGATTCCATCGAGTGTCGTTCCAGACTTCGATGCTGACCGTCTGGCCGATATCGATCTTGGCCAAGTGGTCGTGGTGTTCTCCGATCTTGCCATTAAAAGCCCACGCTTTGCCGTAGGTCTGAGCAAGCTCACGAATCGGTCGTAGTTGGCCGTCGAAGGTGGCCTCTCGCAAGTTGCCCATCGCTCCACCTTGCATGTGAAGTGGAATCGCAACATCAATCGAAGTTGGCGGTGATTCTAATGTGGGTTGCTTGAGAATCTCTTTAGTGACCAATGATTGATTGGTCTCAATCACATTCAGGGTCACAGCAGGGTAGGGACCGCCGTTGAGGGTTTCGTTGATGGTGAGGTTGGTGTCACCTAAATCAACAATGAAGTCAGCCCGTTGGGCGGGTCCTAAAACCACATCCTGCATGGGTTGGACGGGAGTCGGGTAGCCATCCTCGGCAATTAAAAAGGCGCTGGCTGGAATATTCAGACCAAAAATCCGCGCATTGGCTGCATTAATGAGTCGTAATCGAATCCGCGCATTTTTCGGAACATCGATGGTCGGGTGGGATTGCCCATTGACGGTCAACCAATTACCCAAACGTCCGCCATGAGACCAATCATGCAGAGAACCGAAGGATGCCTCATCAATGGTGCCATCATCAGACAGTAGCCAGTCATCAATCATCAGCACGATATCTTGATCCACTGCCGGGTCAGACTCGTCTTCCACAATGAGAGGCCCATAAAGACCGCGTGCGACTTGAGACCAGGTTTTGGCATGGCTGTGATACCAGTATGTTCCTGAGTCCTTCAAAGGAAACTCATACCGAAACTGCCCATCAGTCATCACTTCAGGTTGTGTCAGACCGGCAACACCGTCCATGGCATTGATATTCCGAATCCCATGCCAGTGAACGGATGACCCTTCGTCAAGCTGATTGAAAAAATCAACCGATAAGGTCTCTCCTTTCTTGAACCGGAGTTCCGGCCCTGGAACTGAGCGATTGAAGGCCCAAACGGAGGCATCCTGATACCCATCACCGGGAACCAAGCGTTTCTTGGTTTTCGATGCCGTGAGCGGAAATGGCGTCACAGCGGCGGCTGTGGCTACCGATGGAAGCACTGCAACCAAGGGTGCGGTGGCACAAGCTTTTAAGAACGTGCGACGAGTGATCATGCCCGATTACTCCTTGTAATCGTTATGGCAGTCCTTGCAGGTTTTTCCGAGCGCTTTAAATCCATTTGTCAGAGCGCTTGTGTCGGCTCCAGAGCGGGCGAGGTCGGCTAAATCACCAGCAGCCTTGGCATTAGCAGTAGCGCGCGCTTTGAAGTCCTCAAAATTTTCCCAGATTGCAGGGAGTGCTTCTGATGGGGATTGCGTTGAACCTTCCGGGAAAAAATCGGTCATTTGAGTCGCCCAAGCCTTTATTGCTAACGCTTCTTTGGCAATGATCGATGCATCACCGCCGAGATTTGCTTTGATGGCTTTCATGGACTCTTTATTCTCTTTGAAGCGATCCATGCGTTCTTTAATCACACCTTCAGCACCCTCATGGGCCTGTGTGACAGCGGCTAGACAACTCAGAATGCATAGGGTGATGACTCGTTTCATTTCGATCTCCTCTCTGATCTTTATAATTTTGGGTTGTCTCACTCAAAACCAAGCGCGAGCGGAGCTTTTTTCAGAGCCTCATTTACCGGCGATCAGTGCTTTCAAAAATCGCGTTGGCATTATTTGGAACAAACCCCTGAAAGAGCTCACCTGACCGATCGGCGAATCGGTGTGCAAACTCATAAAAACAACTTGGGACTGCTTGCTGCTGGCCATCGGAAAATGTGAAGGTGACATAGTCAGCGAGCGTTGATGCTTGCACCAGCAAATCTTCAGGTATGCCTTTTTTGATTCCACCAACCGCATTCAATGGATAATGGTGAGCCTCCAAAAGATGGATGACATCATCGATGGAATGGAGCGTGGTCAGCGCATTGATATTGACGGTGAAGTGATTGGCTTGATATCCCATGGTGCTGAGCCAACCCGCATACTCGCTTGCGTCTGCGAGCATTGAATACTGTTGCAGTGTTGGTGTCTTGAAGGGGTAGGAGCCCAACAGATCGTGTAACGATAATGAATCGTCAAGTGGTGAGGTTAAGTCCTGAATGATTGACTGAATCTCTGCATCAAATGCTTCGCAAAGTAGCTCGCTGAAAAACACTTTCGGTGCCGTTGGATCATCAGGAACGACAAAAGCGAGTGCGCGCAAATGTTTGTCAGGAAACTGATACGAATCAAATACCTGATAACCGAGGCTTTCGAACAGTGGAGTGATTGCCTGCAAATCGTAACCGTCGATATTGAATGTCCGAAATGCGACATGATCGTTCCTGACGATGTCTCCACGTGTCTGCAACAGCGATTGAATCTTCTGCGCTTGTGGTGTGACCTTGGTGTATTGTTTCCAGCAGAGTTCAAAGAATTCTGAGCGATGCATCAGGGAGCTTCTCGGTCGTTACGAAATTTCAGGTTTATTTTAGTGTCACTCGGCCGTCAGGTCACTCATCGATTCTTGGATGATCCTTGTGTGATTGAACAATGGAAGCGGGAGGTACATCCCAATCTCTCTGATGTTCGTGATCCTTCTCTGTCAATCGAGCACTTTGGTGTCTAACCTTTGACATTGCGCTTCGTTTGTTGTTTTTGGCTATAGAAAAAGGAATCGTTACCGATAGATCATTTATGACTCGATGGCTATTTTTGAAGCGCTGCATGCTCAGATACCTCCTACTCCTGACAGCGGGTATGAGCCTGATTGGTTGTGCGCCGTCCCTCGTCACGCAACAAGCCGTTGCTGATTACCAAACAGTGGCCCCGAAAGTGTCTATCGGTGACGCGAAAGACCATGTGTTGTCGATTCTTCAAACCAGCCAAGATGTGATTCCTGCGCATTTTAAAAAACGACCTGAACGGTATTTGAGCTACGGCGTACAGGTTGAGATTCATTTCATACGAACAGATTTAGCCTCTGGAATGGGGAATGCGGATGAAGACTTCACGCCCTACCTGTTTAAGAACGATGTTTTGGTATCGGTCGGCTGGCGTTATGTCAGTAAGACAGAATTCTTAGAGAAAGCTCGAGAAGCGATGAGCGCCGATGGCGTCAAGGCTGATCAAGATGTAGTCGGTGATCGTCGATATTGACTTAGCCGTCACTGACGCCTGGCTTAAGGAGGTGTAGTGCTTTTCACTTTGAACCGTGTGTGCTGAGTGTAGGTTAGGAAGAGGTTCATCTTCGTCTTCTCGTGTTTCACTTTCCATCAATGTGAAATCTTTATCGTCAAATGGTCTAAATAGACTCAAGATGGTTTTCTTGCGAGCCGCTTTTAAGTAATGTGAATACCGCCTTGTTAACAGGCAGCCATAAAAATAATTTGCGGAGAAGATTATGACTGATCATAAAAATGGTATCTCGCGTCGCTCGTTTTTGAAGGGCTCAGTTGCTGCAGGCGCAGCACTCAGTGCTCCAGCACTCTGGGTTCAGGGTGCCTACGCGGGTGGCCACGGGTTTAGAAATGACCCAACGAATAAAGCGACCGTCACTCTTGGTTTTAACGTTCCTCAGACTGGAGCCTATGCGGACGAAGGTGCGGACGAACTGCGTGCATTTAAACTTGCTGTCAAACACTTAAACGGTGAAGGTGACGGCGGCATGATGCAAACCATGAAGCCAATGAATCTGAAGGGTAATGGTATCCTTGGAAAGAAAGTTGACTTTGTCACTGGTGATACGCAAACCAAATCAGATGCCGCCCGAGCGTCTGCGAAGCGGATGATCGAAAAAGACGGTGTCATCATGTTCTCTGGTGGTTCATCCTCTGGTGTGGCAATCGCTGTTCAAGCGCTCGCGCAAGAAATGGGTACCATTTTCATGGCCGGTTTGACGCATTCAAACGACACCACCGGTAAGGATCGTCGTCGTTATGGTTTCCGTCACTTCTTCAATGCGCACATGTCTGGTGCTGCCTTGGCTCCAGTGCTTCAAGCGGAGTATGGCGATGAGCGTCAGGTGTATCATTTGACGGCGGATTACACGTGGGGTTGGTCTCAAGAGGAGTCGATCCAAAAGGCCACAGCTGCGCAAGCAAACTGGAAAACAGTCAATGCGGTGCGTACGCCTCTTGGCGCAGGTGACTTCTCGCAGTACATCACACCGGTATTAAATTCAGGTGCAGACACATTGGTTCTTAACCACTACGGTAAAGACATGGTCAACTCCCTGACACAGGCCGTTCAATTCGGGCTCCTTGATAAGCAGGTCAACGGTAAAGATTTCCAAGTTGTTGTCCCGCTGTTTTCACGGTTGATGGCTCAAGGCGCAGGTGAAAGCATTAAAGGCATTATCGGCTCAACAGGCTGGAACTGGAGTCTCCAGGATGCTGGATCTCAAGCCTTCACGAAGTCATTTGGTCAGGAATATGGGTTCCCTCCATCACAGGCGGCGCATACCTGTTACTGCCAAACGCTTCTGTACGCAGATGCTGTAGAGCGTGCTGGAACATTCGATCCTGTTCAGGTCATCAAGGCGTTGGAAGATCATGAGTTTGACGGCATGGGTAATGGACCATCGCTGTATCGTGGTGCTGATCACCAAGTCTTTAAGAACGTTCTTGTCGTTCGTGGTAATCAAAATCCATCGAGCCAGTTTGATCTTCTGTCAGTCGTCGATATTGTCGATCGGGAGCAGGTCACCTATTCGCCAGACTTATACGCTGGAGATTTGGGCCCTTACAAAGTTTAAGGCGAGAAAGTGATGACTTTCGAAGTCTAATTCTTTGAACGAAACGGGAGGAGACCTCCTCCCGTTTTTTATTTCATCACAGAGAGAATCGAAGTGGACGCGATATTTCTGCAGATCCTAAATGGATTGGATAAAGGTGGAGCCTATGCGCTGATTGCACTTGGCCTCACATTGATTTTCGGTACCTTGGGGGTTGTTAACTTCGCCCATGGTGCATTGTTTATGCTCGGCGCGTTCTGCGCAGTGACGGTCAATAAAGTGATCACACTGTCTGCGAAGGTGCGCGATGAGTCGGTGACATTCTTCGAAGCTTACAAAGATGTTCCCTATCTGGAAATGTGGCTTGGAGACACGGGTTCATTGATCATCGATTGGTCGATTCCCATCTCATTGGTGGTTGCGATACCTGTGATGCTTGGAGTTGGGCTCGCGATGGAGCGTGGTTTGATCCGGCATTTTTACAAACGTCCACACGCCGATCAGATTTTGGTCACCTTTGGTCTTGCAATCGTCTTGCAAGAAATCGTGAAGGCTTTTTATGGGGCGAATCCAATCCCTCAGACAGCACCTGACTTCTTTTCCGGAACCGTGAATTTGGGTGCGTTAATTGGAATGGATCTCACCTATCCGACCTGGCGCTTGGTGTACTTCATCTTCTCAATGGGAATCATTGCTGCAGTCTTCTCGTTCTTACAGTTCACGACATTCGGGATGGTTGTTCGAGCCGGGATGGCGGATCGTGAAACAGTGCAATTACTGGGCATTAACATTACCAAGCGATTCAGTATTGTCTTTGGTTTGGCGGCGGTCGTCTCGGGTCTTGCTGGGCTGATGTATACACCAATTCTTCCGCCTGACTATCACATGGGAATGGACTTTCTCGTGCTGTCCTTTGTCGTCGTCGTCGTCGGGGGGATGGGGTCGCTTCCAGGAGCGGTGGCCGCTGGTTTCTTATTGGGAATTTTGCAATCACTGGCGTCGATGACAGAAGTGAAGTCAATTTTCCCTGGCATTGATCAAATTATCATTTATTTGATTGCGATGATTGTTCTACTCGTTCGTCCACGTGGGTTGATGGGTCGTAAAGGGGTAATGGAGGACTAATTATGGCGAAATCAACAATCACTCCGCGTTCTGATCTCACCTTATTTTTGGGATTTACTGCCGTTGTCCTACTGATGCCCCTCTGGCTTCAGCCTTTTGGGGCGGCGTATCCGGACCTAATGCAGAAGTTCGCAATTTTCGGCCTCTTTGCGATCGGATTTAATATCCTTTTTGGGCAAACTGGATATTTATCCTTTGGGCATGCGGCCTTTATTGGTGTCGGTTCCTATGCCACTGTTTGGGTCTTTAAGTTGATGACCATGAACGTCATCCCCGCGATGATCTTTGGCGTGTTGGTCTCAGGGGTCTTCGCGTTAGTCATTGGATTTGTTTGCCTGCGTCGAACAGGAATCTACTTTTCGATTTTGACGTTGGCTCTCGCTCAAATGTCCTACAACCTTGCGTACTCGGTATTGACGCCGATCACCAATGGCGAAACAGGACTGCAACTGACCACCAAGGACCCACGACTGCTTGATGCTGCAATGGACGCTGGTGCTGGGATCCCTCCCACGAATGTCTTTGGTATCGAAATGAGTGCATGGGATGGCTTATTTGGATTTTACTTCTGCGCTGTGTTTTTAATTCTAGGGTTCTATATTTCGATTCGGATCACTCGGTCATCCTTTGGCTCTATGCTCCGCGGAATCAAGACCAATCAAACACGGATGATGTACACGGGTCTCAATACGAAGCCCTATAAACTGGCTGCTTTTGTGATCTCGGGCATGTATGCGGGCCTTGCGGGTAGTCTGATGGCGGCTGTCGATCCACTGGCTGGGGCAGAGCGGATGCAGTGGACTGCATCAGGCGAAGTCGTGTTGATGACTATTTTGGGCGGTATTGGCACCCTGGTTGGTCCAGTAATTGGAGCTGCGGTGATCAAATATGCAGAAAATATCTTTTCTGCAATCGATAAATCGGTCTTGGTCGAACTGTTCTCCTTCATGCCAGATGTTATCGGGTCGGGGCTTGCTGCTGTCACCTCATTATTTGTGGGGAAGGGGTGGCACTTGACGCTTGGTATTCTGTTTATGCTGGTCGTGATCTATCTCCCAGGAGGCATCATGGAAGGTATTGAGCGAATCAAGCGCCGACTCTTTGGTAAAGATCACGCGAGCAATGACGCTTAGGAGGCGAAAAGATGTCGAATATTCTTGAAATTTCGGGCGTCAACCTATCGTTCGGCGGATTGAAGGCACTTGA
>OCRN01000078.1_pt1 | contig 12631 bp, 15 predicted proteins | sample 1534761 | NCBI WGS metagenome assembly OCRN01 (sample SAMEA3275602, study PRJEB22092) | marine metagenome | biome: ENVO:01000047 "MEDITTEREAN SEA BIOME"; feature: ENVO:00002042, "SURFACE WATER"; material: ENVO:00002010, "SEA WATER" | collected 2014-06-21T10:50:00+00 | depth 0 m | reverse complement strand
TGGTTTAAGTTAACGCACCGTGATATGGGTCCCAGCAATCGATACATTGGACATGATTTACCGAAGGAAGATTTAATTTGGCAAGATCCCGTTCCAGCTGGTAACGCCAACTATGACGTCGATGCCCTCAAAGCAAAAATTAAAGCGAGTGGACTGAGCGTTCAAGAATTAGTTGCGACTGCTTGGGACAGTGCTCGTACGTATCGTGGCTCTGATCTACGTGGGGGAGCAAACGGTGCTCGTATTCGCCTAGCCCCTCAAAAAGATTGGGCAGGAAATGAACCAGAGCGTTTATCCAAAGTATTGGGTATCCTTGAGCCTCTGGCAGCAGAAGCAGGAGCAAGCGTTGCGGATACAATCGTCTTGGCTGGAAACGTGGGATTAGAGATGGCCATTGAAGCAGCTGGATCAAAAGCTACTGTTCCTTTTAGCCCAGGTCGTGGTGACGCCACACAGGAAATGACCGATGTGGAATCCTTTGCTCACCTAGAGCCCATCCATGATGGTTTTCGAAATTGGAAAAAAGAAAACTACACCGAAAGTGGTGAGGAACTCCTTCTGGATCGAGCTCAATTAATGGGTCTAACAGCTGTCGAGATGACTGTGCTTCTGGGTGGAATGAGAGCATTAGGAGCTAATCATGGCGGCAATCAAAATGGCGTCTTTACTGACAAAGTAGGTGCTTTAACCAATGATTTCTTTGTAAATTTAGTTGATATGGCCCATAAATGGAAGCCATCCAACGGTCACTATGAAATCGTTGATCGAGCGAGTGGTGATGTGAAATGGAATGCAACTTCTGTCGATTTAGTGTTCGGTTCTAATTCGATTTTGCGCTCCTACGCTGAAGTCTACGCTCAAGACGATAATCAAGAGAAGTTCATCCAGGACTTTGTAGCTGCATGGACAAAAGTCATGAATGCAGATCGTTTTGATCTAGCCGCACACTAAAAAACAATTACGAGCAAGTCTTATTATATAGCGAAATAATAAGGCTTGCTCCCTAATGTCGCTCTTACATTTTACGCATATCAATCCTCTCTTTTTTCGAGTTATAGTTTTCACATGATAAAAATTATTGTTGTACTTTTCTCATGGTTTGCGACTGCAAATCTGTGGGCTTTTGATAACGTTAAACTCTCACTGGATTGGGTTCCCCAAGGTGAGCATGGTGGATTCTTTCAAGCGATCGCTCAAGGTTATTATACAGATCAAAATATTGAGCTGGAAATAATTCCAGGTGGTCCTTCAGTTAATACCAAAGCAATGCTAATGGCAAACCAAGTCGAATTTAATATCGGTGGGAGCGCCGGTGCCTTGAATTACGCCAAGCAAGATTTACCGTTCACAGCGGTTGCTGCTTTCTTTCAGAAAACTCCTCAGGTGCTAATGTCTCATCCTAATGTGGGCATTGATCATCCCTCTGACTTTCAAGGAAAAACGATTTTTCTTTCTAACTTTGGACGACTTTCCTTCTGGGGATTTATAAAAAGTAAATACGACTTATCCGATGATCAGCTAGAGAGTTATAACTTTAACTCGCAGCCTTTTATCGATAATCCTCAATCCATCCAACAAGGATATTTATCGAGTGAACCCTTTGCGATTAAAAAGGCAGCCGGCTTTGAGCCCGTTGTTCACTTACTCGCGGACCACGGCTTTAGCGCTTATGCCAATACCATCGAAGCCTCCAATCAATTGATCGCAGAAAATCCTGATCTTATTCATCGATTTTTGACCGCGTCTCGTCAAGGGTGGGAAGACTATTTGAACAACGACCCGCAACCTGCCTTTGATTTAATTCAACAACTCAATCCCGATATGCCTTCCGATAAGCTTGCCTATGCGCACAGCAAAATGATCGAGTATAATATCGTCACTGGCAATGGGGAGAAGATTGGTTCCATGAGTGCAGATCGATGGAAGGAATTCTATGAAATGTCAGTAGAACTAGGTATCTATGACAGCGAATTCGATCACGAAAAAGCTTACACTTTAGAATTTTCTAACTAAAATAAGGCCGCTATGAGTTTGCGGGTTTTAACAGACACGGATCGACAGTCCAAGCTAGTCGACGGTCATTCCCGCATTCTGGCCCAATTAGATGGGATTTGTAAGAAGTTCGCAGGGGCTCAACACAATGCCCTAGAAGATATTTCCATCGAAGTATTTCAAAAAGATTTTTTATCCATCGTCGGGCCCTCGGGTTGTGGAAAGACCTCTTTGTTGAAAATGATGTGCGGCCTCATCAAACCCAGTGCGGGGACCATGAACTGGCCAACGTCCAATTTTCAAAACTCCCCTGAAAATCCTGCTAACCTAAGTTATGTTTTTCAAGAGCCCAATTTGCTTCCCTGGATGAATGTTTATGAAAATATCAAACTGCCTTTAAAAATTGTCAAAGAGGATACTTACAGTGCTGATGAAAAAATTTATGAAATTATTAATCTTGTGGGTCTGCAAGGATTTGAGGGGTATTACCCCCGACAACTTTCAGGAGGGATGAGTATGCGTGTCTCGATTGCGCGAGCTCTTGTCACTCAACCCAAAGTCCTTCTCATGGATGAGCCTTTTAGCGCCCTGGATGAAACTCGACGATTTGAGTTAAGCCAAGAAATTTTAAAAATTAAAAAAGAAAAAGATTTAACGGTAGTCTACGTCACCCATTCTATTTATGAGTCAGTGTACTTGAGTGATCGTATCTATGTGATGCGACCTAACCCAGGAAAAGTTTTTGAGGAATTTGATTTTTCAGGAATAGAGAAAAATGAGGATTATCGATTTACTCCCGAATTTTTTGAACAAGCCAAAATTGTCTCTGACTCTCTGCAGCGAGCTCAACATGCCTAAGACTTATTCTGTTCTCGTCATTTTGGGTTTATTTATTTTATGGGAGGTTCTCTTTCATGCCTTCAATCTGAGGTGGTATTTGTTGCCGCCTCCATCCATGATCTTAGGTTCCATTCAATCAAATTTCCTATCACTGATGGGTTCTTTAGCGGTAACAATTAAGGTGACCTTTACCGCTCTGCTAGCCTCTGTAATCATCAGCGTTTGTTTATCGATTATTTTTTACTTTTCCAAATTCGTGGAACGCTCCATGATGCCAATTACAGTTATTCTTCAGGTCACGCCTATTATTGCGATTGCTCCGCTTATCTCTATTTGGGTGGATAGCTCGCAGATGGCCACGCTCATATGCGCCTTTTTAGTGGCTTTTTTTCCTTTATTAACCAATACGATGGCGGGCCTCAAAAGTACCGAGAGAAATCATCTAGATTTAATGAAACTCTATCGTGCCAATAAATATCAATTATTACGCTACGTGGTCTTACCCAACGCCCTTCCTTACTTTCTCTCAGGCTTAAAAATAAGTACGGGTTTAGCGTTAATCGGTGCCATTGTGGGAGAATTTGTCATTGGACCGATATCTGGTCATAGCGGTTTGGCTTACCGAATTATTGAAGCAGGATATCAATTAGAAATTCCTAAAATGTTTGCCTCTGTCTTTTTAATCTCCATTACAGGCATTCTTTTGTATAACGCTGTTCGTCTCTTAAGTTTTATGATCTTGAAGAATTGGCACTCCAGCTTTAGTGAAGCTGAATAATCTAGCCGTCGAAATTAATCTGATTGAGAATTTGAATAACCGTTGAGCGGCTTTCCGCAATCTTCGATAATTCTAAATCATCAAAGATAACCTCTCCTCCTAATTCCAGAATTTGAGAAGACACAGGGATAGTCGGCGAGACTGGAAACTCATTATTATCATTTGCATAAACTGTTTGAGCTGCATCACTCAGCAGGAAGGCAATTAACTGTTCGGATATCTCTCGGGTTTCTTCTTTTAAAAGCGCAATGCCCGAGATATTCACATGGGCACCCCGATTAGTTTGATTAGGAAAAATAATTTTTGCTTTTTCTAGCCATTTTTTTTGATCTTCATTTTCCATCATTTGAAAGTAGTAGTAGTGATTACCAATACTGATATCACACACCCCTGCATAAATAGCTTTGACTTGATCGCGATCATTTCCTTGAGGTTTGCGTGCAAGATTATTTTTAAGCGTCGTAAGATAGTCCCTTAGCCATTCTTCTCCATGATGAGCTAACAATGAGGCAAATAAAGAAATGTTATAGGGGTGAAAGCCGGAGCGTGTACAAACTCTTCCTTGAAATTGATCATCAATTAAATCTTCATAACTCAGATCTTGGTTGGCAAATTTGTCAGAGACAAAAAACACCCGGGCTCTTTGAGTCAACCCAACCCAATCATCACTTTGTAAATAGCTAGGTACTTGAAAGCCTTGATTTAACTGAATTGTAGCCCCCGCCTCGGCAATATCAATTAATCGGGAAATGTCAGACGATAGATAAACATCAGCGACGGGTCTGTTTTTTTCTAAAATAATTTTTTGCACTAATCCCTTTTGAGAGTATATCCACTGAACCTTTATGGCTGTTTTTTCTTCGAACTCTTTAAGCAAAGGTTCAATTAATAAGGGTTGGCGCTCTGAGTAAATTTTAATGGTCTGGGCATAGGAAAACATTGGTGCCAGCAAGAACCCTAGAAAGGCAGAGAGGAGTACAAGTTTAGTTTTCAATTTTGGTTATATTAACAACTATACTTTTAAATGAAAAATCAATCTCTATCTAGAGACAATTTTGACAGGTGCCTACGATTTCAAGATTGGTTTGAGAAATATGATTTTTGGATAGTCCGAACTTTTTGGTTAATTCCTTCACAGGATCTTGAGTTTTTTCTTCAATCGTAGAGCATTTATTACAAATAAAACCAACAAAAGCCTCATGGTCATTTTCATTAAAACAGGCCACATAACTATTATTATAATTAATGCGGTGAACAAGGTGTTTGGTAATTAATTTTTTTAACACTCGATAAACCTGCATGGGTTTTAAAACTTGACCATAGTGTTGGGAGTAGTTCTCAATTAATTGATAAGCAGACATCGCCTTATGGCCCTTGATGAGAAGTTCAAAAATATTTTTTTCATGGGCACCATCAATGTTAACCTGTCTTTTTTTTATGCGTGAAATACATTTTTGATGATTCTTGTTTGACATTATTCTATTTGTTATGTTATAACATAAAAAAATTTATTTGAGGAGAAAAAAATGGAACATGCACACGAATTACCAGAGTTTTTACACTTCCTGGAAGAAATAGATATTTTAAGAGGATTTGTCTTTGGCTTAGTGCATACCATTATTCCAGTTACAGGATTTTATACAGGCTGGTCCATTAACCGTCTTCTTAAGATTGTATCAAATGGATATATTGCAGGAATTATCGGAGTTATCATTGCTCATGTGATCGCGGACTTTATTGCGGCAAGTTTAGATCCTCACATGAAATCTGCTGCCTTTGGTATAGTTTTAGGTGGTCTGGTTCCCTTGATTTTAATACCTTTTTTAGAGAAATATGTAACGAAAAGTAAGCACCATATCGTTGTCGGAGATCACGATGATATTAAGAAAGACCTCGACGATCATCATCATTAGGCCCTAAATTATTAGTGTTTTTGTCTATTGACATAGAAAAAGACCTATATATATTGTGCACCTCATTATGTACGCAGTTCTAAAATCAGTAGGAAAACAGTTCAAAGTATCACCAGGTGATATTTTAAAAATGGACAAAATTGAAGGAAATGTAGGCGATACAATTTCTTTTAAGGATGTCGTAGCTGTTGGAAATGGCGATAAATTTGAATTAGGTTCACCTGCCGTTCAAGGTGCAGAAGTTTCTGCGAAACTCCTTCATCAAACGAGAGATGATAAAATTCGTGTTTTCAGAAAGAATAGAAGAAAGCACTTCCAAAGAACAAAAGGTCATCGTCAGTACATCACTATCTTAAAGGTAATGACTATTAAATCTGCGATTGGTGAAGAAAGCTTTAAAGAGCCAGCTAAAAAAGCTGCTCCTACAAAAGAAGCAGCACCAAAAGTGGAAGCGCCGAAAGTAGAAGCTCCCAAAACTGAGGAAAAAAAGACTGTGAAAAAAGAAACAACTGAGGTAAAAGAGTAGAACTATGGCAACAAAAAAAGCAGGCGGAAGTTCGAAAAACGGAAGAGACTCGGCTGGTAGAAGGCTGGGTGTCAAGAAGTTTGGCGGCGAACACGTAATCCCTGGAAACATTTTAGTTCGTCAGCGTGGTACTAAATTTTACCCGGGTGACAATGTCGGAATTGGGAAAGATCATACTCTTTTTTCCAAAGTTGAAGGAAAAGTATTGTTCAAAAAATCTCGTAACAGACAGTTTGTTTCCGTCCACTAAAATTTCCTAACCTCCCCCATTTATATCTGTTATGGCGTTCATTGATAAAGCAAAAATATATATTAAATCCGGCAATGGTGGTCATGGGGCTTTAAGTTTTCGCCGAGAAAAGTTTATTGAATATGGTGGCCCAAATGGTGGCAATGGCGGCAAAGGCGGCGATGTCATTTTTCGTGGAAACAAAGGAATAAATACTCTTCAACGCTATCGCTTCAACCAACACCATCGAGCTCAAAATGGAATGGGCGGTGCAGGACAACTCAAAACAGGGTCCAGTGGAAAAGATCTCATTTTAGACGTTCCTTGCGGAACAGAAATTTATAACGAGGATATGAGCATTAAGTTGCATGAGATCCTTGAAGACGAACAAACCTATCATTTTCTTCGCGGTGGCCAGGGAGGCAAAGGAAACGCTCACTTTAAAAGCTCTACCAACCGAGCCCCTCGCAAATTTCAAGAAGGAGAAAAAGGGCAAGAAGCAACAGTTCGATTAAAACTAAAGATTTTAGCCGACGTGGGTTTAGTGGGAATGCCCAACGCAGGGAAATCTTCTATTCTCAATTTTGTCACCAATGCAAAATCCAAAGTCGCTGATTATGCCTTTACGACACTACATCCTCACATCGGGATGGTTCAAAAAGAAGATTTAGAGTTTGTTCTAGCCGATATTCCGGGTTTAATTGAAAACGCGAGTGATGGAAAAGGCCTTGGTCATGACTTTCTCTCTCATGTGGAGCGCTGTAAGATTTTAATTCATGTGATTGATTCAACCGAGTCAGATCCTTTTGCTAATTATCAAATTATTCGACAAGAGTTAGAAAATTACGAAGCTGATATTGAGAGTAAAAAAGAGATTATTGCCTTAAATAAGGTTGAACTCCTAGAAGAGGAAGAAGTGGCGAGCATTAAAGATCAATTCTCCGCTCTTGATCGGCGCGTCTTTACCATCTCCGCTGCTACGGGTTATCAACTCGATCAACTCACCAATTTATGTTTAGAATACTTACAAGATGAATAAAACGTTTCAAACCCTCGCCAAACAATCCAAAGTAATCGTCATTAAAGTCGGCTCAAATATCTTAGTAAATGAAAAATACAAGCTTCGCAAAAAATGGCTTAACTCCCTTGTTGAGGATGTGGCGAAATTACAAAAAAAAGGATCGAAAATCATTATCGTTTCTTCCGGTGCCATTGCTCTTGGACGAGATGTTTTAAAAAAGAAGAAGTTAACCAACCTGCATGAAAAACAAGCAGCCGCTTCCATTGGTCAAATTCAATTATCTCAACAGTGGCAACGAGCATTTGCAAAATTAAAAATTCAAAGCTCACAAATTTTAATTACCGCCGAAGATCTCAATGAAAGAAGAAAATATCTCAATATTCGAAATACGATTTATTCTCTGATGGATCTTGATGTTGTTCCGATTATTAATGAAAATGATACAACCTCCACCGAAGAAATTCGTTTTGGAGATAATGATAAACTCTCCGCAATGATTGCTAACGCTCTATCCGCAGAATTGTTAATTCTACTCTCTGATGTGAATGGTCTTTATACAAGCAATCCTAAAAAATCTACTGATGCGAAATTACTCACATCAATTTCAGAAATTGATCAAGAATTAGAAAAGTATGTGGATCAAGATTTAAGTGAGTTTGGTTCCGGTGGTATGCTCGCTAAAGTTAATGCGGCTAAACTATGCATGCAGTCTGGGTCCACGATGATTATCTCGAATGGATTGATTAGCCATCCTGTCAGCCAAATTCATCCTAAAAAATCTACTTGGTTTCATCCTGCAAAAAACATCCTCACCAGTCGCCAGCAGTGGATCTGGAATAGGCCTATTCAAAAAGCCATCCTTCATATTGATGAAGGAGCCTCGAAGGCTTTAGGGAAAAACTCTAGCTTGCTTGCCATCGGAGTTAAAAGTATTGAGGGGAAGTTTTATCGTGGTGATACTGTTTCAATTCACTACAATAAAAAAGAAATAGCCCGCGGCATGATTAATTATGATTTTAAAGAAATGGATCAAATTAAAGGTAAAAAATCCAATGAAATCAGCACGATTTTAGGTTTTGTGCGCGAAGATGAAATTATCCATAAAGACAACTTAGTGGCCTCTCGATGAGTGATTATATCAATCAACTACTCGAGCAAGCCAAGCAAGCTTCCTTGGATATGGCGAAATTAACCGCCAAGGATCGCAGTAAGATTTTAATGAATATCTCGGGATTTTTAGTTACCCGAAAACAAGAAATTCTCCAAGCCAATCAGCTCGACCTTAATCGCGCCCAACAAAACAATTTATCAGCGCCCATGGTCAATCGCCTGGCTCTCACCGATGCAAAAATAAATCAGCTTGCTCAAGATGTGGAAGCGATTGCACAAATGACTGACCCTCTCAATCAAGAATTAGAAAAATGGTCGAACCCAACCAATGGACTTCATTTCGCTAAAGTCTCTGTTCCCATCGGCATCATTGGGATTATCTATGAGTCTCGCCCCAATGTTACCATTGATGCGGCAAGTCTATGTCTTCGCTCCGGTAACGTCTCTATCCTACGAGGAGGCTCTGAGTGTATTGAGACCAATAAAAAATTATACGCCTGCATTCAAGAGGCCTTAAAAGATTTACAGTTCAATCCTTATCTGGTTTGTTTTGTTGAACAAACGGACCGCGTTTATGTGCAAGACTTACTGCAAGCAGAGGGCAGAGTTGATGTCATTATTCCTCGAGGAGGAAAGTCTCTGATTCAAACCATCACAGAAAACTCTCGGGTCCCAACAATTAAACATTTAGAAGGGATTTGTCATACCGTATGGGATGCGGGATACCCAAAAGAACAAGCTCAATCAATTATCCATAATGCAAAATTAAGACGACCAGAAATATGTGGCGCCACCGAAACATTACTCATTCACTCTGATCATTCCCCAGAGGACATTGCCTTCGTCTTAGATGATCTTAAAGCTCAAGGGTGTGAGATTATTGGCTGTGAGAGACTGGCTCAAATCTACGCCATTGATCGTCCCGCAACTAAAGAAGACTGGTCAACTGAATATCTCGATAAAAAAATATCCGTAAAAATCGTTGATAATATTGAAGAATCAGTCGATCACATCAATCAGTATGCTAGCGGTCATACGGAAAGTTGTTTGACGCATAACGATCAGTCCGTTCAATATTTTTTTCAAAATTGTAAAAGCGCGATCCTTATGCATAACGCCTCGACTCAGTTTGCCGATGGAGGAGAATTTGGGTTTGGGGCTGAGATTGGAATTTCCACAGACAAACTGCATGTCCGCGGTCCTGTGGGCGCCAAACATTTGACAACGTTTAAATATCAAGTTGTAGGTAATCAGACAATCAGACCTTAATGGATTTTACACAAAGCGCCCTCACCGTAGATAAGCATCGCGAATATCTTATTGGCCTTGCTAAGGAAGATATCACCCATGTCATCAAATCTGTGATCTTCCATATTGAAAAACAAAATTTTTTTGAAGAGGCGGAATTAAATATAATCAACTCTGTTGTTCTGTCTAATGAACCCTTTAACAACTTATATTTTAAATATAATAAAGAGCATCTTCCTTTAACGGGTACGCTTTATTTGCAAACAGAAAAAGATCTCTATTTTGTGACGTCTTTATTTTATAATTTTAAAATGCGCAATCCGATGTTGGTTAAAACATCAAACCCCCGACAATGCCAAATTCATGATTTATTTCTTCAAGCGCTACTAGAAAATCAAATAAAAACTGATTTTCTTTCTTTAGTCTAATGAGTCGATCTATTGGTTTGTATGGAGGATTTTTTAATCCCCTTCATGCGGGACACCAGCATGTTATTCAAAAATCTCTTGAGCATCTGCAATTAAAAAAATTGATTGTTCTGCCTGCCTTTGAAAACCCGCTGAAAAAAAATTCAAACTCACTCAGCATCGATGAACATATTAAAAGTCTTCGCTCTGAATTACCCTCCCCCCAAATCAAGATATCCGATTTTGAGCACCGACATCGCATCACCTGTACTTACGAGGGTCTTCAAAAAATTCAGTCTAAATGTTCCTTGGACAACTTTTATCTAATAATCGGACTTGATCAATTAGGACACTTTCATTTGTGGGACCAATATCAATGGATAATCCAAAATATTAGTATTTGCGTTATTTATAGACCGAGATATGATCAATATATTGAAAATACAAACATTCATAAGGAATTTTCCCACTTATTCATGTCTGATTTAACTAAGTTTATCAATCATTCTACGCCTTGTTTACATATTCTTAATATTCCTGGTGTAGATTTATCCTCAAGTGAGTTACGAGATTCCTAATCAACATCAAGATCCTGCGGTTCAAGCTATTATCAATAGTCTCGAAGACAATAAGGCGGAAAATGTTGCGGTCATTCCCTTAAAAGGAAAAGCAGAATTTGCTGAATTTATGGTGGTGGCCTCAGGCCGATCCAATAAGCATGTGGACTCGGTTTCAGAGAAGGTCTACCGCGATTTAAAATCTCAAAAGCATTTTGTGCATAAGCCCGAAGGAAAGCCTCTTTGCGACTGGGCGGTCATTGATGCGGGACATGTTTTAGTGCATATTTTTAGAAATGAAGTTCGAGATATTTACGATCTGGAAAAGCTTTGGTCGGAAGACTTTTCTAATCTTAATACGGCCTCTTAAATTTACATCGATGTTAAAGTATATTCTTCTCTTTCTTTTCGCCTTTCCTGTCTCCTCAAGCTTTGCTGACACCAAAGAGACGTATCGCCAACTCAGTATTTTTAATGAAGTTTATAACCGTGTCAAAAATCAATATGTTGAAGAACTCACTGATAAAGAGTTAGTCGAAAAAGCATTAAACGGAATGCTTCAAGCTCTCGATCCTCATTCCAGTTATATGAATGAAGAAGTCTTTAAAGAAATGCAGGAAGATACTTCAGGCACCTTTGGTGGTCTGGGAATTGAGATTACAACAGATAAAGGTTTTATTAAAATCATCTCCCCCATTGATGATACACCCGCCGATAAAGCGGGCATTCAAGCAGGAGATTATATTACTCACCTGAATGGTGACTCCGTTGTGGACATGAATTTAAAAGAGGCAATTGATATTATGCGAGGAGAAGTGGGCACTTCCATTACGCTCACCATTATTCGAGGAACAGAAGATCCTTTTGATGTGGAGTTAACCAGAGACACCATTAAAATGGCATCAGTGAAGCATCGTGTATTGAATGATGTCGGCGTTCTTCGTGTCAGTACATTTAATGAACAAACAACTTCGGGTCTGAAAGACAGCATTCAAGAATTAGAGGAAAGTGAAAATCCTCCCATTGGCTATGTGCTTGATCTTCGCAATAACCCGGGTGGTCTTCTCACCGAGTCTGTATCCGTTTCTGATCTTTTCTTAGAACAAGGGGAAATCGTCTCTATTCGAGGCCGTGAAAAGAAAGATGTTCAAGTTTATTCTGCCAAAAAGGGTGATTTAATTAACCAAAAACCCTTAGTGGTCCTTATTAATGAAGGTTCTGCCTCGGCTTCGGAAATTGTAGCGGGCGCCCTGCAAGACCATGATCGAGCCGTGATTATGGGAATGAAATCTTTTGGTAAAGGATCTGTTCAAACAATCGTGCCCATTGATAGTGGGGCCATCCGGTTAACGATCGCCAAATACTACACCCCCAGCGGAGACTCTATTCAAGCAGTAGGCATTGAACCCGATGTGGTAGTTCCGCGTGCAGAATTAAATATTATTGATAACTATTTCACTTTCCGCGAGTCTGATTACCAAGATGCTCTGGATAACGAAACGACTGATGGGAATGAGGAAGAAGCAACCTCCACAGATATTTTAGAAGAAGACTATCAGCTCTCTCGTGCCGTTGATGCCGTTAAGACCATCGCTGTTCTGAATTAATGAAACCTAATCCCAAAGACTATCGCCCCAACGTGGGGATGATGATCATCAATCAAAAAAAAGAAATCTTTGTGGGAAAGAGAATTGATCACCCTTCTGATTTTTGGCAGATGCCCCAAGGGGGAATTGATGCTAAAGAAATTCCTTCCATCGCTGCACTTCGAGAAATGGAAGAAGAAGTAGGCATTAAAGAAAACAAAGTAGAGCTGCTGACGGAAAGTCAGGACTGGTACTACTATTCTATTCCTTCCGATCTTGCAAAGACCTTATGGAAGGGGAAATATAAAGGCCAACGTCAAAAGTGGTTTTTATATCAATTCAAGGGAACAGACAAAGATATCAATATTCACACAGAGCATCCGGAGTTCTCGGATTACAAGTGGGTGACCAAAGATTTCTTAGT
>OCRN01000075.1_pt1 | contig 12922 bp, 13 predicted proteins | sample 1534761 | NCBI WGS metagenome assembly OCRN01 (sample SAMEA3275602, study PRJEB22092) | marine metagenome | biome: ENVO:01000047 "MEDITTEREAN SEA BIOME"; feature: ENVO:00002042, "SURFACE WATER"; material: ENVO:00002010, "SEA WATER" | collected 2014-06-21T10:50:00+00 | depth 0 m | reverse complement strand
CTTTAATTTTTTAATACATGATTTGCCAACTGCACCGTTTGCTCCAATTATAAGAATTTTACTCATTGTTAATTATACTTTTTAAAATAAAGTTTAGATTTATCTTCTAAAGATTAAAAAAAGGTAACTAAATGTTGAAGCAAACAAAAGGGAACCAACTATTTGATGAAGAGAGCCAAGTGAAATTGATACATTACTGAGTACAACATAAATGCCTATAACCACTTGTATAAATAAAATTGTTATTATGGCAATAAAATGATTTCTTTGAGCTACAAGATCTATCTTTTTGAAATGTAAAATTGAAAGAACTAAAATAAATGCAACACAAAGATAAGCCAGTCCTCTATGAAAAAAATGAATAAAAATACTATTTTCAAACACTCCCCAAAATTTATCTTCTAAAAAAAATAGACCCTCAGGAAAAAATTTATCACCCATTTTAGGCCATGTGTTGTAAGACTGGCCTGCATCCAATCCAGCCATAAAAGCACCATAGGTTACAGTCGTAAAAATAAGTAGTGAAAAAATTAGAAATAAAGCTGAGTGCGTATTGTTTATATTTTTGTAACTTTGCAAAGTAACTCTTTTTAAAAAAAGAAATACAATTATTGATAATATAATTTGGGCCATTAATAAGTGGACTGCTAATCGAAAGTGACTAACATAAGGATTAATATCTAAACCACTTTTGACCATCCACCATCCAATCAATCCTTGCATTCCCCCTAAAAAAAGCAAAGTTAAATAAATGAATAAATCTTTATTAGAAAAACACTTTTTTATATAAAAGAAAAGAAAAGGAACTATAAAAAATATTCCAATAAATCTTCCAAGAACTCGATGACCATACTCCCACCAGAAGATATATTTAAATTCATTTAATGACATGCCCTGGTTTTTAATTTGATATTCAGGAAAGAGTTTATATTGATTAAATAAAATGCCCCAATCACTCTCGGTGAGTGGGGGAATTATTCCCATAATTGGATCCCAATCAACCATAGAAAGACCTGACTCGGTTAACCTCGTTAGACCCCCTACAGCAATCATAAATAAAATGATTGTAGCAAGTGATAATAACCAGATATTGATATATCTCGAATAAGAATTATTCATCTATTCTAAATTTATAATCTTAAAGAATACTCTTTATAATGTAATTTAAGTCGCATAGAAGTTATTGCAGAAATATTAAATTGATATAATTTACTTAAATTCAAAATGTCCTATTTTATTAACGTTATAGATCATGATGGAAAAAACCATCAACTTGAAGCAACAGTTGGATTTTCTCTAATGGAAATTATTCGTGATGCAGGACTTGATATCGAAGCTATTTGTGGGGGGTGCTGTGCTTGCGCAACTTGTCATTGTTATATCCAAGAGGATTGGATCTCTCAAATAGCATCTGCAGACGATGATGAAGAATCTATGTTAGACCAAGCTTTTGATGTAAAGAAAAATTCTAGATTATCCTGCCAAATCCCTTTTACTGAAGATCTAAATGGTATCAATGTTACCTTAGCACCTAAATTTTGACAGATTACAACCAATTTAAATCATGGCCCTTTGTTGAGGCAAAAAAAATTCTAAAACGCATAGAGTCAAATCAAAAAAAAAAGAAAATAATTTTTGAAACTGGTTATGGTCCTTCCGGACTTCCTCATATCGGAACCTTTGGAGAAGTTTTAAGAACTAATATGGTTCGTTTTTGTTTTGAAAAATTAACAGGTATGGAAACTGATCTTATAGCATTTTCAGATGATATGGACGGTTTTAGAAAGGTGCCTGAAAATGTTCCTAATAAAGAGCAATTATCCAAATTTTTAGATTATCCTTTAACTTCTGTTCCTGACCCTTTTGAAAAATTTAACAGTTTTGGAGAACATAATAATGCTAAACTAGTTGAATTTTTAAATAGATTTAATCTTCCATTTACTTTTAAGAGTTCTACTGAAGCGTACAAGTCAGGTATTTTCAATGAAACCATAAAAAAAATACTTTTAAACTATGAAAAAATTTTAAACGTTGTTCTCCCAACTTTAGGGGAGGATCGCAGAAAAACATATAGCCCATTTTTTCCAATTGATGAAAATACAGGTAAAATTTTGCAAGTCCCAATTAATGAAGTAAATACTGATGACTTTACCATCTCATATATTTTTGAGGGCAAAACCCATGTTAAGTCTGTGCTTGATGGCCATTGTAAACTACAATGGAAAGTTGATTGGGCGATGAGATGGGCCGCTTTTGGTGTAGATTATGAAATGTGCGGAAAAGATCTAACTGATAGTTATGTTTTGTCTTCAAAAATTTGTCGAATAATTGGTTCAACACCACCAGAGAATTTAATTTATGAGTTATTCCTAGATGAAAACGCAGAAAAAATTAGTAAATCCAAAGGTAATGGAATTAGCATAGACGATTGGTTAAAATACTCTATTGAAGAGAGTTTGGCTATGTTTATGTACCAAAGACCAACAACAGCAAAAAAATTATATTTTGATGTCATTCCTAAAAATACTGATGAGTATTTGGCTCATTTAAATAAATGGCAAGATGAAGAAATGCCAGACAATCCTACCTGGCATATTCATAAAAATAATAATCCCGGTTACCATTCAAAAATTAATTATAGCTTAATTCTTAATTTGATATCAGTCTGTAAATCAAATGACCCCAATATAATTTTGGGTTTAATCAAAAATTATCAAACATCATTCAGCGCAATAGAACTAGACTATATTAATAGGATGATAGCATGCGGCATCAATTACTTTAATGATTTCATTCAGCCTAAATTAAAATTTAAAATTCCAAACTCTGAGGAATTAATTATACTTCAAGATGTGATTTCAGAAATAAACAAAATTGACGAAACTGCTGATGCAGATGATTTTCAATCAGCTATTTTTAGTGTTGGTAAAAATTCACAGTTTAAAGATGAAATTAAAGGTTTTTTTAAACTGATTTACGAAGTATTTTTTGGACAAGAAAATGGGCCTAGGCTTGGTTCTTTTATTAAAATTTACACCAAAGATAAATCATTAGAGCTATTCAAATCAAAGCTTAATGTATAGCTTAGCTCATCGTATATTAAAAAATTTAAACCCCGAAACAGCTCATAACTTATCAATCCAAGGTCTTAAACTCGGCCTCTATCCGAAAGTTAATTTTAAAAATACTAATATACTAGAACAAACAATATGGGGAAGGAGATTTCAAACACCTATAGGGCTTTCAGCAGGTTTTGATAAAAATGCTGAAGTTATTAAACCTATTCTAAATTTAGGCTTTAGTTTTACAGAACTCGGTACAGTTACTCCACTGCCACAAAAAGGAAATCCCAAACCTAGAATTTTTCGTTTTCCACAACATCAAGCCTTAGTTAATTCTCTTGGTTTTAATAACAAAGGGCTAGATCATTTCGAAAGAAATATAGTCAACTCTAATTCAAGTGAAAATTTTCAAGATAAAATCATAGGTATTAATATAGGCAACAATAAAGAAACTAAGGAAATCATAAATGACTTAGAAAAACTTTTTGATCGTCTCTATAGACTCGGTGACTATATTGTTATCAATTTATCGTCGCCTAACACACCAGGTTTGAGAGATAATTTAAAATCACAATCATTTGAGAAAATTGTAAATCATCTTCATAAACTGAGAGATAAAAATAATTCAAAAATACCTATTTTATTCAAGATATCTCCTGATATTTCTGAGCAAGAAAAGAAAGACATAGCTTTAATTTCTCTTGCAAATGACGTTGACGGATTAATTTTAACCAATACTTCAATTGACAAATCTACTATTGGAGTGGAAATAAATGGTGGAATTAGTGGGAGGCCACTTTTCTATAGATCTAATAAAATAATTAGAGATTTTTATACCTTAACTTCTGGTAAGATAAAAATTATAGGGGTGGGAGGGATATTTACAGCAAATGATATTTTAATGAAAATGAAATTAGGAGCCTCTTTAGTTCAACTTTATTCAAGTTTTACTTATGAAGGACCTTACCATATTAAAAAAATTACCTTAGATCTAATCGCGTTAATTCAACAACAGGGTTTCAGAAATATCTCTGAGGTAATAGGACAGCACTCTTGAAAAATATCAATTCTTTTGATGAGCTTGCCGAGAAATATAAATTTTTCTTATTTGACCAATGGGGGGTTCTACATAATGGTCATAAAAAATTTGATCAGGCTGAAAAATGTTTAATTAGACTACGAGAGTTGAGAAAAAAAATTATTTTAATTTCTAATTCATCCATGCCTACTAAATTTTCAATTTCTAATTTATCTAAAATTGGATTTAAAAAAAACTTATATGATTATTGTATTACCAGTGGCCAAATTGCATTAAATAATATCAAAAAAGATATCTATAAAAATTATGGCTCTAAGTGCTATCCTATAAAGTTATCATCTGAAAAAATAAAATACTTCAATCTAAAAATTTCAAAAAAAATTGAAAATGCAAACTTTGCAATGATAGCTGATATTCCAAATAATCTCTCAATAATAGATTTCGCCAAAATATTGGATAGGTTATTAAAAAATAGATTACCTTTGTTATGTTCAAATCCTGATTATCTGGTTTACGATAATAAAAAACTTTCTATGTGTGGGGGAACGGTTGCTCAATTATATGAAGATATGGGAGGCGTTGTTTATAGATACGGAAAACCATTTAAGCCAATTTACAATGACATTAAAAAGAAAATGAATATCAAATCAAATTCAAAAGTTCTCATCATAGGCGATTCCCTATGGCATGATGTTGCGGGGGGTAATCTTATGAAATTTGACTCTTTGTGGATTAAAAATGGAGTTCATAAACCTCAACTTAACAAAGAAAGTGAAATTAACAGTTTAATTAAGACATATAGACCCAATTTTTGCATGAATGAGCTAAAAATTTAGGGAAACTGGTGTTGTAAAAAAGCAGCTTTTGTAATATAAACTTTCAACATGTCAAGAGCTTGTGAAATAACTGGAAAAAAGCACCAAACTGGTCATAACGTTAGTCACTCTAATATTAAGACTAAAAGACGTTTTATGGTGAACCTTAATAGCGTCACCCTTTTTAGCGAGACTCTTAAAAGAAAATTTCGTTTTAGGATAGCTTCTTCTACGCTAAGAACCATTGATAAGCATGGGGGCATTGATCAATATCTAAATAATACTAGTTCTAGACTCCTAACAGATAAGGCTCTAAAACTAAAAAAACAAATTGAAAAAAATGTTAGCCAAAAAGCTAACTAGATGTTTCAAGACTTTTTTTTAAATTTTTCATCTCACCTAAATAGTTTACCTGTCGTTGCAGTTTGGTTATTCCAAATTATTTTTTGTTATTTATCTATTTTATTGTCTTTAAAATTTTTTGGCAAAGTAGGCATATATGTCTATGTGTCAATTGCAATTATTTTAGCAAATATTCAAGTTTTAAAGGTAGTAGAGTTTCCTTTTTTCCCAGAACCTATGGCGTTGGGAACAATATTATTTATCTCAATTTTCTTATGTACAGATATTCTTAATGAATATTTTGATAAAAAATCTGCAACCAAGTGTATATATTTAGGCATAAGTGCTTATCTATTTTCTACTGTAGTAATGTTTCTAACCATATCCATTAATCCAATTGACCCAAATGTTCATTCAGATTGGGGTTGGAGCTATGAAATGCATCAATCTATTAAAACAATTTTTTTACCTCAATTCCCGATAATTGCAGCTAGTATTTGTGCTTTTTTTCTCAGTCAAAAAATTGATATATTTATTTTTTCTTATTTGAAAAATAAAGATAATAATAAACTTTGGCTCAGGAACAACGTATCGACTTTAATTTCTCAATTTATCGATAATCTTATATTTAGTATCCTTGCATTTAATCTGCTTTCTTCAAATCCTGTTCCAATATTTGACTTAGTAGTTTCTTATGGAATTGGTATTTATTTGATTAGAATAATTTTAAGTTTATTTGATACAATATTTATATATTTAGCAAAAAATTTCATACCAAAAAACATTGACTAACTTCTTTGAAGTCTCCAAACAAAGTTTAAGTTCTAGAGCACGATTAGGCTCAGTCAATACTGTACATGGAGAGGTTAAAACTCCTTCATTTATATTTTGTGGGACCAAGGCAACTGTAAAATCAATTCTTCCTCAACAATTAAGATCAGCAAAAACCCAAATAATATTATCCAATACTTATCATCTGATGCTTCAACCTGGCCCTGATATTATTTCCAAAGAAAAAGGATTGCAAAATTTTACACAGTGGAGAGGCCCAATGATGACTGATAGTGGGGGATATCAGATATTTTCTTTAGGTCATGGATCTGTATCTGAGGAGATCAAAGGTAAAAATAAAAATATTAAAAGAAAGTCATTAATTAAGATATCAGAAGAGGGAGCTATTTTTCGCAATTATCTTAATGGGGATAAGGTTTACCTTACGCCAGAGAGGTCTATTGAATTGCAAAGGCATTTTGGTGCAGATTTAATTTTTGTGCTTGATGAGTGTACTCCTTTTAATGTTTCCAAAAAATATACTGAAAATTCAATGTATCTCAGTCACCGTTGGGCAAAAAGATGTTCTGATGCATTTAAAACTACATACTCTAAATTCGACTCCCAAAGTGGATCATCCGGTAGGCAATATTTATATGGAATTATACAAGGAGGGGTTTACGACGATTTAAGAAAAATTGCTTGTGAAGAGACTTGTTCCGGTGATTATAATGGATTAGCAATAGGGGGTTCTCTTGGAGGTTCAAAAGAACAAATGCATGATATTTTTTCTTTTTGTTCTGATCTAATTGATAAATCAAAACCCGTTCATGTTCTAGGCATTGGAGGCCTGGATGATATCTTGCATGGCGTTAGTTGCGGATATGATACTTTTGACTGTGTTTCCCCAACAAGAATAGCACGTCATGGAATTATGCTATCTAGATTAAGTGCTAAAGGTATCAATTTGAATAATTCAAAATTTAAAAATGATCATTCATTCATTGATGAGGAATGTGAACTACCTGAAATTAATAATTTTTCAAAATCCTATTTGCATCACTTATTCAAAGCCAATGAGATTTTAGGCATAGTTATTTTATCATTATATAATATTTGGTTTATGAATAAATTTTTTGAAGAAATAAGAATAAATATTCAAAATGATACTTTTGAAATATTTAAAAAAAATTTTTTAGATAATTTAAGTAAATAAAGAGTCAATTTTTTCAAACATAATCCCACCCAATTCTTCCACATCATGAATTGTACTAGCCTTGGAGTAATATTGGCCAACATTATGACCAATACCAATTGCTAGTAATTCAATATTAGATCTATCCTCAATTGATAATATGGTACTTTTTAAATGTTTTTCTAAATAATTGCTGTTATTAACAGAGAGAGTAGAATCGTCTACCGGGGCTCCGTCCGATATCACAATCAAGATTTTCCTACTTTCAGGCCTTTTGGACATCCTTGAAGTTGCCCATAGTAATGCCTCCCCATCAATATTTTCTTTCAATAGACCTTCCTTTAACATCAAACCAAGATTAATTTTGGATTTTTTTGAATTTTGATCAGCAGATTTATAAATTATGTGACGAAGATCATTTAATCGACCAGGATTTCTTTCTTTTCCATTTTTAAGCCAGTGTTCTCTTGTTTTTCCACCTTTCCAAGCTTTCGTTGTAAATCCAAGGATTTCAACTTTAATTTTACACTTTTCTAATGTTGCAGCTATCATATCGGTTGTGAGAGCGGCAACCATAATTGGTTTTCCTCTCATAGAACCTGAATTATCAATTAATAGTGTTACTGTTGTATCTTCAAATTTAATTTCTTTTTCTTTTTTGTAAGATAAGGAATTATTCGAATTTGTAATGATCCGAGTTAATTTGGATGTATCTAAAATTCCTTCGTCTAAATCAAAATTCCAAGATCGGTTTTGCTTAGATTGAAGTTTTCTATAAAGTTTATTAGCTAATCGAGAAATTTGCTTTTGATATAGATCATTTTTTTCATCTAGTTGTTTTCTTAGAGCTATCAACTCCTCAAGATCACATAATTTGTGAGCTTCAATAATTTCATCATATTGACTGGTTGCCGCCTTATAATTTTGACTTAAATTTTTATAACTTTCAATAGACTGTAGAGTTTCTTCAATCTGTTGATCTGTAATTTCAATATCAATTTCTTCTCCTTGAACGCTTGATTGATTATTATCTAAATCATTCTCTGGAGTATTTACATCCTCAGTAATTTCCTGTTCTTCAGGACTGGGTTTTTGAGCTTCTTGATTATTTTGTTGCTTGTTCACATCTTCTTCTTGAGGCCCCTCTTCATTATTCTTATCTTCAGGTTTATTGTTATCCTCTTGTTTTGGAAAAATAAGCCTTAATAAATCAATAGAATATTCAGCAAACAGCTTTTGATTATTAATAACTTCAATAAAATTGATCAAATATTCGTATATTTGGTTAATATTTTCTTTAGTTGAAATTTTTTTTAGATATTCATTTTTTTTATTCCAAATTTTACCATTACTAGCATCGAGAAAAAAATGGGTTAAGGTAAAAAGAAGAAGATCTAGAAGATCTGATTGTTTTTTTAATTTAATTCCCTCAAGTCTTTTCAACCATTTTTTTTGAATATTTCTTTTTATGCCTAAATAGTTTTGCGATCCCTGATACTCATATCTTATTCTCTCTAAAAAAATGATTTCTTCTTTGATATCAATATTTTGATTAGTAATTTGATTTAATAATTTTTCATTGTGATGCTTTTTTTTAAGTGCAAATGAGTCTGATGCTCCTCTCATATCATCAAAATTGAAAATTGAAGAAATGGAGGGTAGGTTAAGGGTATCGTCTTTTTCTAAAATAATATTTGAATTGATATTAATCTTTAAACTTTGATTATTAGAAATAGTTTTATTGACACAATTTAGCGTAGTAGATATTTGTTTTGGAATATTGGTTAGACGTTGTTTTGCCAACTAAAAATCTTCGCCAAATGCTCTTTGGAAATATTCTTTATAAATATCAATTTCACTTTCATCACATTTATTTAAAAAAGTCATAGCAAGAGATTTTTGAATATTATTTATAAGTTTATAGTTCTCTGCCCACATAATGACTGTACGAGGACTCATGACGATAGATACATCTTTTTGCTCAAATCCTTTCCTTGTCAAGTTAGCCATTTGAACCATAGATTTAATTAATTTTTTTTCTTCTGTATTAGCTGCAATTTTTTTAGCAATAATCTCAATTTCTTTTTCTTCATCTAAGTAGTTTAATTTTGCAACTATATTCCATCGATCCATTTGACCTTGGTTAATTTGATTAGTGCCATGGTAAATTCCTGATGTATCTCCTAATCCAACAGTGTTAGCTGTGGCAAAAATTCTAAAAAAGGGATGAGGGGTAAGCACTTTATTTTGATCTAAAAGAGTTAGCTTACCTTCGTTTTCTAAAACTCTTTGGATAACAAACATAACATCTGGCCTTCCAGCATCGTACTCATCAAAAACCAATGCTACATTATTCTGGAATGCCCAAGGCAATATTCCTTCTTGAAATTCTGTTACCTGTTTTCCCTCTTTTAAAACAATTGAATCTTTTCCAATAAGATCAATTCTTGATACATGGCTATCTAAATTAATTCTTATACAGGGCCAATTAAGCCTAGCGCATACTTGCTCAATATGAGAGGATTTACCGGTGCCATGAAGTCCTTGGAGGAATACTCTTTTATTAAATTTTAACCCTAATAATATCGCAACTGTTGTATCGTCATCAAAAACATAGTTTTTATCAATAGGAGGACAATGATCACCTCTTTTTATAAATTGCGGAACTTCTAAATCAGTTTTAATTCCAAAAAGATTTGCCGAAGAGACATTATTGATTTCGTTTAAATTTTCTTTTTTTATAGACTCAATTTTGTTCATTTTTTATATCTTTCTAAAAGGTAATTATAAGCTTCAACAATTTCTCTAAATTTTTCAATACTATTCTTACTGTTACCTTTAATATCTGGATGATGTTTTTTGGCCAATTCTTTGTATCTTTTTTTTATCAAGTTTAAATCTGTTTTTATATCTAAATTAAGCTTGGATAGAGACCAAAGTAGCTTATTGGAGTGACCCGATTGTTTGGCATTAGGATTTTCGAAAGAACCCATTTCTTCCCCATTAATGGTGAAATTATAAAATTTACCTCCTGATCCAAAGCTTTTGGTTGGTCTCCTCCAAATAGTATCATATCTAATTTCACTTTCTATTTCGTCAGAATTCATTTTATTATGGTAATTCCAACTTTTGTTAAACTCTTTAATATGCTCTAAACAAAACCATTGATAGTTATCTAAATTTTCATATCCCAAGGGCGCACGATAATCACCTTCCGATTCACAATTAGGGAAGTTACAATTTTTTTTATCTTTATTGTTTTTATTCATCTATTATGACTCTTTATGAGCTTAGAGAAGATTAAAACCCTTTTAATTGAAGTTAGTCAATTTGAAATTATCAAAATTAGTGATAACAGTTCAAGTCATGCCGGTCATCAAGGAGTTCAGGGTTCATTAAATGAATTAACTCATATTGAAATTCAAGTCAAAAATACAAATAATTTAAATAGATTGGATATCCATCGAGAAATTTATCATAAACTAAAATCAGAAATTGAGTTAGGACTTCACTCTATTGAAATTAAAATATTAAAGAATTAATTTTACTTTATTTATTTTATTAATAGATCGTGAAATTATTTGTAATTTAAATTCTTTATAATTTATAATTTTTCCAACCTTGGGAATTTCTTTTGCGATATCATGTATTAAACCTGATATGGTGACAAATTGATCTGGAAGTTCTATATTTAGACTACGATTTATTTCCCTTATGCTAGCATTTCCATTAAATAAAAAATTGTTATCGTCAATTTTTTCCAAATAGCTTTCATCGGTATCTGTTTCATCAAAGATCTCCCCAATAATTTCTTCTATTATATCTTCAAGTGTAATAAGCCCTTGAATTTCCCCATACTCATCTACTACTAAGGCTATGTGCTCACGTTGACTTTTAAAATCAATTAATTGTTTAATAGCAAGTTTATTTTGTGGAATAAATACAGGTTGGAATGAATTTTTTTCTAAGTAGCTGTTATCACTATTTTCATTAAACGAAGGATCTTTAAAAGTTTCTCTTATGTCAATTATTCCAACAAGATTATTAAAATTATTTTTGATTAATGGAATTCTTGTAAAAGTAGAATCTTTTATTATTTTTAAGTTAATTTTATAATTATCCTCTAAATCAAGATAAAGAATTTCATTTCTATGAGTCATAAGCTCATCTACTTTTAAATTTCTTAGTTCAAGTAAATTGCTCATATACTCCGCCTCATGATCTCCTTTTTTTGAGAGTTGTCTTTGTAATTGAACGGCGCCTTCAAATTCTTCTTTAATAGTTTTGCTTTGATCCGAAGTAAGGTTGAGACCAATATTTTTTATAATTTTCCCCGTTATATAATTAATAAGTTTAACGATGGGCTTAATTAGCTTTGTATAAAAATAAAAAAATTTAGCCACTTTTGTTGCATAGAGCATTGGTTTGTTAATTGCAAAAATTTTTGGAGTGACCTCAGAAAAAATTACAATCATTATAGTCATAAATATAGTGGCAACTGTTACCCCATATCCACCAAACTCTGATACTAATAATTCTGTCATAAGCGCAGTAGCGAGAATATTAAATACGTTGTTAGCTAAGAGAATGCCTGTAATAAACTCATCTTTTAACTCTTTAATTTTCAAAATAAAATTTGCATTTTTGATACCTTTTTCATTTTGTCTATGTGCTTGTAGTTTAGAAACAGCCGTTAAAGCTGTTTCAGATCCAGAGGAAATAGCAGAAAGGAGAAGCAAAATCAAAATTGCTAATAATTTACAAAGTATTAATAAAGTCATTAAATAATTTGAAGCAGGATTGTTTCTAGGTTTTTAAAAGTAAGATTTTTGACGAAACCACCTTTATTGTCAATGCAGATAAAGCTAACATTTTCATCATTCGCCTTTTTATCAAATTTCATTTTGTTAATTAATTCTTTAATATTATTTTTTGAAATATATTTTGAATAATTTGTTGGTAAACCAAAATTTCTAATTATTTCAATTATTGGGTCGAGTGATTTCTTATAATAACCCAAGTGCTGAGAGACCTTTAATTCAATTATAATCCCAATTGCTATTGCTTCACCGTGTTTTATCGAACTATTGTATGCATTTGAGTTTTCTATTGCATGTCCTATAGTATGACCAAAGTTTAGAACGGCTCTTGAACTTCTTAAGCTTGACTTTTCCATGAAGTCAGATACGTAGCTTAATTTTATTTTAATTGAATTTTCAATAATTAAAGAAAGAAGATTAATATTTTCTTTTTGTTTATCTAAAATCTTATTTAATGGACTAGGTTTGATTATAGAATATTTAATAACCTCAGCAAAACCACAAGCCACCTCTCTTTTTGGTAATGTATTGATAAATTCTGGACAAACGATAACCCTTTTTGGTAAATAAAAAGAGCCGATCAAATTTTTTCCATATTTGCTATTTATACCTGTTTTACCCCCAATTGAACTATCTACCATTGCCAAAAGAGATGTAGGTATCATGATATGATCAATTCCTCTAAGCAAAGAAGAGGCTACAAATCCAGAAAAATCTCCAATTGTCCCACCACCAAAAGAGTAAATTTTACTTTTTCTTTGTATTCCCATTTTAATTATTTTTTCAATAATATTTTGATAATTGTTTAAGCTTTTAATTTTTTCATTTCCTTGAAGGATGAGAGTTCTATCTTGGAATTTTTTAGAAATTTTCTTCAA
>OCRN01000074.1_pt1 | contig 12944 bp, 14 predicted proteins | sample 1534761 | NCBI WGS metagenome assembly OCRN01 (sample SAMEA3275602, study PRJEB22092) | marine metagenome | biome: ENVO:01000047 "MEDITTEREAN SEA BIOME"; feature: ENVO:00002042, "SURFACE WATER"; material: ENVO:00002010, "SEA WATER" | collected 2014-06-21T10:50:00+00 | depth 0 m | reverse complement strand
AATGGTCAATCGCGCAATTCAACCGCCGCGATTACTGGATTGAAATTTCCAAAAGTTCAAAAGAACAGATCTTCCCTCGATCTGGATTCTTGAAAGATCACCCCCAATTCCTTGACATTGACTTCCGTGATTTATCCGCATACCAGAGAGCAAATCATCGCTCAGCTTTCTGAATTCAAAACACACGGCACAGCTGACATTGATGTGTCAACGCTGCAAGCCTATGTCCACTATGCGTCTGAGGAGTACGACAAGGCTTTTCACGCCGATAACAGCCATGATTGTGCGTGGTGGGATGGTGCGTTGGCAATGGCCCGCTGGATTCTCGAAGCGGAGGGGCAGTGAGTTTGTTTCGGCGGGCGCTTACAGAAGAGCAGGTTGTTGTCTGCCTCACCTCCGATCGCCCTCACACGCATCTGGCCAAAGAGTTTGGCTGCAGTTCGGAAACCATCAGGGGTGTTCGAGTCGGGCATCGATACAAGCAAGTGAGACCCGATCTCCCGCGCCGTGAGGAGTGGAAAGGTCCGCGCAAATTTTGCGTGGATTGCATCCATTGCTTGAAAGGGAAGTGCTCGATGGATTTCCACGAGGCTGCCCGGCCCACCTACGCCACCATCTGTCCGATCTACGAGCGATCACCGCGAACGGTCGATTTTCGGATGGAGCTGCAATCGCAAACTATCGCCAAAGCAACCCATGAGCTATCTGCTGTACGACACTGAGTTTTATGCGTATCGCATTGCTGCTGGACACACCGAAGATTTTGATTTCGGGGATGATGATTACATCGTTCGCATTAACCACCGGGATGCTTTGGTGGCATTCATCGAGCACGCGGAAGACCTGCTCGGCAAGTTCTCAGGACACGATCTGTTTCTTGTCCGGGGCGATACGAGGAACTTCCGGCATGACATCTGGCCTGAGTACAAGGCAAATCGAAAGGATCGCCGCCGTCCTCCGGGCTATGGCAAGTTCCTCAAGGGTCTAAGCAGCCATGCCAAAGAGCGCGGCTGGCTTACTGGCGGGTTCAAGAACGTTGAGGGCGATGACGTTCTCGGGATTTTGAACGAACCGGGTCGCATCATCGTGAGCGGCGACAAGGACATGCTGACCTTGCCTGGCCAGCACTACCGCGACGGCGAATTGATCACCGTCAGCGAATGGGATGCTGACGTTGCGTTTTACAAGCAGACGCTCGTTGGTGACACCAGCGACAACTATCCCGGCTGTCCTGGGATCGGAGACAAGAACAAACTGTTTCGCAGTAAGGAATGGCTTACTGCCACAACCGAGAAGGAGCTTTGGGCACAAGTCCTGCATCAATACCAGAAAGCAGGATTTGATGAGCTGTATGCCATCACTCAAGCTCGATGTGCTCGCATCTTGCGGCCTGGCGAATTCGACCTTGACACTGCTACTCCTCACCTGTGGGAACCACCGGTAATCTGATAGGAGTTCTTTCTGTGCATGGATTATTTCCCGCCGATTGACGAGCGCTTAGTGGCCGCTTTGGCCGCAAAGTTCCCAGACAGAAGCCCTGATCTGCAGATGTCTGAGAAGCAAGTCTGGTTTGACGCTGGACGTGCTGACGTTGTTCGCTGGTTGGCATTGCGCCTTGAGGAACAAAACGAGCAGAACCTGGAGGGACTCTGATGTGCATGGGCGGCGGTGGAGGCGGCGGTGGTGTCATCACGATGCCCGACACTGGTGCATACGACCGGATGTACGACCGCCAACTGCAGATGATGCAGGCCACCCAGTCATCGGAACTGGAGGGTCTCCAAGCGCAGTTGCTTGACACTCAGCGTCAGCAGGAAAGTCTGCTGACTGATCTCAGGGATGCACGTACTGAGAGAGCTGAAAGCGTTGCGTCTGTCGAGGCTGAAGCTCGCCGGATGTCCAACATCATTGGCCCTCCTCCTCCAGAGGAAAGCGCCAAAGCCCCTGTCGTCGGGGCAGCACGCGACAAGCCAAAAACTCAGCGAGCCTCAGGCAAGCGCGGTTTAAGGATTGGCCGTGCCGTCGCCAGTTCGTCTGGTGATGCTGTCGGTCTCAACATCGTTTAGGAGCAAACCCATGTGTTTTGGCGGCAATCAGCCTCAGGCCCCACAGATTCAATATCAAGGTCCGTCTGACTCGGACCTGCGGAGAAATGAGCAGCAGCTGCAGACCTATCAGCAGCAGATGCAAGCGCAGCAAGCGCAGACAGCAGCAACCATCCAGCAGCAGATTGACGACGCCAACGCGCGTACCGCTGAGCTGCAAAAGCAATACGACGATGAGATTGCTGCTGCCAGCGGTGATGCAACAGCTGCTGAGACTGCGGCTGCGGCTGCTCGTGCTGATGAGGTCGAAGCAAAGAAAGCTGCTGCTGCTGCCGCTGGCGCGAGTTACACACCGGTCGGCGCGTATGGCGTGACCGCATCGCAATCCGAGGCACCTTCTGCTCAGACCACCGAGCCAATCAAGAAAAAGCAAAAGCCCAAGACGACGCTCAAGATTTCTCCGACTGCCACCGGCACAGCCGGTAGTGGCCTCAACATTGGAGTCTGATCATGTGCACCGGACAGCAATCACCAGCACCGCTTCCTGGCTTTAGCTACGACGCCGATGCCTTGTATCTAGCCGGGAACAAGGCCATTCAAGAGGCTGACATTCCTCGCGGTTATGGCCGCGGCGGGGCAAGAATGAGGGCGGCCCAAGCGGAAAGGGTCAGACAAGCCGCAATCGCTGCGGAGAAAGAGCGACAGCGCAATGCGTATTACGAGCAGCAGCAGGCACGAGCTGATCAAATCTCAGCTGAACGGACAAGGCTCGGGCAGGAGCAGGAAAAGAGAAGGAAGGAGCTGGAAGCGCAGCAGGCCGCTGCAATTGCAAGTGCACAAGCTGAAACGGAGAGGCTGCAAAAAGTTCAGAGCGCCAGGCTGAAAGAGCTTGCATCGCAAACAAGTGACAGGAAGGCCGCGGCAGCAGCGGCGACGGCAGCAGCAGATGCGTCGAGAGCAGCAGCTCTTGAAAGCAAGGCACAAGCGCAGGCGACCGGTGGCGCTGTCGCTGCATCGCTTGGCGTGTTGTCCGACGCAGGGCGGCCCCAGGGCAAGACCGCAACCATCAGCCGACGCCGGGGAAATAAGCAGGGTTCACGTCAAACCTCAGCATCGCTGCGCCTTGGTCAGACCGGATCTGGCAGCGGCAGTGGTTCCAATCTCAGCATCTAATCCCTCATGAAGTCAGCACAAGCCATCTATGACAGCCTCGCGGGCGAAAGGAATTACTGGCTCGATCGCGCTCGCCGTTCGGCCAGCCTGACGATTCCGTATCTGATCCCGCGGTCCAATTCGCCGTCGCAGGAGAACATGGACTCGTACGTGCTGCCGTGGAATGGCATCGGTCAGCGCGGTTGCAACAACTTGGCAGCCAAGCTGCTGATGGCCATCTTGCCGCCGACTGAGGCGTTTTTCCGTTTCACGCTCGATCCAATTGAGATGGAGAAGCAGGAAGCGGCGATGCTGGAACAGGGGATGCCTCCTGAAGAGATCGCATCCGCCAAGTCAGAAATTGACCTGACTCTGAACAAGCTTGAGTTGTCGATTCTTCGCAGCATCGAGACCAGCAACGATCGGGTTGTGGTGCATGAGGCATTGCTGCACCTGATCGTTTCTGGGAATTGCCTCACCTACGTCGGTGACGATGGCCTGGTCTGTTACCCATTGAATCGCTACGTGCTGCTGCGCGACCCTGTAGGCGAGCCATTGGTGGCTGTGGTGTGCGAAACCATGGCCATTGAGCAGCTGCCCGCCAGCATTCGGGAGGAGCTCCAGAAAGATGACGATGAATATGCCGGCCTAGTAGAAAACACTGATCCGGCACCCATGGGTCAACCGGAGAAAACTGTCGATCTCTACACCTGTATCAAGTGGACAGCTGAGTCTGTCGAATGGTGGCAAGAGATCAACAAGAAAGAGATTGAAGGATCGCGGGGGCAAGCGAAGAAATCTGTATCGCCCTGGTTGCCGTTGCGAATGAGTTCGTATCAGGCCAGCAGTTATGGCCCTGGCTACATCGAGTCAGCATGTATCGCTGACCTGCAGACAGCTGAAGCATTGTCTCAAGCTGTTAGCGAGTGCGCCCTGGTCAGTGCTCAGGTGAAGCATTTGGTAAAGCCGTCTGGTGTGACAAATGCCAAGGGTTTAGCGGAAGCGCCAAACGGCGCCTACGTGCCGGGCAATCCTGATGATGTTTTCACGGTGCGTACTGACAAGGGTTCAGACATCAACGTGGCATTCACTGCATTGCAGCGAATCGAATCACGCTTGGCAGCAAGTTTCATGTTGGCTGAAATGCGTGACGCTGAGCGCGTTACAGCGGAAGAGGTTCGCGTCACAACACTGCAAACGGAAACGTCCCTCGGGAACGTCTATGCAATTCTGACCAGTGAATTCCAAGCTCCCTACATCAGAAGGCGGCTGGAACTTTATATGCGGCAGGGAGGAATGCAGCGGCTGCCAGAGAATCTTGTTCAGCCGATGGTCAGTGTTGGCTTGTCTGGTGTGGGCCGAGGCAATGATCTGGAGAAAACCGCACGGTTCATTCAGATTCTGCAGCAAGCGTTAGGCCCCGAGGGTATGGCAATGTATGTCAACAACACTGAGCTGATTAAGCGCTTGAGCAGTTCTATGGGGATTAGTCCGCTGGGTCTCATAAAATCAGAAGAGCAAATTGCTGCTGAACAACAACAAGCCCAACAGGCAGCGATTGCACAGGAGCTTGCTGCTAATCCGCAGGGTGTCGCGCAGGCGGCACAAACAGCTCAAGAAATGAACACACCACCAGAGCAAACCAATGGCTGATCTTCCCGCAATTCCAGTCCCCGAATCTTTTGATCCACAATTTGAAGGTGCGTCCGGCCTGGTCGCTCCGGGGCAAGAGGATTTAGCGAGGCAGTTGATGGGCGAGGAGTCCGTTGCTGAACCGCAACCTGAACAAGATCTGATCGGAGGCAAATTTCAGACTCAAGATGATCTGCTCAAGGCTTATCAAGAGCTGGAAAGAAAACAGAGCCAAGGTTCTCCTGACCCTGCCGATTCCCCGCAACCTGATCGTTACACACCGGATCAGGCTGTCGAGGTGTATGGCGATGAAATCGTCAATGCTGTGAATGAAGCTGGCCTGGATATGGCCGATCTGATGTGGAGAGCCGATAACGGCGGTGACATCAGTGAGCACTACGACACGCTGGCTCAAGCGATCGGTGTCCCTAGGCAGGTGGTTGAAAACTACGTGTCCAAGGCACAAGCAGGCGGTGAAGCTGCCGGTCTGTCTGATGCTGATGAGGCGCAGATCATCGGTGAAGTTGGCGGGCAGGAAGCGTTTCAAGCGTTATCTGGTTGGGCCAAGTCCAACCTTGATCCTGCTGAGCTGTCTGATTACAACGCCGTCGTGGACAGCGGAAACAAGGATGCGATCCGCTGGGCATTGAAGGCGATGCAGGCCAAGTCAACTGGAGGCGCCGCGGCCACAACTGAGCCACGACTGATCCGTGGGCAGGCACCTGTCGGAGAACCCCGCAAGTTCAACAGCAAGTCTGAAGTGATGGAAGCGATGAACAAGCGCGATTCACGCGGTCGGAAGCTGTATGAGGTTGACACCGAGTATCAGCGCAAGTTCGCAGAATTGCTCAGCAACAGTGATGTGTTCTAGTTTGGGTGCAGGGAAACACTGCACCACTGCAACTGATCGGCCCCTGCGGGGATAACCGAGAGGATTGAGAGGCTGCGAACCCTACGCAAACCTCAATTTCTTTCGTCATGGCTGACGCTGATCTCAAACGAGTAGGTCAAATTAAGGGCACCGGTGGTTCATGGACTGCTGGTGCTACTGCCCAAGATGGCTACCGCGCCCTTTTCCTGAAGCTTGGTTCCGCTGAAGTTCTTTCAGCGTTCGAGGAATACTGCGTCTTTAAGGGTAAAACCAAGGAGCGCAATATCAGGGGAGGCAAGTCAATGGCCTTCCCAATCACGGGTAAGCAAGAGGCTGCCTATCATCAACCGGGCACTGAGATCACAGGAACGACCAACGATCCTTCTGATCTCAACGAGCGCGTCCTTACGCTGGACAGCTTGATGGTTGCAGACGCTGCAATTGCAGAAGTCGATGAGCTGATGGCCTACTGGCCAGCCAGGCAAGAGGTAACGCGCGAATTGGGGCGGGCCTTAGCCTATGAATACGACAAGCGTGTGGCACGCATCATTTATGCAGCCGCAACAAACACCACCGAGCCCCTGGCAAAGCAGCCTTTGAATGCAGGCCGCATCGGTTCATCGGTAACCCTGGGGACTGATTACACCGACCCAAGCGCAACTCGTCAGGCCAAGGGTGACGCCCTGGTGAATGCCATCTTCGATGCTCGCATTGCGATGGAGAAGAAGGATGTCCCCACGGACAACCTGTATGCAGTCTTCGGTCCTGAGGATTACTACGCCATCACGATGTCAAGTCGTGCGATCAACACGGACTTCAACTCAGGCGGTGGCAACGGCACCATCGCTGATGGCAAGACCATGATGGTCGCTGGTATTCCCCTGTACTCCAGCAACCATGTAACTCAGCCCGCCTACTCCTTGGTGGCTGGCGACTGCAACGCCGAGTATGCCCAGGACTTGAGCAACTGCAAAGGACTCGTTTTCCACAGGGACTGCTGTGGTGTTCTGACTCTGCTATCTCCTGCTCTGCAGGTGACTTCAGGTGACTGGAATATCAGTCATCAAAGTACACTTTTGCTCGCCCGTCAGAGCATCGGAATGGGTGTCCTCCGCGCTGAATGTGCCGTGAACATCAGCGTCTAACAGGTATCCTTGCTTCAGAAAGGAAGCGGGGGGGGTCAGGCGACGAGCCTGGCCCCTTTTTTCATGGGCTTTACCATGTGCTTATCAGTAGTGCAGACAAGCGATGGGCATTGCACAGCAGGCGACGATCCCAGGGCGGACGACCCTGCTGGATGCGGTAAATGTTCTGTTGACGAACATTGGCGAGATGCCGGTGGACAGCCTGGAGAACCAGCAGATCCAGGACGCGAGGATTGCAGAGCAGACTTTGCTGGAGTTTGCAAAGGAAGGGCAACTGCGGGGGTGGTCCTGGAACCGTGAGGAGGCTTACCCGTTTGATCGAAATTCTGTAACTGGAGAGATCACGGTCCCTGATGCAGCAGTCTCCTGGCTGGTTGATCCCTACCGATTGGATGGCCGTTTCGTCTTGCGTGGCAACAGGGTGTACGACAAGCAGAACCGCACGTTTCAGATCGACCCCTCTGATTCGCCAATTCAAGCTGACGTGATCTGGTTGCTGTCGTGGGATCAGAGCCCAGAGGCGTTCAACCGCTGGACAACAATTCGATCAGCTCGGGTGTTTTCAACTCGAATGCTTGGTTCCGACTCAGTCACGAACTACACGGCGGTCGATGAGCAGGCGGCTCTGACGGAATTGATGAGGGTTGAATACACTCAATCGCAGCCAAACTCTTTGACAGGCGGCCCTGGCATGGCGCCGATTCCGACCTACAGCCCTGAGTTGGGCTTGCGTCGTGGAATCAACGGAGGTTACGGCATTGGCTAATCTCGTCAGCTATGCGATCCCGAACCTGATCCAAGGGGTTTCGCAACAGCCAGATGCACAGCGCGATCCCAGCCAAGGCGCGATTCAGATCAATGGGATGTCCTCGATTGCGGAGGGCTTGAGGAAACGTGACTTCACCCGAGCGCTGGCCAGGGTGAGCACCACGCCGTTTGGCGATGCATTCATTCACTCGATCTTGAGAGATCAGAGCGAAGAGTATCTGTCGGTTATCACCAACAGTGGTGTCCAGGTATTTGACTTGGATGGCAATGAAATTCCGGTCACGCAGGATGGCAGTTCGTACAGCTATCTAGCGTCTGTCACTGATGCACGGTCGCAGATCCGAGCGGTCACGGTGGCCGATTTCACCTTCATCTGCAACCTGAATACCAACACGGCGATGAAGACGGATCTGGCACCAGCCAATCCGAGGCCATTCCCGCATGAGTGTTTGATCTGGGTGCGAGCTGCAAATTACGGCCAGACCTACACCGTCAATGTGAACGGGAATCAGGTGCAGGTGGAGACACCTGTTGCGCCTGTGATCAGCAGCGGCAGCACCGTTACCGAGAACCGAATCAGTTCAGAGGAAATTGCAAACGCAATCATCACTGGGCTTCGGAGTGCTGGACTCACCAGTTATTCAATGGACGCCGTGGGTTCGGTGATCTGGATTCGTGGGAACAGCCCGATCTCGGTGGAGGTGTCTGACGCCAGATCTAACGCAGACATCACTGCAATTCTTGATTCAGTGCAGGCGTTCACGGACCTGCCAACGATTGCCCCGATCGGGTATCAGGTAACGATTGAAGGCGATCCTGGAAATAACTTCGATGGGTATTACGTCGAGTTTCAGCCTCGCGGTGCTGACATCGACAACCCCAACGGTGAATTCAATGAGGGTTCGTGGCTTGAAACGGTAAGTCCTGGCGTTGAGTATCTGGTTGATCAAGACACGATGCCTCACCTGTTGATCAGGAAAAGTGACGGCACATTCTGGTTTGGTTCAGCCAACAACCAAACGGTAAGCGGGATTCCAGGCAATGTTCCCAGCTGGGGAGAGCGCACTTGCGGTGATTACGACACGGCGCCTGACCCCAGCTTCATTGGTTATCCGATCAACGATGTCTTTATTTACAAGAACCGGCTTGGGTTCCTGGCGGATGAGAACGTCATCCTGAGCCAGACGAGGGAGTTCTTCAAGTTCTTCCCCGAGACAGTCACTGCGGTATTGGACACAGATCCGATTGACGTTGTGGCCAGCAACAACAGGGTTTCAATCTTGCGATACGCGGTGCCGTATCAAGATGAGTTGATCCTGTTCTCCGCGCAGTATCAGTTCCGATTCAACGCTGCTGAAACAGTGTTGACGCCTAAAACAGCTCAGCTCACTGTGCTGACGCAGTTTGAGGTGGATGTGAACTGCAGGCCACAGCAGGCAGGTGGCGGGATCATCTTTGTTCAGCAGAACGGCGACTGGTCACAGATGCGCGAGTTCAGTGTCCGCGGTGCGGGAACTGCGCTAACGGCTGATGCAGCTGATCTGACTGGGTATGTGTCGAGCTATATCCCGAATGAAGTTTTCAAGATGACGGTGAACGACACCGGGAACGGGTTGTTCGCCATCAGCGGCAAATACAGTACAGGCGTTGGCGGGATTGATTACCGGAAACGGATCTACGTCTACAAGTATTTCTTCCGCAATCAAGGCGGCGGTGTTGAGAGAGCCCAGTCCAGCTGGAGTTATTTCGAGCTGACCGGTGCTGACGAGATCTTGCAGGTGCTGTGCGTCGAGGAAGACCTTTACCTGTTGGTGCAATACGGCTCGGAGGTGTATCTGGAAAAGATGTCTGTCAAGGATCGGCAGGAAGAGACCGCTGATTTCGCGCCGTACGCGATGCTGCTTGACCGTCGAGTGACGAGCACAACCGACACTCCGGCGGCGCTGCGGATAGCTGAACCGACCTACGACATTCAGACGGACACCTCGACATTCACGCTGCCATACCCAATTGCGGCCCCGACTCAGATCTGGTCGATGTGGGAGATGACATCGCCAACATCAACCGGGCCGGTGTTGATCGGTGAGGCGAGCACCGGCACCACGATTACTGGTCGCGGTGACTGGCGCGGTAAAGACGTGATTGCTGGTGAACCGTATGAGTTCATCTATCGATTCACCAAGTTCAAGATGACGAGGGAGCTTGGTGGTGGGAAGGCCGCGGCCAACGCAATGCGAACTCAGATCCGTACCGCGAAGTTGCGTTATCACGAGACAGGATTTTTTCAGGTCAAGGTGCTGCCTGAATACAGGGAGTCTGGCCTTTACACGTTTGATGGAACCGTTTCAGCTGTACGCAATGCAGCAATCGGCAAACCACCACTGACGGAGATGGGACCAGACAGCGTTCGGTTTTTTGAGGGAGTATTCAGCATTCCGATTTACGGGCAAGGCGAGCAGATATTTGTTGAAATCAGGAGTGACAGGCCAATCCCTTGCAAGTTCTCGACGTGTGAGTGGATTGCACTTGTGACGTACAGAGCGAGGGCTCTCCAATGAGATGGGCAGAAGCAACTGAAGAGCGTGCGCTGATGATCGCTCGCAATCTCAGGGAGGACGATCGGCAGGAGGTTTGGCTAAGCCATCGGGCTACGCCAACGGAAGCCATGCTTGGGAGCTGGGGGCAGAGCGATCTGTGCCGATGCATCGTGACGGACGATGGCGAGCCCGTGGGGATGACAGGGTTGAACGGCAACCGGATTTGGATGCTGGGAACAGATCAACTGGTAGCGACACGGCGGCGACGTTTGCAGTTGTGCATAGAAGGGCGAGGATGGGTAGAACATTGTTTGGAGGTAGCTGGGATGGCAATTGGCAATGATGTTCATGCGAAGAACACCGCGAGCATCCGCTGGTTGAAACATCTTGGTTTCAGTGTTGCTAGGCCACGTCCATTGGGTGATAGCGCCGCCTTGTTCTGTGAGTTCTGGAGGGCAGCCTGATGGATCCATTGACTATGGGTCTGGTCACTGGCGGGCTTAACGCCGGGTTTGGCCTGCTCGGTGCGTCAAGCAGTCGCAGGGCACAGCAGCAGCAGTATCTAAACGATCTTGCTTTTCAGAATGCGAACAATCGCTTTTCTGTTTGGCAGGCAGGCTCTAGCGCCAAGGTTCAGGACGCAAACAAGCAGCATCAGTTCTGGAAGGAGACGTTCAATTACAACCAGAACCGGGTGTATGCAAGCTCGCAGCGGAACGTCGAGCTGATGCGTGCTGCTGATCAAGCGTTAGTGATGGCGCAGAACAGGGCAGCAGCTGGATCAGCGTTCGTCAATGACAGCACAGCAATTAGCGACCAGTTGCGTGAAGCCGAGATGGCATCTGCTGTTGCCCAGCAGCAGTACACCTGGCGGGCATTGTCAGCGCGTGCATCGGTGCAGGCGCTGAACATGGAAGGCAACAGCGTCGATCGGATCGTCAACAACTATGCGTATCAGCTGGGAGATCAGCTGACGCTGAGTGCAATTGAATCTGACCTGCGAGAGCGCCAATACAGCCGAACGCAGGCATCGCAGGTGGCTCAGTACCTGAATCGTTGGAACAGTCAGACGGCCTACGAGGAGCAACAGGTGTTTGATCCGATCGCGCCGTTTGCACCATTGCCAACGATGATCACGCCGCCGCCACCGAGCAGGACAGGCGCACCGCCAAGCAATACAGCGTTTGCCATGGATGTGGGTTCAACTTTGCTGGGTGGTGTCTCTGCAGGGTTCAACACGTACACCGGAATGAAGAGGTTGCAGACGCCGACCAGCAGCACTGGGCCCGGCACTGGAAGTTTGTTTGGTTCATCACTGGGCCAATTGCTTGGTAACTACAGCGGTCTCGGGGGTTAAGCAATGGAGCGTTTATTCAACAATCAGATCCAGCCACAAGCCCGACCGATCGGTGCATTCATTAACCCCGAGCAGTTTCGCCGGGCGAATCCTGGCCAGCCAACACTGCTTGGCGGAGTCAGTCAGATTGCAACGTTGCAGCAAGCGGGCACTAGCGGCGTCAAAGGATATAACCAGTTTGATCAGGTCACTCGGGCGTTGGCGCCGTTCAGCAAATCGCTTACATCACTGGCTGATAAAGGCTTTGAGTATTACGCCAAGTCGAGTATCGAGTCTGGCTATTACGAGGAGATGCAGAACGAAACGCAGCGAGCAAAGCTGCAGTTTCAACGCAATCAAGAGGCAGGTGCTGCTGATGCAGCGCAGACACAGACACAGCTGGCCAAGGTTGATCCCGTTGGTGCAAGCTTGCTGCGCGAGGCAAATCCGTGGAAAGCAATCGGTCGGCGCCGTGCATTGGCGCAGATGGCATCAGGCCAGATCTCGGCAGCTCTCAATGGCGACATAGCCAATAATGCTGGCGAGCTTGCTGGTATCAAGCCAGGCAGTCCTGCGCTGATGGAACGCAAGCAGACGTTGACGCAGGAGGTGCTGGGCAGGTATGGGCTGACGGGTGATGAGCCAGAAGCGGCTTATTACGTTGTGCCCCAGATGAATAAGAGCTGGGACCAGTACACCAAAAAGCAGTCCGAGCTTTACAACGATGAGATTTATCAAAGCACGATTGAGCTGACAAACGCCTCAGTCTTGTCAACCATTCAGACAATCTCCAGTGATGGTGTCACGTTGCCTGATGGTTCAACGATTGCACCAGGAGATCCTCGTTTCGGTGTCGTGGCTGGTCAGTTGTTGACTATGCGGTTGGATCAGGGTCTCTCATTGCTTGGCGGCGAAGATCGCGTCAATGCAATGAAAAAGATCAAGGAAAGCTTGGGATCTCTCTATGGCATGAACATCCCCGGTGTCCGCGATGCTATTGGGAACATTCGCCTTGGCAACAGGAACGTTCCGATGGAAAAGCGTCCGAGGTGGATGGACGCAAATCCATTTGAGCTGATGGATTACACCACCAAGGGGATGGAACAGGTGAAGAAACAAGATGGGTTAAGGCAAGCTGAGAAAGAAAGAGAGCTGAAATCTAGGTTGCTTAGCATTACCGGCCTCACGAGCAATGATCCTGAATATGCGTCAAGCGTGCAGGAGCTTCGCCAGTTTGCTGTTGACAACAACATTAGAAACGGCGAGCAAATCATCAATGGCTTTCTAGCGGAAAACGAGCAAACAAACGTTGAGGTGTATGCGCCAAGCGCCGAGAGCGTTTATGAGTGGGAGCAAGCCATGGAAAATTTAACGCCTGAAGATGTTTCACCAGAAAACATCGAGCAATTGAAGCAAGCTACCCTTGCAAGGGCTCAGCTAATTGTTGGCGCACCAGAA
>OCRN01000071.1_pt1 | contig 13281 bp, 14 predicted proteins | sample 1534761 | NCBI WGS metagenome assembly OCRN01 (sample SAMEA3275602, study PRJEB22092) | marine metagenome | biome: ENVO:01000047 "MEDITTEREAN SEA BIOME"; feature: ENVO:00002042, "SURFACE WATER"; material: ENVO:00002010, "SEA WATER" | collected 2014-06-21T10:50:00+00 | depth 0 m | reverse complement strand
GGGATATTTATAAATCGCTCTTTTTTTTGAAGAGTGAAAAAAATATGTGAAAGAATTTCTTTAAAGCTAAAAACCTCTTTTCCTACCGCTGCTATATTTTGATTTTTATATTGATCAAACTTACTCATTAAATTCATGATCATTAATGATAAATCGTTGACATAAATTGGTTGGAATTTTGTATTCCCTTTTTTAAATAGAGGAAGAAAAGGTAAAATTTTTGCCATTCTTCCAAATTGATTAATAAAATTATCCTCCTCTCCATAAACCACACTTGGTCTGATGATTATGTGATTGTTGTTATTGCTTTGAATAAACTCTTCTCCCATTTTTTTTGAAACCAGATAATTAGATTTACTTTGGTAAGTAGAGCCTAAACTTGAAACATGAAGAAAGGGTTTGTTATGCTTTTCAGCGTAAATGGCAATTTTTTTAGGAAGCAAAAAATGTGCTAACTCAAAAGAAAAATTATTTTTTTCATAGAGAAGGCCAATTAAGTTGATAACAACATCACAGTCTTCAATTAATTTTTCAATATTATCTAAATTATGAATATCAAATTCAGCAACATCTATTTGGCCAATATCGCCAGATAAGATATTTCTCTTCACCCTGTTAGGATCTCTGACAGGACAAATTAATTTGTTACCATTGGCCAACAATCTTTTAGAAAGGCTCCTGCCTATAAATCCAGTAGATCCAAAAATTAAGATGTTTTTATTTCTCATTGCCTTATCTATCTTATATAAATATATGTCTTACGATGTCAAATTATCAATTATTCCAAAATGACCTACCCCTTCAATCTTTAAAATCTTTTAAAGGCGATATAACTATCGATACTGAGACTTTGGGGCTAAATGTCAAAAGAGATAGGCTCTGTTTAATTCAGTTACGCAATGAGTCTAATAAAAAAGTTTACCTTATTCAATTTGACCAGAATATCTCATCAGCGAATTCAAAGAATATCAAATCCCTAATGGAAGATAAGTCCTTAACCAAAATTTTTCATTATGCTCGATTTGATATGGCGGTACTTAAAGAAAATTTAAATATCAATGTAAAAAATATTTTTTGCACAAAAATAGCCTCTAAACTTACCCGCACATACTCTTCCAGACATGGTCTTAAAGATCTTGTTAAAGAAATATTAAATATTGAATTAGACAAAACTGAACAAACTTCTGATTGGAGTCAGAAAAAATTAACCAAACAACAAATCCAATATGCTATGAATGATGTGCTTTATTTAAGCGATTTAAAAAAAAATTTAGAGTCAAAACTATTAGAAACAAAAAGACTTAAAACTTTTAAATCAATCATGAGTTTTTTAGAGACTAGAGTAGAACTTGACTTAATGGGATGGGAAAATACTGATATTTTTGCACATAAGTAATTAATGAATAAGTCACAAATTCTAAAGTCAGCAAAAGAAGTTCTAAATATAGAGTCAAAAGCAATCAATGACTTAGCTAAAGGTCTTGATGATAATTTTTTCAAAGCAATTGAAAGTATTAAAAACTTAAAAGGTAAATTAATAATCTCTGGTGTAGGAAAAAGTGGAAATATCGCAGCCAAAATTGCAGCATCTTTTACCTCTACAGGAATTCCTTCAGTTTTTCTAAATCCCGTTGATGCCAGTCATGGAGATATGGGCATAGTAAGAGTTGATGATATATTGATTGTTCTCTCAAACTCTGGAGAGTCCCATGAACTCAGTGATCTTCTAGATTTTGCCAAAAAACAATCAATCAAGATTATCTCAATTTGCTCAAATAAAAAAAGTTTATTAGCTAAAAACTCCGATATAAACTTAATACTCCCGCCCCATAAAGAAGCAGATAAATTATCTACCATACCCACAACCTCTACAACTATGGCCTTAGCTCTCGGGGATGCTCTTTGTTGTTGTTTATTAGACCTAAGAGAGTTTGACAAGAAAGCATTTAAGCTCTTACATCCTGGAGGAAAAATAGGAAAAAAACTAAAAACGCTCTCAGAAATTATGGATACTGATTTGCCTTTAATTGAACAAAATAGCTCAATAATAGATGCTGTACTTGAAATGACTGAAAAAAAATATGGCTGTGCAGTTATAATAGATAACCACAAAAAAATTAAAGGTATTATTACTGATGGTGACTTAAGAAGAGCAATAAAAAAATTAAATATGTCGGATAAAGCTACCTCAATAATGAATAAAAAGCCGGTTACAGCGACACCAGATCTATTGATTTCATCGGCAATTATGTTGATGAATAAAAACTCAATTACGAGTCTATTAATAGTAAAAAAAAATATCCCAATAGGAATTGTTAATTTAAAAAATTGTTTAGAAAATGAGTAAATTTTTAAAAGAAAATATTTTTAATTTTTTAATTTTTCTTTTACTAAGCTTGCAGGCTTTTATGTATTATTATGATAATAGACCCTCTTCAAAAGTTTTTAGTCAAAAAAGTATGTCAGTAGAAAATTTTTCAAGTATTGTACTAAGTAAATCTGGCTTAACAAAAATTGGCTCTGATAAGCTAAATAAAATTGATGAAGATCAATTTTTCCTTCAAGGTAAATCTTATTTAGAAAACAAGAAATATAAAATTTATGGGGAAGACATATCTATAAACTTAATTGAAGAGATATCCCATAGTAAAAAACAAGTTCAGGTTATAAACTCTATGGGAACCCTTGAAGCTAATGGATTTAAAAATATAGACTCAGAGGGTAAAATATATTTTGATGGTATTGTTATTTTTAAAAGTCATGAATAAATTTATTTTTATTTTCAGTTTATTTTTTTATTTAAATTCATATGCGGAAAGCACTGTCAAAGCTGGAGATAGTTTAATTTGGGACTCAGAAAACCAATCTTATACTGCAACTGGGTCGGTAGAGTTTAGCAATGATACATTTATTGCTTATTCTGAAAAAATGATTGCACAGTATGTAGAGCAAGGCGGTAAAGAATTATTTACGATTGTTGAACTTTTTGAAAATGTAAGGATTGAGCTAAAAGATGAGGTATTTTTGGGCGATTATGCAATCTACACAAGAGATGATAACATTATCACCTTAACTGGAGAGGTATCCATTCAATCTCCAACTAGGTTACTTAAGGGTCATGAATTAATTGCGGACATTGATAATAATAAAAGAATTTTAAATTCTGCAAACGATGAAACACTGGTGGAAGTTCTTTTAGAAAACAATGAAAATAATTAAACTTCAAAACATTAATAAAAACTTTAAATCCAAACAAGCGCTTAAAAAAGTTAATTTAGAATTCAATAGTCAAAAAATTAATGGATTACTTGGCCCTAACGGTAGTGGAAAAACTACACTTTTTAATATTATTGCTGGCTTCCTTCCGCCAGACGAGGGCCAAATTTTTTTAGATGAAGAAGATTTAACCTTTCTTAGTTTAAGCAAGAGGTCCAAATTAGGAATATCTTATTTACCTCAAGAGCCTTCAATCTTTAGAGATATGAGCGTCTACAATAATATTTTTGCAATTGCTGAATTATTTCACTCTAAAGCTGATGCCCTAAAAGTTACTGAAAATCTTATAAACCAATTTTCTCTTCAAGGATTTCAAAAAACTCAAGGCAAACTCCTATCCGGAGGTGAGAGACGAAGAACTGAAATAGCCCGAGCACTCGCAAGTAATCCTAAATTTCTTTTATTAGATGAGCCCTTTGCAGGTATTGATCCTATCGCAATTGAAGAAGTAAAATCCACTGTCGCACTTTTAAAAAAAATGAATATCGGAATAATCATTACTGACCATAATGTTAAAGAAGCTCTAAGTATTGTCGATTATGGGTTTATTATTTATAACGGTGAGATTATTAAATCCGGCACACCTAAAGAAATCACAAGTGATAAATTTGTTAAAAAGATATATCTAGGAGAAAATTATCAATAAAAATATGGCCATTAATTCAAAAAAACTTATTAAAGGCATTTATTATCCCCCTGGTGACAAATCTATCAGCCACAGATCTCTTATTTTAACTGGTCAAGCCGTGGGTCAATCAGAAATTTCAAATTTGCTGGAAGGAGAAGATGTCATGAACACTCTCCTTGTAATGCGAGATTTAGGTGCCCGGATAATAAAAAAAAATGGAAAATACATCGTATTTGGTCTGCCGCCCGGAGCATTATTTCAACCAAAAAAACAATTAGATTTTGGTAACTCTGGGACAGGCATTAGACTTCTTGCGGGTTTGATTTCTTCTAACAATATCAAAGCTACTCTCAAAGGTGATAAATCTCTCAGCAAGAGACCCATGAGAAGAGTCACTGATCATTTAAAAAGAATTGGGGCATCCATAGAATTAAAAAAAGAATCTTTTCCTCCTATAAAAATCAAAGGGGTGGGTGATGCTATCCCACTAAGTTATGATATCAAAATACCTTCTGCCCAGATTAAAAGTGCTATTATGCTCTCCGCTTTAAACACTAATGGCCTAGTAAAAATAAAAGAATTTAAATCTACACGAGATCATACGGAAAATATGCTTAAAGCAATGGGCTATAATATAAAAGTAAAAGAAAATTCAAAATACCGTTTTATTGAAATGAAAAATGATAAGGATCTAAAATCTATTAAATTAAATATCCCAGGAGATCCTTCTTCTGCTGCTTTTTTTATAACCGCAGCCTGTCTAAAACCAGGCTCAAAGTTGATAGTAAAGAATATGTTGTTTAACAAAACAAGAATAGGATTTTTAAAAACACTAAAAAAAATGGGTGGTGATATACAAATTTCAAATAAAAGAAAAATTAATAATGAAGTCATAGCTGATCTGAAAATTAATCAAAAAAAACATTTAAAACCTACAATTATAAAATCTGAAGAAGTTCCGACTCAAGTGGACGAAATCCCTATTTTATCTATAGCAGCATCATATGCTAGAGGCATATCTATCTTTAAAGGTTTAAAAGAACTAACTGTTAAAGAAAGTAACCGTTTACTCCTAATACATCAAAACTTAAAGGCTATGGGTGTAAAAAGTGAAATTAAAGATTTTGACTTACATATTCACGGAGATACTAATTTAAAAAAGGGTGGTGCTAATATAATTCACCATCATGATCACCGAATTGTCATGTCTTTTTATATTGCAAATCTAATATGTAAAAAGCTTAATAAAATTGAAGATAAATCGAGCATAAAAACTAGCTATCCAAGTTTTTTTAAGCATATTTCCAAGCATATTCATTAATTATCTTGAAAAAGAGTCAAAAAACTCTAAAAAAACCTAACTAATTTGAAAGGTAAACAATGACTTATGATATCTAACGACGAGTATAGCAAACTGCTAGACCAACAATTCGAAACCAAACCAAACATCTCCGCAAACAAAATAATTTCTGGAACAATCCTTAATATAAACGATCAGCATGTAACTGTTGATATTGGATATAAAAGCGAAGGGCAAATCCCTCGAGAAGAATTTCTTAATACTGGATCTTCCGATGACCTTAAAACTGGACAAACAATTGAAGTGTTTGTTGAAAAATTAGAGGATCGAGAAGGCAATGTAAAAATATCTCATGAAAAAGCCATTAAAATGAAATCATGGGAAAAACTCCAAAAACTCTATGACAATAAAGAAAGAGTAAAAGGTTTCATAGTTGGCAAAGCAAAAGCTGGTCTTTACGTCAAAATTATGGGAACAAATGCCTTTTTACCGTTAAGTCAAATTGATGTTCGTCCTGTGAGAGATGTTAGTCATCTAATCAAAACCGAAGAAACTTTTGAAATTCTTAAAATGGATTATTCAAAAGGAAATATTGTAGTTTCTCGTAAAGCAATTTTAGAGGAAAAACAAAAAGAAATAAAAAATGAAATTTTAGTAAAATCTAAATCTGACTCTGTTGTCAATGGTCGTGTTAAAACATTTACTGACTATGGTGCGTTTGTTGATTTAGGTGGTATTGATGGCCTCGTTCATCTAAGTGATATTTCTTGGAGCAGAATAAGTCATCCTTCTGATGTTTTAGAAGTGGGCAAAAAATATGACTTTAAAATTTTAAAAGTCTCCGATGACTCAGACAAAATTAGTCTTGGTTATAAACAATTAAAAAATGATCCATGGGAAAAGATTGAAGATAAGATTACTTCAAACGAAATATATGATGGTAAGATTACTCATATCACTGACTATGGTGCTTTTGTTCAATTAACGGACAAAGATCTTGAAGGTCTTGTTCACTCTAATGATATTAGTTGGACAAAAAAGAACATTCACCCTAATAAAATTTTGGAAATAGGATTTAATATTAGAGTAAAAGTCTTAGAGATCGATAAAGAAAAGAAACGTATTAGCTTAGGAATTAAACAAACTGAGCCGAACCCTTGGGAAAATATTCTAAATGAATACAAAAAAGAGCAAGTCATTGATACTGAAATCAAGAATATAACTGAGTTTGGAATATTTGCTAAACTCAATGATAATATTGACGGTTTAGTTCATAAAAATGACCTCTCTTGGACTGACTCTAATGGGGATCGAACACTTAAAAAATATCAAAAAGGTCAAAGTATTCAGGTAAAAATCTTAGAAATAGATCCTGAAAAAGAAAAGATTAGTTTTGGTATCAAACAATTAACTCCAGATCCATTTTATGAATTCTTTAAGGATAAAAATAAAGGAGATATCGTTTCGGCTACAATTACCAAAATCAGCAATAATGGCATTGATGTAGAAGTAGCAAGCTTTATTGAAACTACTATTCGAAGAAAAGAATTATCAAAAAATAAAGAGGAACAAAATATTTCCCGTTACAACGAAGGTCAAAAAATTGATGCTAAGATTAGCTCCATTGATTTGACTAATAGAAAATTTGCCCTTTCCATCAGACAACTGGAAGTTGATGAAGAGCAAAGCCTATTAGAAAAATATGGATCCAAGTCCTCTGGTTCAGTTTTAGGAGATATCTTAGGTAAGGCTTTGGATGAAGATAAGGGCACCAAAGCAGAATAAATCCGATCTTCTTAAATCCTTTTTGCAGTCAGAAACTGATTTAACTCCACAGATCAACGAAGCTATTTTTGATAGGTTCTTTGGTCTGTTGGAAGAATACCTAAATCAACATCTCACCATTGAGCTTCGAAACTTTGGAGTTTTTAAATCCAAGCTAATGCCCTCTCGATACGGCTCAGACCCAAGAAATAAAACAAAAATATACATTCCATCTAAATGGAAAGTGGCCTTTAAAGCGAGTGAAAGTTTAAATAAAAAATTAAATGAAAAAACTTAAAGCTTTTATTGCACTAGACGCTTCTAATAATGAGAAGAACATAAAGGTGGTTAATCAGCTTCATAAAACGGTCTATGGATTTAAGGTTGGTTATCGATCATTTTACAATAAAGATGCAAATAAACTTATCAGCGAAATAAAACGAAGAAAATCAAGATTATTTCTTGACTTAAAATTACACGATATCCCTAATACCGTCAGCAGTGCCATAGACTCATTGAAAAAAATTAATCCAGATTTCTTAACTTTGCATATTTCAGGCGGGGAGGAAATGCTAAAGGCTGCTGTAAAAAATATCAAAAAATTGAATATGAAAACTAAAATTTTAGGCGTGACCTTGCTGACCAGCTTAGATGGCGAAGATAGTCAAAAAATTTATGGGGAAAGAGACCCTAATCAATTAATTAAAAAATTAGCTTTGATTGCCAGTAATGCCAAAATTGCTGGATTAATTTGCTCCGGGCAAGATTTAAAATCTTTAGAAAACTTCCCAAAGCTTCTCAAAATAACACCAGGTGTTAAACTCTTAGACAGACAAGATGATCAAAAAAGAGTTTCGTTTGTTCATGACGCACTTAACGAAGGTGCCCATTTTGTTGTTATTGGTAGAGAATTAATTAACGCAAAAGATCCAATAAAATTATTAAATGAATACAAAAAAAAATATGAAAATAAAAATTTGTGGACAAAATAATCCAAGAATTATTGAACATTGCCTTAACCTTCCCATCGACTACCAAGGTTTAATTTTTTATGAAAAAAGTCCAAGAAATATCAGCGTTGATACACTTAAAATAATTAAGCAATATTACAGTCAATTCAATAATAAGTTTGTTGGGGTTTTTGTGAATCCGACACTGCATGAAATTGAAGAAAAATTAAATATATTTGATTTTCACACCATTCAACTTCATGGTAGCGAAGATCAAAAATTCATCAACGAAGTCAAATCGAAATTTCAAAAACAAATTTTCAAAACCCTTTCTCCCGAGGCATTAATTGAAAATAATTTTTCTAATGTCGATTACTTTTTAATTGAAGGAAAGCCAGAAAAAAACGAACAGCCCGGAGGAAATAATAAAACTTGGAATTGGTCAGAATTTTCTAACCCCAAAAAACTTCCTTTTATCCTTTCGGGGGGATTAAATGAGTCAAACGTATTAAATGCAATTAACTTAACAGGGGCAGATTTTGTTGATATAAATTCTGGTGTAGAGGAAAAAAAAGGTGAAAAGAACCTTTCATTAATTGATCGTCTCGTTTCATCTCTCAAATCAAATGAAAAATTATAATCAACCCAATACCCTTGGTCGTTTTGGCGAATATGGAGGAATGTATGTTTCCGAAACTTTAATGCCTCTCTTGATCGACTTAGATCAATCTTATCAAAAAATTCAAAAAGATAAAAAATTTCAAAAGGAATTAGAAGATTTATTTAAAAATTATGTGGGAAGACCATCAGCTTTACACCATGCCAAAAATTTATCAGCATACATTAATGGTCCTAAAGTTTATTTTAAAAGAGACGAACTCAATCACACCGGTGCTCACAAAATTAATAATTGTCTTGGCCAAATTTTATTAGCAAAAAAAATGGGTAAAACCCGAATTATCGCTGAAACCGGCGCTGGTCAGCACGGAGTAGCAACTGCCACCGTTTGTGCATTATTTGGATTGCCTTGTTATATCTACATGGGCTCAAAAGATATAGAACGTCAAAAACCAAATGTTTTTCGAATGAAACTTCTGGGGGCGAATATCATTCCCGTAGAGTCAGGAAGCAAATCCCTCAAAGATGCAATGAATGAGGCGCTCAGAGATTGGATTAAAAATGTTCGAGACACTTTTTATATTATTGGCTCTACCGCCGGTCCTCACCCGTACCCAAAAATGGTAAGAGACTTTCAGTCGGTAATTGGAAAAGAAGCAAGAGAGCAAATCTTAAAAATAGAAAAAAAATTACCCGATTATCTAATTGCTTGTGTAGGTGGAGGTTCTAATGCAATGGGGCTGTTTTACCCGTTCTTAAATGATAAGAAAGTTCAAATCATTGGAGTTGAAGCAGCAGGCAAAGGGCCTAAAACCAATCAAACAGCAGCAACCATGACTTCGGGAACCCCGGGTATTTTGCATGGAAGTTATAGTTACGTTCTTCAAGATAATGATGGGCAAATTAAAGAAGCTCACTCGATCTCCGCAGGATTAGATTACCCAGGTGTTGGGCCTGAGCATTCACACCTAAAAGATATTAAAAGAGCAAAATACTTCGGTGTGACAGATAAAGAAGCGCTCCATGCCTTTCAATTATGTTCTAAGTTAGAAGGGATTATCCCGGCACTGGAACCGTCTCATGCCTTAGCTTATTTAATCAAAGCCTTTAAAAATAAAGCCAAAGGAAAAACAATCATTCTAAACTTATGTGGACGTGGAGATAAAGATTTATTCACCGCGGCTAAGGCAATTGGATTTGATGCAGATGAATAAACTCGACTCCCTTCCCTCGAAAAATATTTTATCCCTTTTTATGACCTGTGGTTTTCCCACTCTATCCCAAAGTCAAAAAGTTTTTGATGAGATACTCTCGCATCAACCTGATATTATCGAATTTGGATTACCATTTTCAGATCCCATGGCTGACGGGCCTATAATCCAAGAGTCTAGTAAAATTGCCTTAAAATCTAAAATTACTACTAAGCAATCTTTAAATCTGATCGCTCAACTGAAAAAACGCAATAATAAAACGGCTTTTGTGATTATGTGTTATCTCAATACCGTTCAGAAATATGGAGTTCAAAAATTTATTAAAGAAATTAAAAATGTTGTTGATGGCCTCATTATCGTTGATCTTCCTTTTGAAGAAGAAAAACCAATAAAAAACATTCTAGATAAAAACAATATTCACTTAATCAAACTTATCTCCCCCATGACCGATCAAAAAAGATCAAAGAGACTTCTTAAAGAAGCAAAAGGTTTTGTTTACTATATCTCCGCTACAGGCATCACTGGATCGAATAAGCTTGATTATCCCGAAATCAATAAAAATGTTATGGCGTTAAAAAAACAAACAGATATTCCTATTTTGGTGGGTTTTGGTATCAAGTCAAAAAAAGATGTTATTTCCATATCGAAAAACACCAAAGCAGACGGCGTAATTATTGGCTCAGCTTTAATTCAAAAGTATTTTGATCTTAAAATGGATTTTAAAAATTACATAATTTCTCTTCGAAAGTTTATAAAAGAGGTTAAAATTTAACTATGAATTGGCTGACTGATTTTGTTAAACCAAAATTAAATTCTTTAGTAAATCGCAAAGATCCCCCTTCAGATTTATGGACAAAGTGTGGATGTGGGGAGCGGATGTTATATGTCAGTGACCTTAAAGAAAATTTACATGTTTGTTCTTATTGCGATCAGCACATGTACATTGACTTTGAAAGTCGATTTAAGCAGCTCTTTGATGATGAAAAATTTGAGATCATTGATATTCCTATTGAAAATAATGACCCCTTAAAATTCAAGGATCTAAAAAAATATACCGATCGACTCAAGGAAGCCCAACAAAAAACTAATCAAAAAGATGCTGCCCACGTAGCAACTGGCCAAATTGGTGGAGCTACTGTTTGTATATTCCTATTGGATTTTAAATTTATGGGGGGAAGCATGGGTCAGTACGTCGGTGAGGCTTTTAAAATTGGCTGTCAAAAGGCTGTGGAATTAAATTGTCCCTTTATTTCTATCGCAGCTTCAGGGGGTGCCCGGATGCAAGAGGGATTGGTGAGTTTAATGCAACTTCCCAAAACTGTTGCGGCGTGCAATCTCTTAGACCAAAAGAAAATTCCCTTCATCAGTATCTTAACGCATCCAACAACAGGTGGCGTGAGCGCCTCCTTTGCGATGCTAGGTGATATTATTATCGCTGAAAAAGGAAGTATGATTGGCTTTGCTGGTAAGCGCGTTATTGAAAAAACCATTAATGAACAATTACCAGAGGACTTTCAAACAGCCGAATACCTCCTTGAACATGGGATGATTGATATTGTGGTTCATCGAAAAGAGTTGAGAGAAACTCTATCCAAAGTTTTATCTTTTCTTAAAAAGTAATATTCTTGAAAGATCCAATTTTTCAAAGGCTTTTACAGCTTCATCCAAAATTTTCAGATTTATCTCTGGGTCGAATTAATCAATTATTAAAAAAAATTGGTTTTAATGAAAAAAAAATACCCAAAGTAATTCATATTGCAGGAACCAATGGCAAAGGATCTACAGCGGCCATACTTAAATCCATTCTTAATCATCATGGCTATTCAACCCATGTTTATACAACCCCGCATCTCGTCGACTTTAATGAGCGCATTCAACTCAATTCTAAAAATATTTCGAATAAGAAATTGCTAGAGTATCTTCGTTACTGTGAGAAAAAAAATGATGGAAAACTCATTACTTTTTTTGAAATTACCACCGCGGCCGCATTTAAAGCCTTCCAAGACCACCAAGCTGACTTTTTAATTTTAGAAGTAGGATTAGGAGGAAGATTTGATGCTACCAATATTCTCAAACTACCAAAATTCGCTGCGGTGACTCCTATTTCATTAGACCATCAAGATTTTTTAGGAAACTCTCTAAATAAAATTGCTTTTGAAAAGTTAGGCATACTCAATCAGAAAAGTATCAATTTTATCAATAAGCAAAAACCCAGTGTCATGAATTTTATTCATTCAGAACTGAAAAGAAGAGGTTTAAGGGCTAAATTCTTTGGAAATCATTGGAAAATTAAATCTAATGCTTATTTATCAAACAATATCAAGATTGATTTATCTTATCTCAACCTTCAAGGAAAACATCAAAAAATCAACGCAGGTCTTGCCATCCATGTGGCTCAACATATTCTTCAAAATAAATTCGATTTACCTCAAACTCAAAAAGCTTTAACACAATGTCAATGGCCAGGAAGAATGCAGTCAATTACAAAGGGTTTTCTCTTTCAAAAACTTAAAAATTTTAAAGATATTACTTTAGATGGATTTCATAATATTGATGGCATGAACATGCTCATACAGAATCTTCCCACTAATCGGAAAATTTTGATTTGCTCATTTCTTAATAATAAAAAATATACTCAAATGCTCACTAAACTCTCTGAGCACTTCCAAAAAATAATAGTGGTTCAAATGAATGAAGAAAACTCCATTACCAAAAAGGATATACCAGCTAATCTAAAACTAATTTTTTGCTCTTCTTTGAAAAATTCTGTAAAGACCATTAACCAGCATTCTAATTCTCTAACATCTATCTATTTTGGTGGTTCTTTATATTTTATTGGAGAGTTTTTAAAACTAAATCAATCCAAGTGAGATTTAATCATCTTTTAATTACACTTTTTGTAATGTTTTTATTTGGGAGCTCCTATCCCATAGGAAAAATAGGACTTAATCAAGAGCTCTCACCTTTAGTTTTTTCCCTTATTCGCATTTTAATGATGGTCCTTTTTCTTTTTCCCTTTTTAAGACTTGGCAGCATCTATAAAACTAATTTTAAATTTGTTTTAATTTACGGTGCCCTTATGGGACTGGGACTTTATCCCTTCATGTACCTTTCATTGGCGCATACCACCTCTACCTCTTCGATGATCCTAGTGATGCAATTTTCCATTCCCTTTGGTGTTATTGCAGGATCGATCCATTTAGGAGAAAAAGTATCTCAGAAAAGATGGTTGTTAATAGGATTGGTTCTCTTTGGATTAGCGATCATTTGTTTTGATCCGATTGTCTTGCAATCCCCTTATAGTTTAATGTTAGGATGTTTAGCTGCCATTTCATATGGGCTGGCTTCGATGATGTCAAGAAAACTGGCCGATTTTAGTGCTCTTGAGGTAAACGCCTGGATGGCTGTAACCACATTGCCAATTATGATTTTGCTAACCTTCATTTTTGAAAATCAAGAATTTAAAATTATATTACAGCATTCCTGGTGGGATTATTTACCAGCCATCTACACAGGAGTAGTCGTGTCTTGTGG
>OCRN01000068.1_pt1 | contig 13814 bp, 14 predicted proteins | sample 1534761 | NCBI WGS metagenome assembly OCRN01 (sample SAMEA3275602, study PRJEB22092) | marine metagenome | biome: ENVO:01000047 "MEDITTEREAN SEA BIOME"; feature: ENVO:00002042, "SURFACE WATER"; material: ENVO:00002010, "SEA WATER" | collected 2014-06-21T10:50:00+00 | depth 0 m | reverse complement strand
TGTTATTTTAGAACCAATAAAACTAAAAGGCTTTTCTAATTTTTCTTTGATAAAAAAAGAATAGAGTTTTGTATTATTTTCGTACTTGGGAAATAATAAAAATGTCAAAAAGACAAAGAAAAAAACAATATAAATTAAAAAGACTTTTTTATTATTAATCACTTAAGAAAACATCTTGATGCTGATGATTTTCTTCAAGCGCCATACCCGTTCCTCTTGCAACGCAGGTAAGAGGATCATCTGCAATAGATACTGGCAAACCAGTAGTAACACGGATGGCCTCATCTAGGCGCTGGAGTAAAGCGCCCCCACCAGTAAGCATGATACCTGTATCAACGATATCAGCAGCTAATTCTGGAGGAACTACTTCTAATGCCCTTTTTAAGGCGGTTATAATTTGAGAAAGTGAGTCGGACAGAGCTTCAGCCACTTGTCTTTCTGAAATAGTGACTTCGCGGGGTAGTCCATTAATCAAATCTCTCCCTTTAACAGTTAATGTTTTGCCGTCACCATTTTCAGGAATGCCCGCACAACCAATTTCTTTTTTTATTCTTTCTGCAGTGGACTCTCCAATAGCAAGCTTATGAACACTTCTCATAAAATTTACTATCGCATCATCCCATGTATCACCACCTACTTTGAGACTACTTGAATGAACAACTCCTCCTAATGACAAAACCGCTATCTCCGTGGTTCCACCACCAATATCAACAACCATTGAGCCTGATGGTTCAGAAATAGGAAGACCTGCCCCAATAGCGGCTGCCACCGGCTCTTCAATCAAATAAACTTTTTTAGCACCAGCTGCTTCCGCTGACTCTTTAATTGCTCTTCTTTCAACATTAGTTGCTCCTGAAGGAACACAGATAACAATGTTAGGGTTAGCAAAAAAACTTTTTTTATGAACCTTTTTAATAAAGTGTTTGATCATTGACTCAGCAATGTCAAAATCAGCAATAACACCATCCTTCATTGGACGAATTGCTTGAATAGATCCAGGAGTTCTACCAAGCATTAATTTAGCCTCAGTTCCAACAGCCAAGACAGATTTATTATTTTTTGAGTCAGTGGCGATTGCCACAACTGATGGTTCATTTAAAATAATACCTTTTCCTTTTACGTAGACCAAAGTATTGGCTGTACCAAGGTCAAGACCCATGTCTTCACTTAAAAATGAACTTAAAGCTTTGAACATTAAATACCTTTCATGTTTGAAATACTAATTTCAGAAACACCTTCCTGCATATTAGAATTCTTTTCGAAGTTTAATATTTTATTGATTGCATTGATATAGGATTTTGCTGAGGAGACAATGATATCGATATCAGAGGCTTTTCCTATAAATTCTTTATTAAAATATTCTAGTTTAACTGCCACCTCACCCTGAGCATCAGAGTCCGGAGTTACAGCGTTAATATTATATAATTTAAGTTTAGGGGAAAAGCCAACTACCTTTGAAATACAACTAAAAACTGCATCCACAGGGCCATTGCCAGATCCACTGATCTCTTTAACTTCCCCCTTAAAATCTAACTCAAGAGAAGCGACATGTTTGGAATTCGTACCAGACATTATGCTTAAATTAAGCAATTTTAGGGTATTTATCTGGTTCATATGAGTATCGTCTACTAATGCTATTATATCCTCATCATAGACATCTTTTTTTTTGTCAGCTAAGAGTTTGAATTTATCAAATATTTCATTGATGTAATTATCTCCTACATCGTAGCCTAATATTTTTAATTTTTCCTTGAATGCGTGTTTACCTGAGTGCTTACCCAAAACTAAACTTGATTTTTTTAAACCGATCGATTCAGGAGACATAATTTCATATGTCTCTACATTTTTAAGAACACCATCTTGGTGAATGCCTGACTCATGGGCAAAAGCATTGGCTCCAACAATTGCTTTGTTGGGTTGAACTGGAAAACCAGTAATCGAGGAAACAAGTTTTGATGTTTTAGAAATAACTTCAGTATTAATATTTGTATGAACATTTAACAAATCTGATCTGACTTTCATAGCCATCACAACTTCTTCAAGTGCAGCATTACCTGCTCTTTCTCCCAAACCATTGATTGTACACTCAATTTGTCTTGCACCATTTTCAACAGCGTTTAAAGAATTTGCAACAGCCAGCCCAAGATCGTTATGACAATGAACTGAAATGATAGCTTGATCTATATTGGGCACATTGTTTTTTACATTTTTAATAATTTCACCAAACTCATAAGGAAGGGTGTATCCAACAGTATCCGGGATATTTATCGTGGTTGCACCACTAGAAATGGCAAGTTCTATACATCGATATAAAAAATCAATAGAAGATCGACCCCCATCCTCACAACTCCATTCAATATTTGGACAAAGATTTCTTGCAAAAGAAACGCTATCTTTAATTTTTTCTAAAACCTGCTCCTCAGACAATTTTAATTTATACTGCATGTGAATAGGGCTGGTGGCAATAAAAGTGTGTATTCGTGGATTTTTTGCATCCTTAACAGCATTCCAAGCTATTTCGATATCTTCATGCTTGGCTCTTGCTAGGCCTGCTATTTGGCAGTCTGTTATTTCTCTTGCAATAGCTTGAACAGAGTTAAAATCCCCTTTTGAGGCAATTGGAAAACCAGCCTCAATAATATCCACTTTAAGCTCTTGTAGGAGTCTTGCTATCGAGAGTTTCTCTTCTTGATTCATTGACGCTCCTGGGGATTGCTCCCCATCTCTGAGCGTGGTATCAAAAATTAAAACTCTCTCTGACAATTTCTTAGATATCTTTAACTAATTTATTGGAAGCAATCCATGGCATCATCGATCTTAGCTTAGCTCCGACTTCTTCGATTTGATGCTTGGCAGCTTGATCTCTCATCTGCTTAAATTTAATTTGCCCTGACTTATGTTCTGACATCCATTCTTTAGTAAATGTACCATCTTGTATTTCTGTTAAGACTTTTTTCATTTCAGCTTTAGTTGCTTCATTAGGAACAACGCGTGGACCTCTTGTATAATCTCCATACTCTGCAGTATTTGAAATAGAATAACGCATGTTAGCCATTCCGCCTTCGTACATTAAATCAACAATCAGTTTTACTTCATGTAAACACTCGAAGTATGCCATTTCAGGTGCATAACCTGCTTCCACTAATGTTTCAAAACCATTTTTAATTAATGACATTAATCCTCCACAAAGGACTGTTTGTTCACCAAATAAGTCTGTTTCACATTCTTCCTTAAAAGTAGTTTCAATAATGCCTGACTTACCACCACCCACTGCTGAGGCGTATGCTAAGCCAATCTCTTTGGCATTGCCACTGACATTTTTATCAACCGCAATAAGACAAGGAACACCCCCACCTTTTAAATATTCTCCACGAACTGTATGGCCAGGACCTTTAGGTGCAACCATAAATACATCTAAATCTTCTCTTGGTGAGATGAGTTGAAAGTGGATATTTAAACCATGAGCGAATGCAAGAGCCGCGCCTTGTTTGATATTGTTGTGAATTTGATTTTCATAGATATCTTGTTGATTTTCATCTGGAGCTAAAAACATTACAATGTCTGCATCTTTCACTGCCTCTTCAGGAGTTTGTGTTGCAAGACCAACATTTTTTGCTTTTTCAATTGAAGATGAACCTTCTCTCAAACCCACCACAACATTCGTTGCACCAGAGTCTTTAAGGTTCAGTGCGTGGGCATGACCTTGCGATCCAAAACCAATAATGACAATTTTTTTATCTTTAATAATACTAAAATCTGCGTCCTGTTCGTAGTAAACTTTCATTTTACCCCCTAAAAATACTATATACCGAGCCCTATAGGCCCGCTTCGAACTAATTCGACTTTTATACCACTGATAGTGGCTAAGTCATCTAAAAATTTATTGATCCTCTCACTTGTACCTGAAATTTCATAAACAACTAAATGTTGTCTTTTTTGAACAGTTCTCGTTCTATAAATATCGGCAAAGTTTAAAATTTTATGATCTTGGTCTTCGTTATCAAAATCAATTTTGACAAGACAAATTTCAGCTTCATAAGACTCTTTGAGATTTGCTAGATTAGTAGCACTATGGACAGGAACAAGTTTTTCTAATTGAGCGATAATTTGTTTAATGACTCGCTCTTCTCCTAATGTTTCAATAGTAATGCGAGATAAATTATTTTCTACATCTACAACAGTAACATTCAAAGCTTCAATGTTATATCCTCTCCCTGAGAACAAGCCAACAATCCTTGCTAAAATACCAGGTTCGTTATCAACAATAACTGAAAGAACGCTTCTTTTAGATTGTTTAAATGCGTTGATGGGGGTGGGATAAACAGATGAACTCGTCATTAATTAAACTAAAACTTTTCCTTTTTCTTGGTTTTCTGGTTTTTCCTTATCATATTTAGATAACAACATTTCATTATGGGCCGCACCACTTGGAATCATGGGAAAGCAGTTTTCTTTTTTATCTACCCAAATATCTGCGATAACTGGGCGATCGACAGAGATCATTTCATTAATAGCATCGTCAAGTTCAGAGAGATTTTTAGCTCTTACGCCTACAGCGTTAAAACTTTCAGCTAATTTTTTAAAATCAGGCAGCGCATCTACATAACTCTCAGAATAGCGACTACCATGGAGAAGTTCTTGCCATTGTCGAACCATTCCCATGTATTCATTATTAAGAATAAAAATTTTAATTGGTAATTTATATTGCACGGCAGTAGCAATTTCTTGGATGTTCATTAGAAATGAAGCTTCACCCGCTATATCAACTACAAGTGCTTCAGGATTTGCCATTTGAGCACCGATCGCGGCCGGCATACCAAAACCCATCGTGCCAAGACCTCCAGAGGTGATCCAACGATTTGGTTTTGAAAATTTATAATATTGCGCAGCCCACATTTGATGCTGCCCAACCTCAGTAGTAATAAAAGTATCTTGTTGATTGGTTAATTCATAAAGTCTTTTGATAGCATGCTGCGGTTTAATCACATCATCACCCTGTTCATAATGCAAACAGTCTTTTCCTCTCCACTCCTCTATTTGACTCCACCAATGATCATATTGATTTTGATCAAAATTTATTCCTTGGCTGTTGATTTGATCATTGATCGCTTTTAAGGAAAGTGAGATATCAGTATTTGTGTGGTAATCCACTTTGACATTTTTGTTAATAGAGCTTTGGTCTATATCGAAGTGAAATTTAACTGAATTAGGAGAAAAGGCATCCAATCGACCTGTGACTCGATCATCAAATCTCGCCCCAACATTGATCATTAAATCACATTCGTTCATTGCTAAATTAGCCTCATAAGTGCCGTGCATTCCTAACATCGCAAGAGATTTTGAATCTTCACCCGGATAACATCCTAATCCATGAAGGGTTGTTGTGACTGGAATATTAGTTTTTTGAACTAATTTCATTAGTTCTTGGCTAGCTTGCGGCCCTGAATTAAGACAACCACCTCCAACGTAGAAAACTGGTTTTTTAGATTGTTGAATATGTTCGATTAATTTTTCAATAAATTGACTGTCAATTTCTGATGATCCTGACTTTATACGATGAGGTTTGAATGTTACATCGCTCTTAGGTGTATATTTTGCTTTTGCAAATTGAATATCTTTTGGAACATCAATCAAGACCGGTCCTGGCCTACCCGAACGAGCAATTTCAAAAGCTTCGTGAATAGTTTCAGATAGTTTGTTTACATCTTTTACGAGATAATTGTGTTTTGTACAAGGTCTTGTAATACCTGTAGTATCACATTCTTGAAAAGCATCTGTGCCAATCAAGTGTGAGGGTACTTGTCCACTAATACAAACAATTGGGATACTATCCATTAACGCATCGGTAAGTCCTGTAACAACATTAGTCACACCGGGACCAGACGTAACAAGCAATACTCCTACTTTTCCACTTGATCGAGCAAAACCCTCAGCGGCATGAACGGCACCCGCTTCCTGTCTCACAAGTACATGCTTTAAAAAATTTTGACCAAAAATAGCATCATAAATGGGAAGGACCGCACCACCAGGATATCCAAAGATAGTGTCAACCTCTTGATCCTTTAATGCTTGAAGGATGATCTCTGCACCGGAAATTTCTTGATCTAAGCTCATTGATTTAGATATATACTTATATTTTCAATTGAATCTTTAGGGAAGCTTTTTTTGTAATTAATTCTTAAATTTAGTTGACTAAACTTTTGATTATTCCACCACGTAAATTGTCTTTTGATATATCGCTTAGTGTTCTGAATGCCATCAAAAATAGCATCCTCCAGACTCATTTTATTTCTAATACAAGCCAATAGTTCTGGTAAACCATGTGCTTTATAAAGAGTTTTAGATATTTTTTTGGACTCATGTAAACTTTTAACTTCATCCAAGGCTCCAGCTTCAATCATTTTATGAAAGCGAGTTTCTGCTAATTCGTATAGATCTCTCTTAGGTTTTACAACTTGGATAACTAATGGGTTTGGTGTAATTGGAGTTTTTTTACTGTAATGATTTTCCATAATATCATTATATTCCAGACAAAATGCTAATCGATTAATTAATCTTTGCCTGTCTTTTGGAAAAATATGTTCTTGATAGTACTTGGATAAAAGTTCCAAACAATGATCTGGACCTTTTTTAAAGAATAAATTTTCAGCCTCTTGTTTAAACTGTTGACTGATACTTGGCATTTCAGAAAGACCTTCAATTAGGGATTGAATATAAAAACCCGTCCCTCCGACAAAGGCTGGAATTTTATTTCGATTATAAATATTTTGAAGAGTTTCTTTTACATCATTAATCCAATGATTAACCGAGTATTCTTGATTATTAATGTGGCCATACAGGTGGTGAGGAACTATTTTTAATTCTTTATCAGTCGGCCTATTGGATAGTATTCTTAATTGTTTATATACTTGAATGCTATCGGCATTAATTATTTCAATGTTTAAATTTTTAGATAGTTCATATGCATAATCGTTTTTACCAGCACAGGTCGGGCCTACAATAAAAATAGATTTATTCAATAATGAGTGGATTTATTAACCAAAACTCATTGCCTTCTCTAATCACTCTTAGCAATAATTTATCTCGTTTTAATTTTATGCTATCACTTACCATTTTTTGAAAAGAGGTAAGATCAGAAATTTTTTCACTCGATACTTGGATGATAACATCATTAGTCATAAGGCTTTTATTATTTTCTCCCACGCTCTTAATTAAAAGACCAGAGGTTGAAGGCTCTATTCCCAACATTTCAGCATTTTCTTGATCCAATTCAACCAAAGTAATATCCAACTCTTCAATATATATCCCCTCAGAACTTGCTTTGATAGTGTTGCCTTCATCTAATTCGTCTATTTTAACATTTATTTCGATTAAGCCACCATTTCTCCAAACACTTACTTTTACTTCATTGCCTATAGGGGTTTCGGCAACTACTTTTGGTAAATCTTTAAAAGAAGAAATCTTTTTTCCATCAAATTCGATGATTATATCGCCAGCTTGAATATTTGATTTTGCAGCTGGGCTTTCGGGGCTAACGGATGCAACAAATGCACCCTCAGTTGAGTCATAGCCCAAACTTTCCGAAAACTCTGGGGTTAGGTCTTGTATTTGCACACCCAACCAACCTCGTTTTGCTTGACCGAAAGAGATAATTTGTTCGACAATTAATTTTGCCGTATTAGCGGGGATAGAAAATCCGAGTCCCACACTCCCTCCAGTTTGCGAGATAATCATGGAATTTATCCCAATGACCTCACCGTCTAAATTGAACAACGGGCCGCCCGAGTTACCTCGGTTAATAGGTGCATCGGTTTGAATAAAGTCAACATAGGGACCGCTTCCAATATCTCTGTTGATGGAAGAAATTATTCCTGAGGTAACAGTTCCCCCTAATCCTAATGGGTTACCAATAGCTAACACAATATCACCAACTCGAGAGTTGCTGGAGTCTCCCCACGTAACATTTTCAATATCTACTTTGTTAGGATCAATTTTTAACACCGCAATATCAGTTTTAGGATCAGTACCTACTAATTCTGCAGGAACTTCATCTATGCCATTATTAAAAATTACCGTTATCTGATCAGCACCGCTAATGACATGATTATTGGTGACTACATAACCCTCAGGGCTAATAATAAATCCTGAACCCAGTCCAGTCATGTTTTCTCTTTTTGGCATCTGATTACCAAAAAAATCTTCAAACATATCATTGAAAGGATGACCTTCTGGCAACTCTGGTATTGATCCAGTTCTTCTCTCTATAATTTGGGAAGTAGCAATACTCACTACAGAGGGCAATAGCTTCTCGACAAGGTCAGCGTAACCTCTCTCAAACTGAGCAAAAGAATTATTGATAAAAAAAAGTAAACTGAAAATGGAAAATGAAAGAACTTTTTTCATTAGTTTTCTCTTTTAAAAATTATTGATCGTTACCATCAGAGTTTTCAAAATACTCAAAGAAATCACTATCAGGAGAAATCACCATCGTTGTTGAACCGTCTTTAAAAGTATCAGCATAGGCTTCCATAGACCGAATAAATTCAAAAAACTCTGGGTCTTGTGCGAAAGCTTCATTTAGAATTGTATTTCTAGATGCCTCACCCTCACCTTTCATGATGTTTGATTGCTTTTCTGCTTCTGCAATGATCTCAATTTTTTCACGATCAGCTGTTGCTTTGATTTTTTGAGAGATTTCTTGACCTTCCGCTCTGAGAAGATTTGCTTCTCTTTCTCTTTCTGTTCTCATCCTATCAAAAACATTGGATTGTACTTCAGGGGTTAATTCGGTTCTTTTTAAACGAAGATCGACTATTTCTATTCCAAAATTATCTTGATCTTCTCGAACATTTTCGAAAATTTCCGCCATAATTTTATTTCTATCATCTGATAAAAGATCATTCAGTTGATATTGAGCGATCACACCTCTAACAGACGAATTAACAATTCTGCCTAACCTGTCGTTTAAAGCTAATTCTGTTCTAGTTGTTTGAAAAAATTTTAACGGGTCGTTAATTACATAACGAACAATCGAGTCAACTACAATACGTTTTTGATCTCTGAGAATGACTTCTTCTTGGGCCGGATCAAGATTAAGCACCCTGCTGTCATAATAAACAACATTTTGGATAAAAGGTAATTTGAATTTTAAACCTGGGGTTTGATGAACAGCGCGTGGTTCACCAAATTGCAAAACAATTACTTGTTTAGTTTGATCTACAACAAAGAAAAATCCTGATGCAAAAAGAATGAAAAAGAAAGAAACTCCTAATATAATAATATTTTTAGTTTTCATTAGTTATTATCTCCCGATTTGTTTTTATTAAGTTCATTCAAAGGTAGGTAGGGCACAACACCATTACCTGAGTTTTGATCGATCATGATTTTACTCGAGCCCGCTAAGACATCACGAAGAGTCTCTAAATAAATTCTTTTTTTCGTAGTATCCTTTGCTTGCATATAAGTATCTAAAACTTGGGTAAAGCGACTCGCCTCACCTTCTGCTTGTTTAATCAATTTATTTTTGTAACCCTCAGCTTCCTGGAGGATTTTTTCTGCCTCACCTCGAGCTTCGGGGACAATTGTATTTCTGTAAGCTTCCGCTTGGTTGACGGTTCTTTCTTTGTCTTGTCTTGCTTTTTGAACATCATCAAACGCATCAATAACTTGACTAGGAGGATTCACATCCTGAAGTTGAATGGATTGTATTAGAATTCCAACCTCGTATTCATCTAATAATTCTTGTAATAGGGATCTGGAGTCTCTTTCAACTGACTGTCTTGAAACGGTTAATAGATCTTCTAATCTGGTCATTCCAACAACTTCTCTGATCACACTCTCAGAGATAACTTTGACCGTTTCTTCCGGATCACGAAGATTAAATAAAAATTGACCAGCGTCTTTAATTCTATAAAGAACAGTATAATCCAAATCTGAAATATTTTGATCAGATGTAAGCATCATACTTTCTTCTAATACATCTCTTTTTGATGTCCCGTTGGAGCGAAAACCAACATTAATTTTTCTAATAGCTTCAACTTTTGGAGTTAAAACTTTACCAATTGGGGTTGGGAAAAAGTAATGAAGACCTGGCGCAGTAGTACTTTCATTCCATTTTCCAAACAAAAGTTCAACTCCCTGCTCATCTGGCTCAACGCGGTAAAACCCTGTTGCGAGCCAACCTAAAAAAACGAGGAGTAAAATGAAAGAAATACCTTTCATTCCCCCTTTAAAAGGTAATTTAATTTTATATTTATTTTTTAAATCGTTTAATAAATCGTCAATGGAATCTTTGTTGTTGCCACCACCGGAGAAACCACCACCGGAGCCAGGATTATTATTTCCTGAAGATGAACCCCAAGGGCCATCCATAGCAAAAATTTTAAATTTGTTTTTGATCACGATACAATATATGTAGTGTTTAATAGATGAATATCAAGGCCTGTTTTGGAATTTCGAGCTGCAAAGGTGGTGTGGGAAAGTCAACTATATCCTGTAATATTGCCGTCACGCTTGCAAACCAAGGATACAAGGTAGGACTATTAGATGCGGATATCTATGGTCCAAGCGTTCCTACACTTCTTGGTCTTGGAGATAAAGAACCAGAAGTGAAGGATGGAAAATTTGTACCTTTTGAAGTATTTGGTATCAAAGCCATGTCCATAGGATTTTTGGTCAATGAAGAACAAGCCGTCGTCTGGAGAGGACCCATGCTTGCCAAAGGACTCGATGGTCTTATTAATAAGACACATTGGGGAGATTTAGACTTTCTTATTGTTGATTTTCCGCCTGGAACGGGAGATGTTCAAATTTCCATGTCTCAGAAGCTCAAATTGGATGGCACATTAATTGTGACTACTCCTCAATTACTATCCTTAAAAGATGTCATCAGAGGTATTAATATGTTTATCAAAGTAAACGTGCCTATTTTAGGTGTAGTAGAAAATATGTCATTCCTAGAGGAAAATGGTGAAAAAAAATATATTTTTGGTGAGTCCAAAACGAAATCGATGTTACTAAAAGAAAATATCTCATTAATTGAAGAGCTTCCATTTAACCTCAAGATTCCAAAAAGTTGTGATGACGGTAAACCTTACTGTTTTGATTACAAAGATGATTATTCAAAAAAATTTGAAAATATCGCCAGTAAAATTACGAATAAATTCAGTAATTAAGAAACTTTAATATCGAACTTATTTTCTATTTCTCTTATTTCTCTTAGAGATAACTTATAATTTGCGGGTTTAATTTTTTTGTTAGCCAACTTATCTTTGAGGAGTTTAGCTCCTTCTTTGGAAAGTTGAAATGAATCCGAGCGATAATCCTCAAATGCTTCATAAGTCAAGGGAACCCATTTTTTTAAAATCTCTACCATTTTTTCTGCATAAATTTGTATTTCATATTGAGCATGGCTATCCGCACGAAGACGCAAAAAGTGCATCAAATTATGCAAGTCAATCTTCCAATACCATTGAGTGTAATAATTTAATGGAAGAGTTGTTCGAGCTAGTTCTCGGGCTAGCCCCTCTCCTTCAACATATTCATCATTATTTAAAAGCTTACCCTTTAAAAGATCTTGATAGTCGTCATACAATTGCTCAGAATTTTTTTTGATGAGATTTTGTGCGTGCTTAGCAAAATTTTTATCCAGTGTATTGGAACGACCTTGTTTATTAGTTGTGGACTGAGACCCTAATTGATCCATTTCGGGAATATAGAATTCTTTATCTAAAACAGAATACCGAGCAGAATATTCGTTTACATTAGCGGTGCGATGTCTAATCCATTGACGAGCAACAAATATAGGTAGCTTGATGTGAAATTTAATCTCACACATTTCAAAGGGTGTGGTGTGCCAATGACTAAGTAAGTAACGAATAAGACCCCTGTCTTCTCTTAATTTCTTGGTTCCCTCACCGTATGAGACACGAGCTGCTTGAACAATAGATTGATCGGTTCCCATATAATCAATTACCCGAATAAATCCATGATCGAGAATAGGAATTGGTTTGTATAATATTTTCTCTAAAGCAGACGATGTAGCTCTTGTTGTCTTAAATTCTTTAAAATTCGGTGTTTTTACAGATTTTTTTTTCATAGGTGTTTAAATGATTCATTATTAAGACTATATTATCTCCGTTGTTTATCAACTATAGCAATAAACGCTGTATGTAATAGGTGTATCGGACTCGGGGGCGGTACCCGACACCTCCACCATAAAACATTTGGGGGTGATATAGGTTTGACGTGCTCTGAAGGATATAGTTTTTGCTCGTTGTACGCGTTTCTTCGTTATAGAAACTTTAAAATAATTGCTAACGATAACGAATTAGCACTCGCTGCTTAATCTAATTAGGTAAGCGCGGCTTTGGGGCGGCCGGGCAACAGAACGCCCCTTTATACTAATGAGTTATTTCTATTTAATCATCGCTATGACTTGTGGCATTGCATCTAATAACTTCGCAAAAATTTCTGATGGTTACACAAAATTTTTCCCTTCGTTATTTAGCGCTTTATCAATTGTCGCTTGTGTATTTTTTCTATCTAAAGCGATGAAAATTTTACCTATGGGAATTGCCTATGCCTCTTATGCGGGTATAGTGATTATTGGCACACTTTTATTAGGAGTTCTTAAATTTAATCAAATGCCAAATATATTTTCAATATTTGGTTGTTTTTTAATTTTATTGGGAATCATAATGGTTAATACTTTGGGGAAAAGTGCTTAAGTCTATTTTACTTTGTATACTGATCGCAATAATAGCCGAGTTGATTTTTTACCTTCGAAAAAGAGATGATTTTTGGAAATATTTAAGAAATAGAGTCATTTACTACACAGTCTGTATAATAGTAGTAGTTATATTTTTTTAATAAATTTTATCAGATAAGCGAAAACCAAAAGAACTGTTATCTGAGTAACTATGCAATAAATTCATAAAAAATTCATAATAATAAAAATTTTTCCTATATAAAAATGATAGTTTCAATTTGAGGAGTACTACAAATGGAAAAAATAATGTTAGCGATAGGAAAGTTCAAAGAAGGGGAAGGCCACTTTGAAAAATTTATGGGATTTATGCAATCAGAAGAAGGTATGGCTGAAAGACGAAAAGTAGCTCATGTCGAGAAGACGATCCCAGGGATTTTACCAGATAAAAGTGGCGTAATGTTCAAAGTTCATGTTCATGACGAGCAGGCTATGAAAGATTTTGTGAGTGGAAAAAATCCAGTGATGAAGCCCATCTACGAAGAGTGTATTCAAAGTATGGAATTATTTGAATTAACACCCTTGGCTTTAGATTAATATAACAAAGTAAGGAGAAAATTATGGGAATAGATATAAGGGATTTTAATAATCCTGATGATCAAATTACTACATTTGATAATGCGACAGTGGATGTTTGTAAAGTTGGAGATCAAAGAGTAATGAGAATTACTGCAGAGCCAGGTTGGAAGTGGTCCAACGATGTCAAACCTCATGTTGGTACAGAAAGCTGTCAAACGAAGCATTTGGGCTACATTGCCCAAGGTTCTGTTTGTGTCAGAATGGATGATGGCACAGAGGCCACCTATTCAGCTGGACAAGCTTACTCGATCGACCCTGGCCATGATGGATGGGTTGTTGGAGATGAAAAAGCAGTCATGATTGAATTTCATGGCGCATGGGGAGAATAATATGAAAGGGATATATTCAAGAACATTTACAGTTCAAGACGATAAGCTCAACGAAGCCATGGAAATATGCAAAGGATTAGCGGAAGTAAGAAAAGTTCACTTTCCTGATGCGCATAGTTATTTTTCATTTCAAATTGGTG
>OCRN01000062.1_pt1 | contig 14987 bp, 15 predicted proteins | sample 1534761 | NCBI WGS metagenome assembly OCRN01 (sample SAMEA3275602, study PRJEB22092) | marine metagenome | biome: ENVO:01000047 "MEDITTEREAN SEA BIOME"; feature: ENVO:00002042, "SURFACE WATER"; material: ENVO:00002010, "SEA WATER" | collected 2014-06-21T10:50:00+00 | depth 0 m | reverse complement strand
TCTTGTTATCCAAGGTGGTTTTACTTTTTTTGAAAATGGATCAATGGTAGTAAGTTTTAGCTATTTGCAAATTTTTATTATTATCATCACAGTCATTTTACTTTCTATCTTTTCTTACATTATTTCAAAAACACCATTGGGTAGATCTCAGAGGGCCTGTGAACAAGATCTTACCATGTCTAAACTCTTAGGAATTAACGTTGATAGAACAATATCTATTACCTTTATCATTGGTGCTTCATTGGCATCAGTGGCTGGTATGATGTTTGTTTTGTATTATGGTGTAATTGATTTCTTTATTGGTTTTTTAACTGGTATTAAAGCTTTTACAGCAGCAGTACTAGGTGGAATTGGCTCGATTCCTGGTGCGGTAATTGGAGGATTGTTAATTGGATTAATTGAAACTTTTTGGTCTGCATACTTTACCATTGAGTACAAAGACGTTGCTGTATTCGGGATTCTTGTAATCGTTTTAATTTTTAGACCCTATGGAATTCTAGGAAAACCAGAAGTCGAAAAAGTTTAATGAGTTCCAAAAAAAACTTTTCGCTAATTATAAAAGATTTAATTTTTACTGGATTAATTGCTACCGTATTACTTATTCCCATAGTTGGATTTCGAACAGAGATATCAACTGTTGACTCTACAGGATTAATTTTTAATTATAATTTTATTACAGCCTTTTTTGTTGTCGCTTTTATTGTAGGCATTCGTTTTTTATTTCATATCTTCTGGTTCTCCAAAATACAAAAAAAACCTCAAGAAAATTCTGAAAAAAATAAAAAGAAATTCTTAAAGAAGTTAAATTTTTATCTAGGTGTTGCTGCGGCTGTTATTGCCTTCACATTACCATTTATGCCATTTGCCAATAGATATATTGTCGATGTTGCTACTCTTGTTTTAACTTATGTTATGTTGGGATGGGGGCTTAATATTGTAGTTGGATTGGCAGGCTTATTAGATCTCGGCTATGTCGCCTTTTTTGCAGTTGGGGCATACTCATACGCTCTTCTAGCTACTACTTTTGATTTATCTTTTTGGATATGTCTACCTTTAGCAGGTATTTTAGCTGCCTTTGCGGGAATACTACTTGGTTTTCCTGTCTTGAGGCTTCGAGGAGATTACCTAGCCATTGTGACCCTGGGTTTTGGAGAAATTATCAGATTAATTTTACTTAATTGGTATGAATTTACGGGCGGACCAGATGGTATTAGTAGAATTCCAAGACCAAGTTTTTTTGGATTTCCTTTTGCAAGAAAAAGTGAAGATACAACTTTTCACGAGCTCTTTGGATTAGAATACTCCACCATGCACCGAATAATTTTTTTATATTATTTAATTTTAATTTTAGCTTTAATAACCAATTTCTTTACCATGAAAATACGTAATCTACCCGTAGGAAGGGCATGGGAGGCTCTTCGTGAAGATGAAACGGCTTGCAGAGCCATTGGAATAAATCCAACAAATACTAAGCTAACTGCTTTTGCAATTGGGGCAATGTTTGGTGGATTTGCGGGATCTTTTTTTGCAACAAGACAAGGATTTATCAGTCCGGAGAGTTTTACTTTTATTGAATCGGCTATCATTTTGGCAATAGTTGTTCTTGGGGGTATGGGTAGTCAGATTGGAGTTGTTATTGCTTCAATTTTATTAATTGGAAGTACAGAGCTCTTTAGAGAGCTTGAGCAATTTCGAATGTTAGCTTTTGGTTTGGCAATGATAATTATTATGATCTTGAAACCTCGAGGGCTTCTTGCCAATCGTGAACCTTCAATTCTTTTGAATAAAAAAAATGAGTAATATTTTAGAAATTAATCATCTTACAATGAAATTCGGTGGCTTAATTGCCATTGACGATGTTTCGTTTAGTGTTAAAAAAAATACAATTACATCTCTAATTGGACCTAATGGTGCTGGTAAGACTACTGTCTTTAATTGCATCACTGGTTTTTATAAACCAACTGTTGGTGAAATTTTATTAAATTCTAATAAGAAATTTAATCTTGAAAGAATGAATGATTTTACTATTCCGCAAAAAGCAAAAGTGGCTAGAACTTTTCAAAACATAAGACTTTTTCCACAGATGACTGTTCTAGAAAATCTTGTGGTGGCTCAGCATAACAAATTAATGAAAGCCTCCATGTATACTCTCAAAGGCTTAATCAATGCGAAATCTTTTGTAAAAGCAGAAAATGAAGCAAAAGAGTTGGCAAAATATTGGTTAGATAAGATTAATTTAACTGATCGAGCGGATATAGAGGCAGGAAATTTACCTTATGGACAACAAAGAAAAGTTGAAATTTGTCGTTCTATGTGTACCGATCCGACTTTGTTATGTTTAGATGAGCCCGCAGCAGGACTTAATGCAACTGAGTCACTTGAACTAAACAGTTTATTAGAATTTATAAAAAACGAACATAAAATATCCATTTTGTTAATCGAGCATGATATGAGTGTGGTGATGGGAATATCAGATAAAGTAGTCGTCCTAGACTACGGTAAAAAAATTGCAGAAGGTAACCCAAGTGAGGTAAAAGGAAATCCAGAAGTGATAAAGGCTTATTTAGGTGAAGAGTAAATGTTAAAAGCAAATAATATTAGCAGTTATTATGGAAACATTCAGGCCTTGGATAACATCTCCATAGAAGTTAATAAGGGAGAAATTGTTTCGATCATTGGCTCAAATGGAGCAGGTAAATCAACTTTATTAATGACATTATGTGGCATAGTTCCAGCCAAGACTGGTTCAATAATTTTTAAAGAAACTGAAATATCATCTCTTCCTACACATGAGATTATAAGAATGGGCGTCTCGCAATCACCAGAAGGAAGAAGAATATTTCCAAAATTAACTGTCTATGAAAATTTACTGATAGGAGATCCTCTTAAAAAAGAAAAAGATATTAATTTAGAATTTATTTTTGAGATATTTCCCAGACTGAAGGAAAGAATTAATCAAAGAGGTGGAACGTTATCAGGAGGAGAGCAGCAGATGCTTTCAATAGGTCGAGCGCTCGTTTCACAACCCAGTTTGCTTTTATTAGATGAACCCTCTCTAGGCTTGGCTCCTATCATTGTTAAACAAATTTTTGAAACCATAAAAAGAATTAATAAAGAAAATGATACAACAATTCTGTTAGTTGAACAAAATGCTTTTGGTGCATTAAAATTATCAGATAGGGGATATGTATTAGTAAACGGAAAAGTAACCATTAGTGGAGAGTCAAAACAACTATTGGAGAACCCTGAAATTAAGAAAGCATATCTAGAGGGGGCGTAATGGAATTTCACTTCTTTGAATTTATATTAATGACTGTGATCCTTTTTGGATGGTGTAGCTTTCAACTTGGAAAAGCAATGGCTAATTCATGGCAATCAAGATCATTGATGATATTTTATGTTTTATTATTAACTACATTTGATCGCTTTCTACTTTTTGCGCTTTTTGAACAAGAATTACTCTCAATTACTATGTTTTTAATTGATTTCATTGCTCTATCCATCATTTCCTGGATTTCTTACAAAATAACAAAAATCAACTACATGGTTAATCAATACCCTTGGAAGTACCAAAAAACTGGCTTTTTTTCTTATAAAAATAAATAATCAAGAGACTTGTATCTACTTTAAGAATTATTTATTTTGTACATTCCTATATAGGAGGAAAACAATGAATAAACTTATATCTATTTTAGTTGCTTTATTTGCTATGACTTTTTCCTCAGCTTTTGCTGGTGGTCATTCAGTAAAAATAGCAACGGTTGGACCCATGAGTGGTCAATATGCTTCATTTGGTGAACAAATGGCGGCTGGAGCAGAAATGGCAGTTGCGGATATTAATGCTAACGGTGGTGTTAACGGGGCAATGCTGGAATTAATTATTGGTGATGATGCTTGTGATCCAAAACAGGCAGTTGCTGTTGCAAACGATCTAGCGGGTCAAGGAGTTAGTTTTGTTGCTGGACACTTTTGTTCAGGATCTTCAATTCCTGCATCTTCAGTTTATAATGAAGAGGGAATAATTCAAATCTCTCCTGCTTCCACTAATCCTGCTTTAACTGATGAAAGACCAGGACCTTATACACACAGAGTTTGTGGAAGAGATGACCAACAAGGTCAAGTTGCAGGTCAATATCTTTTTGACAATTACAGTGGTAAAAATGTTGCGATCGTTCACGATAAAACTGCTTACGGAAAAGGTTTAGCAGATGCAACAATGGCTGCTTTTGAAGCCTTAGGTGGCAATACTGCTTTATACGAAGCTTACACTGCAGGTGAAAAAGACTATTCAGCTTTAGTATCTAAATTAAAGCAAAATAATATTGATGCTTTGTATGTAGGTGGCTATCACACAGAAGCTGGACTTATGGTTCGTCAAATGAGAGATCAAGGTATGAATACTCAGTTAATCTCTGGTGATGCTCTTGTGACTCTTGAGTATTGGGCAATCACAGGTGATGCTGGTCAAGGTACTTTAATGACATTTAGCCCCGATCCTGCAAAAGATCCAGCAAATGCTGATCTAGTAAAGAAATTTAAGGATGCTGGAATTACCCCTGAAGGCTATGTGCTTTACACCTATGCTGCAATTCAATCATGGGCACAAGCAGCTTCAACAGCAGGCAGTAATGACTCTGACTCAGTATTAGATGCTTTAAATTCAGGTAGCTTTGATACTGTATTAGGAAGCCTTAGCTTTGATGACAAAGGCGATGTTACCCTTCCCGGATACGTTTGGTACGTTTGGGAAAATGGTGGATACGACTACCTATAAAATTTGATATTTAATCATAGGGCTTATTTATAGGCCCTATGATAAACTCGCAATCTCTTTAAAATTCTCACTAGGACTGTTTTGCTTTAGCAAACTAATTTTTTCATATTTAATTTCACGTATTGAATTTAGATAATCTCGTTTTTCTTTTTGATAAATAGGAAGTGTGACATGATGAAAAGAGCATTCAAAATAGTATGGGTATCCCCATATTTGAAAATATATTTTTTCTTTATCGGAAAGTTGGTCAAATCTTTTTATATCTTTTTTAATTTCAGAGCTATTTAATGTTTTTCGAAAAATATCAAAATCTCTCATAAGACTACTAGTCACAAAGTCAAAATTATTATTTTGATCAAGTTTTAAAACCAATAATTTTTTAAAATATTCGATTTTATTTACAAAGTATGTATTTGATAAAAGTGAATGAATTATTTGTGTGTCAATATTTTGAAATTTTTTAATTAATGAATCTTCAGTATACAGATGAGATAAATAAAATGGTGCTTTTACAGTGGAATGAAATCCATAAATTGACTCATTCAAACTAGAGCTATTAATTGAATTTTCTTTACAAAATACATTGAAATCATGGGTAAAGTTTTCATTGGGTATTAAGTACAAACAATAACGTGGAAATTGAATATAATTAGTCATAGGTCAGTTTATTTAGTATTTTATTTTGTAATTTCGTATCTAATAAATATTTCATAAATAAAATGATTACAATTGTGTATAAAATTCTGAAAAACAAAATCCCACTAATATGACTTCCTAAAAGCAAAATCAGAATTGTATCTTCAATAATACTGTGACAAAGGCTCAGGAACGATAAGGATAAAAGAATATCTTTCTTTGATATATTGTTCTTTTTTGACTCCTCTATTAAAAATCCACCACCAAAAGAAATCCCTAATGTCAGTCCAATTAAAATAATATTGGCTACTTTTTCTGACATTCCTAAATAAGAAAGAGGAATTTTTAATATATTTATGATGAATTGCCAAAGTCCAATGTATTTTAAAATATTGATAGTTGAGATAATTAAGAAAATTATCAAAAATATAATAAGAAAATTTTTAGACTGAAGAATTAACCAATCCAAATTAGAAGTTACACTCGTGGGTATTTCTAATATGGATTGATTTGGCTCATTAAATAGATCAAATTTGATAAAAATATAATTTAAAATTTTACCCGCGATTACCGCATTAATAAAACGAAATAATAGATTAAATATTGCTGAAACTCTTGATTGTCTTGCTATGGCAACTTCAATGGGCAAGCTATGTGCTATTAAAATGATGAGACCTAAAATGGTAGTTTCTGCCACTGTATAGTCGAAAATTGATTGAAGACTGGCAAAAGCAGCCATACCAGCATAGATATTCACCAATATTGCGGCCATCCAAACAAGGCCTAATGAACCATCTATTCCAATAAAACTTGTTAATGGTTCTAAATACCTAGCCAGATAGGGTATAGCGCCTAATAATTCTAAAGCTCGAATTATAATAACAACTGGAAGAATAACCTTAAATAATACCCAAAATATTTTACTACTTTCTTGGATAATATTAGAAAGTACTTTTTGGATATTTTTCATTATATATATTGGTTAAAATTAAATCCTTTATAAAGAAATAAATGACAAGAACAAATAGTTTAAACATAAAAATTTTTATAAGTTTTATAATTTTTTGCTTTGGATTATTTTTTTTTTATATTAGCTATCAAGAATTTTTAAAATATTATCAAAATGATTTAGTGCTTTTTGAAGATATGGATATTAATTATTTTGATAAAGACTTATTTCAAAAATATTATGAAAAAATAGATATTGAAAACTTATCAGACCCTCAATTCAATGAGGAAAAATCAAAAAATTATTTTAAGGATATTACATTTGATAACTTATTTGGCTTATTTGATAAAGAAAAAGAAAATCAAGTCACATATGCCGATACTAAAAAAGATCTTCCTATAAAATTTAAAACCAAAGAGGAATTGATAGCCGAAATAGAAAACGATCAATTTAAAGAAATATCTATTATTCAAGGTGATAATTTTGCAAAGATACTGAGAAAAGGTGGTCTAGAGGGAAGAGATATTGATCGATTATTAGTTAACGGTAAAGATTATTATGATTTTTCTAAAATTTATCTAGGAGACATTGTAAAGATTAATTCCATATATAATAACGATGGTATTTTAGAAAAATTTAAAATGATTTATCGATTTTCTGAAGATCAAGAACTTATTGTTAATTACTTAAATGAAAATTTTATATATGAAATTAGTCAAATAGAGCTTTTTGAAGAGAGAATTTTTGTAAGTGGTGAAATTAAAACAAGTTTGTATGAAGCAATGAAACAAGCTGGCCTATCTGAGTTAATTATTACTGAGATTATAAGAATTTACAGCTTTGATGTTGACTTTCAAAGAGACATCTATGAAGGAGACTATTTTGAAGCACTTTTTACCAGAAGAAAAAACGATCAGGGAAAAACAGTTCAAATAGAAGACCCTGAATATCTTGTGCTCAGTTCTAGGGGTACTCCTCTGATCTATTACCTTTATTCTACGGAAGAATTTAGTGAGTATTTTGATGAAAATGGCAAAGGTATGACTAAAAGTTTAATGAAAACTCCAATAAATGGTGCTCGATTGAGTTCTAGTTATGGAATGAGAAAACACCCAATTTCAGGTTATAACAAAATGCATAAAGGGGTGGATTTTGCAGCGCCTACAGGAACCCCTATTTTTGCTGCTGGGAATGGCGTTGTTGAGTTTGCAGGAAAAAATGGAGGGTATGGAAATTATATTCGAATAAGACACGATAGTACCTACAAGACTGCCTATGCACATTTAAACGGATTTAAAAAGGGTATCTACGGAGGAGTAAGAGTAAAACAAGGCGATGTAATAGGATTTGTTGGATCTACTGGTAGATCAACAGGCCCCCATCTCCATTATGAGATTATTGTAAATGGTCAACAAGTAAACCCAGCTACTTTAAAACTACCATCGGGTAGAAAATTAAATGATCAACAATTAGAAGAATTAAAAAAATTGGTGGTTATGAAGAATGAAGAAATAGAAGGTTTTAAAAGCGAAATATAAATTAAGCTAATTGGTTAGCCAAATCATCAAAATCTGAGCTTGGTGATTGTTTTTCAGTAAGAATTTCAGAGTCGTTAACTTGATCTGATTCTACTTTTTCTTTTGAAATAATTTTTCGTGAAACCGGGCTTCTAGTAGTGTGATCAATTTGTCGATAATAGTGTTCAGCATGTTGGAGATAAAATTGTTCAAGAACATCATCTCCTTGACCTTTGGCATCTTTGGCTTTGTTTAAAAAGTCGTTATATTGGTCTTTTGGGTTTTTGCCATTTCTTTTAAAACCGTTAGAATTACCATTAGTTTGCAAGTATGGAGAGTCAGCAACACCTCCCCTTCCGCCAGAGTTAATTTTTCTTGAAGAACCAAAAGGTTTTCGTTTAGGATAATTTTTCATATGTTTTTATTTGATTATCTTTAAATAAAAAGCCCTACAATTTAAGTTTTATGGGAATGTTATCTTTAATAATCTATCTAATTTAAGATAATCTTGTTTTTTATAGACTATTTTGATGGATTTTTCTAATAAAAATTTCTCTAATTCTTGAATAATAATAGGGTCAATTTCAAAATAAATATCTCCTTTAAAAGATTGGGTTTCTATGAAACTTAATATTTTAATATAAAAATCAAGACCTTTAGCTCCTCCATCTAAAGAAATTTTCGGATCATGCAAGGTTTCTTTATCCAATGTGAGATATTGATTAGTTGGAATATAGGGAGGGTTACAAATAATAAATTTGATATTATTTAATTTTGATACTGGATAATTTTCAAATAAGTTCGATTCAAATATACTTGACCTATTATCAACAGAAAGTTCATGAATATTTTTTTTACAATTTTCTAAAGCTTGGTTTGAAATATCAATAAAATCACATGATGACGCTTTAAATTCTCTTAATAAAGATATTCCCAAACAGCCAGTGCCACAGCATAAATCTATAAACTCAAATTTTGAATTTTTTACTAATTTTAAATCTTGAATTATATACTCAATTAAAATCTCTGAGTCTGGGCGAGGATCTAAAGTATTTTCATTCGTATAAAATATATCTTTCCAAAAACCCTTTTGTTTAATAATTTTTGATAACGGTTTCCCGATAATTCGTTGTTTTATAGTGTCTTCAATTATTTGAAAATCTATCTCTTCGAATTTTACGTCTATGTAATTTAATTTATTTGCTGAGTGAGAAATTATTAATTGTGACTCAGTGAAAGAATTTTTAAAAGAATAATTATTTAATACTAAATTAATCTGATCTCTGAGTTCGGATTTATTAAGGATTTTTTTATTGAGCATCCAGCTGATTGAGTTTTTCAGCCTGCTCACTTGCTGATAAAGCAGAAATCATCTCTTCAAGGGCCTCTCCTGTTAAAAATTGATCTAACTTATAAAGAGTAAGATTAATTCGGTGATCAGAGACCCTTCCTTGTGGAAAATTATATGTTCTTATTCTCTCTGAACGATCACCAGAACCTACTTGACTTTTCCTATTCGATGACTGTTCTTGTTGTCTTTTTAATCTTTCAACATCATAAATTCTTGAGCGAAGTATTTTTAGAGCTTTTGCTTTATTTTTATGTTGTGAGCGTTCGTCTTGTTGCGTTACGACTATTCCAGTAGGTAAATGGGTTATTCTTACAGCACTATCAGTTGTATTTACTGACTGGCCTCCCGCTCCACCAGATCGATAAACATCTATTCTTAAGTCAGTATCTTTTATCTCAACATCGACCTCTTCGGCTTCGGGAAGGACCGCTACCGTCGCAGCCGAGGTATGAATTCTTCCTCCCGATTCTGTTTCTGGAATCCTTTGAACTCGATGTACTCCTGACTCATTTTTTAAAAATTTGAATACCCCGTCCCCTTTAATTTCAATGATAGCCTCTTTAACGCCTTTTAATCCAGTCTCATTTTTTTCCATTGGTTGGAAATTCCAATTTTTAATGGCAGAATATCTTTCATACATTCTATATAAATCACCAGCAAATAAAGCGGCCTCATCTCCACCAGTACCAGCTCGTATTTCTAAAATAACATTTTTATCATCAGCTTCGTCTTTTGGGAGTAAGGCAATGAGCAAATCTCTATTTTTATTCTCAAGATCTTTTTCATATATTGGGAGTTCTTGCTTTGCCCAAGAACGCAAGTCCTCGTCATTTTCTTTTTCTAATATTTCTTTATATCCCTCAATTTCTTTTTCTAAATTATGAATATTATCAGACAAGGAGATGATTGGCTCTAACTTTGATATATCCTTATTAATTTGGATAATTTGTTTATTATCTAAACTTTCTGAATTCATTAATTGATTATTTAAATGATCATATTTAATTTTAAGATCGGCTATTTGTTTATCTAATTTCATTTTCTAATTCTATTTCATTTTGATTAAAAGTTTTTTGGTCTTTTGTTTTTAAATTCTTTAAAACAATCTTATTATTTAAATTTTCTTCTTCTCCTATTAATAAGATAAAATCAAAATTATTCTTATCGGCATAACTAAATATTTTTTTAATATTCTTGTTAATTTTCACTTCATGAATGCAATTAAAATTATAAATCTTTTTTAGTATTTCTGATTTGAGAAGAAATTGATCATGTTGCACGGCCAGAAGAACTTTTAATTTATCTTCTCTTTGACTTTCAATTTTAACAAGACTCATTAATCTTTCTACTCCTGCGGCCCACCCAACTCCTGGGATATCTCTGGGAGAAATCAAACTAACTAGCTTATCGTATCTACCGCCAGCCAAAATAGCATTTTGCCTTTTATCTTCATTTGTTTGAAATTCAAAAGCTGTATCTGAGTAATAATCAAGGCCCCGAACTAATTTATGGTCTATAGTGAAATCAATCCCATTGTTATTTAAAAGTTCTTTAACTTCATTAAAATAAAGAGAGCTTTCTTGAGATAAATTTTCACTGATAACTGGTGCGTTAATAAGTATTTCTTTATCTTGATCATCTTTACTATCTAAAATTCTCATAGGATTTTTTTCTAATCGTGAAAGGGACGTTTCAGATAATTTTGACTTATATTGACTTAAATAATCAATCAAAAGTTTAGAATAATTTAATTGGTCTTCTTGAGATCCCAGTGAATTTATAATTAATTTGAAATATTTTTTTTCAATGCCGATATCTTTTAATAATTTATGCGCGACCATAATCATTTCGAAATCAATATAGGGTGATTTTTCTCCTATATTTTCTAAGTTAATTTGATGGAATTGGCGATAACGACCCTTTTGAGGTCTTTCTCGTCTAAACATTGGCCCGTGCGTGGAAATTTTCATAGATCCTGATTGATATTCACTTGCAGCAAATCTTGCAATACTACTTGTTGCTTCAGGTCGAAGACAGATTGTGCTATCTCCTTTATCTGTAAAAGCGTACATCTCTTTAGAAACAATATCAGTATGTTCTCCAACAGAACGAGTAAATAAATCTTGATGTTCGATAATTGGAGTCTGGACCTGTTGAAAATTAAATTTATTTGTTAAAGAATAAAATTTTTCAATAATGAAGTTAAATTTTTTAATTTCTTCACCATGTATATCATGTGTGCCCTTAACTAATTGAATATTTTTGTTCATAATTAGCTGTAAATTTCTTCTACTTTATTTTCGATTGTTTTAACCAGATACTCAACTAGGTCTTCATTTTGAATTCTATGACTTTTTTCACCGTCAACGTATACCATGTGTGTATCATTACCTCCGCCAGTAATACCTATATTGGTCATAGTTGCTTCTCCGGGCCCATTAACAACGCAACCTATAATAGAGACCGTGATAGGTTTTTTTATATGAGACAAACGACTCTCCACATTTTTAACAGTTTTTATTACGTCAAATTGCTGGCGAGCACATGAAGGGCAAGATATAATAGTTACTCCATAATCTCTGAGGTTTAAGGATTTTAACATTTCAAAACCCACTTTTACTTCTTGGGTTGGGTGGTCTGACAATGATACTCTGATGGTATCCCCTATACCTTGGTATAAAAGCATCCCAAGTCCAATAGATGATTTAATCGATCCGCTAAAATAACTTCCAGCTTCGGTAATTCCTAAGTGAAGTGGGTAATCACAGTATTCTGACAAAAGTTGATATGCCTCTACTGAAGTAAAAATATTAGAGGCTTTTACACTTATTTTAAAATTATCAAAATTTTGATCTTCTAATAACTGGATATTTAGCTTTGCACTCTCAAATAAAGCCTGAGCTGTTGGACTTTTATATTTTTCTAAAATTTGTTTCTCCAAACTAACGGCATTTACGCCTACTCTTATTGGAATATTGTTCTGTTTAGCGGCTTCGATTACTTCTTTTATCTTATCAACCGAACCTATGTTTCCAGGATTAATACGTAAACAATGAGCTCCATTTTCAGCGGCCTCCAGCGCTCGTTTATAATGAAAATGAATATCAGCAATAAGTGGTATGGATATATTTGGAATAATCTTTTTTAAAGCGGTTGAAGACTTTTCATCTGGAATCGAAACCCTGACAATATCACATCCCTCTTTTTCAATAGAGTTGATTTGTTCAAGTGTTGCTTCTACATCATGAGTAAGAGTGTTAGTCATAGTTTGAACAGATACAGGAGCATCACCACCTACTAACACATCACCGACTTGAATCTGTTTAGTTTTTTTTCTTTTAATCGAATATGAATACTTCATTTTATTTCAGATAATTTACTTATGTTGAATTCTTTAAGAGCATAAGACTTATTAACATTTATATGATAAATGAAATTATTGGTAATTATTTTATCTATGAATTGAATATTAGATAAATCAATAGAAAAATCACCGTTAAAATCTAATTTTAGAGGATTATCGGGAGTAATCGTGCCAAAATTTATAGTTTTTTGATTGTTATCAATGACCTTATATGAAATTGAATAATTATCGAGCACTGTTAACACAAAAGTATTTTGAATTTCGTTATTCTTAGATAGTTCTAATTTATTGATAAATTGCTTATGATCAATTTCTTCATATTCAAAATCAGATAAAATTTTTTCTGTATCAAGGTAGATTTGATCTTTTTCAATCAAATTCAAACTAGATTGTAAATTAAATTTTTTATACATATCGAAAGATAAGGAAAACAAAACAATAACCATTAAAACAAAAAAAAATATTGTTAAAATTAATTTTGTATTATCTTGAGGAATCGGAGCTAACTCGACAACTGTTGAATGTTCATAAAGACCCAGTGATTTGAGAATAGAGTGTCTAAAGATCTTCTCATATGATCTAAATTTATCGGGTAATTCTTCATTATTTTCAATTTTTTGAATAATCTCTTCACTCAATTTTAACTTTATTGCTAATTGATTAATCGTAAGGCCTTTTGCTAGCCTTGCTTCTTTAATGGAAAGTAATTTATTCAAAAATTATTTATATAATTTATAGGCTTGGTGTAGTTTTTGAACTGCGATATCTGTAAATTTTTCATCAATCAAGATACTGATTTTAATTTCAGAAGTAGTGATGACTTGAATATTAATTTTATTTTTTCCTAATGTATCAAATAATGTTTGGGCAACCCCAGCATGAGATCTCATCCCTACTCCAACAACAGAAATTTTTGATATTGTATTCGAAGAATTAATTCTTTTGTATCCAATATTCATTTTTTCTTTTTTTAAAATTTTTAGGGCCTTTTCAAGATCTCCTCTTGGAAGGGTAAAAGACAAATTGGCAAATTTTCCATCTTGAGATACATTTTGCAAAATCATATCAACATTGATATTTCCCTTTGCTAAAGGGCCAAATATTTTTGAAGAAACGCCTGGTTTGTCTAATACTCGAGATAGAGTTATTTTTGCTTCATCTTTCGAATACGCAATACCGCTAACAGTATTATTTTCTAATTTACTATTTTCTTCTGTTACAACAGTACCTGATATTTTTGGCCTGATTGAAGATCTCACACTTAATTTTGTTTTTTTTCGCATCGCCAATTCAACGGATCGGGTTTGAAGAACTTTAGCTCCTTGCGAGGCTAATTCAAGCATTTCTTCGTATGAAATTTGAGCAATTTTTTTTGCATTTTTAACTAGGTTTGGATCAGTTGTATAAACGCCATCGACATCAGTATATATTATGCATTCTGCATCGATAGCTGCAGCAACTGCTACTGCACTAGTATCAGAACCACCTCTACCTAGAGTGGTAATTTCATTTTTTGAGTTTACTCCTTGAAAACCAGGAATGAGGAGGACATTGTAATCTTGCAACTCTTTGAAGATTTTATCTTGATCAATTGATAAAATTCTCGATTTCATATGCTCAATTGATGTTTTAATTGGTATTTGCCAGCTTAAAAGAGATCTAGATTTAATTTTAATACTATTAAGATAAATAGACATCAAAGAACAAGAAACATTTTCTCCCGTAGAAATAGCATTATCATAATCCATTGAATTAGGAGATTTGGAAAAAATCTTAGTTAGTTTTATTAGGCGATCGGTCTCACCAGACATTGCAGATAAAATTGCAATAACTTTATATTTTTTAGACCAGTCAGAAATTATTGATGCAGATCTTCTAATCGCTTCAGGGCTACCAACTGAAGTACCACCAAATTTTAAAACTTTTACTTTCATAAATTACGGTAATATACATTTAAGTATTATTAAGTAAAGATCATGCAAAACTATAATTATAAATATTACGAACCCTTAGAACAAATGATTGCCGTCAGACATCAATATATGGGTAAAATCATTAAGAAATTCATTAATAAAAATATTTATGAATATTTTAAGAATAAAAAAATATTAGATATTGGATGTGGTACTGGTGAATTTCTTAAAAATTATCATGATTTAGGCAACCAATGTATAGGAATTGATATTCAACAAAACTTTAAATTTAAAAATTTAAAAGGATATATTTTAAAAAATATTGATTTGAAAAGTTTTATCAAAAAGAATAAGCAAAAATTTGACGTTATTTTTTTATTTGAATTTTTAGAGCATTTAAATATGGAAGATAGAAAATTTTTATTTAAAAATCTTTTTAATTTATTAAATAAAAATTCTTTAGTTTTTATTTCAACATTAAAT
>OCRN01000061.1_pt1 | contig 15518 bp, 17 predicted proteins | sample 1534761 | NCBI WGS metagenome assembly OCRN01 (sample SAMEA3275602, study PRJEB22092) | marine metagenome | biome: ENVO:01000047 "MEDITTEREAN SEA BIOME"; feature: ENVO:00002042, "SURFACE WATER"; material: ENVO:00002010, "SEA WATER" | collected 2014-06-21T10:50:00+00 | depth 0 m | reverse complement strand
GCAGACTCTCTGGCTGATTATGTAGATATATGGGAGGGGGCTAATCCTGCAGAATTAAATGGTCTTGGCTCTACTAAGAATGGGTACATACGCTACTTCTTAAGTTCTGCAGTAACTAGGAACTATGATAAATACGGTAACTACGACGAGGAGTTTAATATTAAGGAAATCCAAGAGGAACGCGCATTATTAAGGGGCGACAGCGAGGCTTACAACTCTAAGATTAGAAAAGAGCCATTAACAGTCGAGGAGGCATTCCGTTCGGCCCAGTCTAAATCTCCATTCAATATGGAGCGGATAGATAACTTGATGGATGGATTGATGTTCATAGAAGATAAAGATTTGGTGGTCAGGGGGAGATTGGAGTGGTCTGGCGATAATAAGGATGCTGTACACTTTATTGAATGCAGCAATGGCAGATTCTTATTCGCTAAGGGTTTTTTGGAAGAATTGAACGCCAACAATGTAATTAGTAACGGTAGGTTTTTGCGTCCTAATAATAAGCTAAACCATATAGGGGTGGATCCTATTTCCCATGGTAAGACTGCAACAGGCCAAGGTTCTAGACCAGGCCTCATTGGGTTCCAAGGCTTCGTGCCTGGCTCTGAATTCAGTGAACAGTTTGTTATGGTATACACGAAGCGGCCACGAAAGGCGGACGATTTCTTTGACGATACACATAAGGCCATTATTTTTCTGGGCTGTAAGGCTTTGATTGAAAGTAATAAGATTGGGTGTATCCAGTATTTACAGAGGCAGAAGATGGATTCATTTTTGCAGAAAACAAGGAAAAATGGAGAACCGGGCATCCCAACTAGTGCCAAGGTACACGAGTTGATGTTTAACCGAGTCAATGATTTTATCGAGAGTGAGAGCTTCTTGAATCTAGTGTTTAAGTTAATCGTCCTGGATTACCGAGCAGTGGATCCAGACAAGAAGTTGGAGAAGTACGACTACTTTATTGCATCTGCGCTTGCATTGATACAGTGTTACATTTATATGGCACCTAAGAAGAAAACCACCAGCTCAAATAACGAAAAATCAAAAGTTTCTCGTTTATTCAGGGCGAAGAAAGCAAGAAGATAAAATTATCAATATATGAAATTTTCTGATCACTTCATAGATCCTAGGAGTAAAGATTACAAATGGATCTTGAAATACGTGAAGGCTGCGTGGAATGAGTATAACCGACTGTCGTACGACTGGCAGGGGTTTTTCTCTATACATCAGGACTATGAAGAGGTTAAGCTGTATGCCCAAGGGAAGCAATCTGTGTCTAAGTACAAGAAGATGTTGAAGGTGGACGAAGGCGAATCGACTAATCACCTTTCGTTGGATTGGGAACCCTTGAAGTTTTTCGCCAGGACTCGGATGAAGGCATTGGCTAGAGTTGGCAGGTTAGAGTTTGACGTATCCGCAAACCCATTAGACCCACAATTAGACGAAGAAATTGCCAGACATTTCAAAGAAATCGAGGCAAAGATAAAGATAAACTCTGTAATAAAAGAAGCAGAGAAAGAAAATCCAGCACTCAGTGCGGCACGTAAGCTTTTCCAAACGGAAGCCACGGAGCCGCAAGATATGCAGGAGTTAGAGATCTATAAGCAGTACGGGTATAAGCACCGACTGTCCATGGAGTTCGAACAGTTAATTTCTTTAATTCTGTACAGGAATCAATGGAAGGCGATAAGAAAACAAATAGAGAAAGACTTGTTCGATTATGGCGTTTCTATTGTAAAGGACGACATAGACTCCAATAATGAGGTCACGCTTCGTCATGTCAAAGCTTCGGAGTTCTTCTGCAGCTATTGCGACAAGGAGGATTTCTCGGATATAGAATACAACGGCGAGACTCGACTGATCACTCTCACCCAATTAAAGGCTCTAGCCGGAGATCAGATCCCTAACGATAAGTACGACGAAATTAAAGACCAAGTAAGGCAAAGGTACGGAAATCCTAGGTATACGCAATCTAATGCTAACCCGTTGGACATGAGATGTAGGATTGTAGACATTGAGTTTGCATCCGTGGATATCAAGAATTACCAGAGATCATTCAAGAAAGGCCGGAAGTTAGTCAGTCGTGCAAGATTCAGTAGAAGAGGCAGGCACACGAACAAGGAGTTCGTCCAAGATTCATGCCGAGTTTGGTATAAGGCAAAGTGGGTCGAAGGAACAGACATCATGTTTGACTATGGCAAGGCAAAGAATATGAAGGTAAAGCGTTCAGATATTAAGAATGCCAAGAGCAGCTACCATATTCGTGCCACGAGCAAGGAAGGGATGAGCTTCATGAGCCACACGAGGTCTGCAATTCCATTAATTGATAGTATGCAGATTGCATGGCTAAAGGTTCAACAGGCGATAAGTGAGTCCAGGCCAGCAGGTTTTGCGTTAGACTTAGATGCTATCGAGGCTATTGATTTTGGCCAAGGCGGCCAAAAGCTTACGCCGGAAGATGTGATAGATATGTACGTGCAAAGGGGTGTGCTTGTGTACAGGGGTCGTGATTTAGAAATGGACGGCGAAAGATTAGGCCCCCCAATTACAGAACTTCCATCTAACGTGTCCAACGCATTGGTGCAGTTCTACGACATATTCCAGAGGAATATGATGATGATCGAGAACATGGTTGGGTACAATCAGGTCACATCGGGTGGTGATACTGCAAGAATGAACAAGGATGCGATCACTTCTGCTGAGGTCAGCACGGACGATTCCCTGGCAGACATTGGCGTTACCTTGAGAGATTTAATGGCCGCAATATTTGACGGCATTGCAACGAGAGGCAGTGTGATATTGAGTAAGAAAGACATAGAAGGGTATGTCCCAGCAATTGGTACGAACACCATGGAGTTTATCCGCGCGACCAAGGAGTTGAGCCATTTTGATTTTGCAATAGATTTAAACGCAGTGCCAAGCAGTGGGGAGAAAGACCAGCTCATAGCGATCGCTACTCAGAAATCTAACGAAGGTTTACTTGAGTTCGACGACGTTTTGATGATCAAGAATACCCGAAATCTAAAGATGGCCGAAATGATGCTTTCTCATCGAATAGAAAAAAGAAGAAAGCAGCGCATGGAGGAGAGCATGATGCAGCAAGAGAAGAACGCAGAAGTTCAGGTTAGATCCGCACAAGCTTCGGAGCAAGCCAAACAGCAGACGATGAGCTTAGAATTCCAGAAGAAACTAGAGCTGTTGCAGGAAGAATACAGGTTGAAGGAGAGTTTGGAGCTGTTAGAGCGTGAGACTAAGTTACTCGTAGTAGATAAGCAGAACGAAGGCAAGGTAGAAGTTGCAGTTGTGACAGCAGATTCTAACGAAGAGATCGCAGACTCATACTCTCAGAGACAAAATACAACTCCTGATTAAATGTTGTCGATAATATAGTTTTATTTTCGCAAAAAGTCAAGGAATCAAAAGAAATAATATATGTCAGTTGATGTTGAAAAGATGAAAGAAGCAATGGCTAATTCAGGCCTTGCAGATAAATTTGGTATTACTGTAGAGACTAAGGAAGAGGCAGTAGATGATGAAGGAGCTGTTGCAGAATCTGCAAGAGTTGAAGAAAAAGTAGAGGAAGTGGTCGATCAAAAAGTTGAAGAAGTAGAAGAAACCAAGACCGAGGAAGTTGAAACGAATGAGTCTAAGGTTAGTGACTCGCAAGACATCTCGAAACTAACTGGTGGCAGGTTTTCTACAGTTGATGAATTAATTGCTGCGTACGAAGAGGAATCTAAAAAAGGAGAGATTGATACTTCGTACCAAGACTTTATCAACGGTGACGAGTTCATCAAAGGTGCTGTTGACTACTACAGAGAACACAACAATCTTTCAGACTATGCCTCTGTTAAAGGCGTAGATTACGATAAAATGGAGCCGCTTGATTTATTGCGTGAGAAATTCATGAAAGATAACGCAGGCAAAAATCCAGAATTAGTCGATCTACTCTGGCAGAAGGAAGTCGAAGATAAATATGCATATAACGAAGATGCGTCGGATACTGACAAAAAGATTCGCGACTTATTGTTGGCGGACGACGCAGGGAAAGCGAAAGATTTCCTGAAAGACTTACAGTCTAAATTCAAGGCGCCAGAGCGTAAGCCAGAAGGTCAGCCTGCTTTTTCTAAAGAACAAGTAGAGGCAGACAAACGAGTAGCGAGTGAATTTTTATCGGCGATGAAAGATCACCGAGAGATCACCCTTGGCGAACATTCGTTCAGGATGGATTTGGATAAAGACTTCTCGAAGAAGATCATGGATAATGCCGGAGACTTCTTTGGGCTGTTCGTCGAAGAAGACGGATCTGTTGATTACGATCGATACGTTCTCGCTGCGCATTTTGCGAGAGATCCAGAAGGATTTATGAAGAATTTAAACGTATGGGCGAGATCATCAGAGAAAGACCGAATGATCGATGAAACAAGGAATGTTGACTTAGAGTCTAAAGACGAGGGCGACAAGTCAAGGGGCGTTCCTGGATCATTCGAAGACAAAGTGCTACATGCTATCAAAAAGAAAACAGGAAAGCTGTAGTTAGACAAGCCCCAGAATAAACATTAAGAAACCTAAAACCTGAATAAAATGAGTGCGACTAACTCACAATATTTAAGTACGTTACAATTCGTAAACCAGCGTGGCCTTAACAAGGCGTTACTGGACGTTACGAATGAGGAAGGGACGTTCTTAGACATGCTAGAATTGATGGGACGTTACGAGGTGGCAGCACAGCCATCGTGGACTAACTTCATCAACCTTCCATTATTTAAAGTAGAAACGATCAATGGTGTGCCGACTGACAATGGCGGTGGTTTAGACTTCGACATTGTGTTGGCTGCAACGAATGGTACCACTACTTTACGTCCTGGTCACTTGGTGCTTTGCGCAAACCGTGCGGTTGGTTTAGTGAAGTCAGTGACCGCAGATGCAGGTGGCGATCAAGTGAATATTGTTTCTGTTGACGCAACGGCATTAGGCCTTGCAGACACGCAGAAATTATCAGTAGTGGGTGATGCAAGCGGTGAAGGTTCTGTTGGTCCTGTTGCGTTCCGTAATGGTGTTTCCAACTACACGAACAAAATCCAGATCTTAAAGGAAGCCTACGAGATCGAGGATATTGCCGCTGGATCAATGATTGAGTTCGACATCGATGGCAAGCCTTTCTATTTCTTAAAAGGATCTATGGATGCATTGATGAAGTTCAAGCATTTGATTGCGTTCAACATGATCACGTCTCGTATTTCTACCACTAGCTTTGGCGATGCTTCGCCTGCCTTAACGGATGCTAATGGTAAAGCTATCCAGACAACCATGGGTCTTGATCAGTACGTATCTACGTATGGCATCGAAGACACTGGCGTGACGATCAATACTGCATATTTTGCATCGTTGAAGCGTGAATTCGTGAAAGCTCGTTGTGGTAAGGACTACTTGTTACTAGCTCCAACGGAGTGGCAGATTGGATTGACGGACATGTTCACAGGATTGAATTCTTCTCTATCTACCAATGTTCGCCAAAACGTGAACCTTGAGTCGTTAGGAAAGAAATATGAATTCATGGTGGATGCCTTTAATTTCTATGGTATTAACTACCAGATCAAAGAATTGGGATCCCTGGATCATGCAGAGACGTTCAACTTCACAGGTAGCGCAGGATATGAGAAGACTGCATACTTCGTTCCAAACGATGAGATTAACATCCAGGGCGGCGGCAAGAAATACCGAATGGGCATGAGATACCTTGACTTAGGTGTGCTTCCAGGTAACAACTACGGAAACGAAAAAATCAGAGAGCTTCACACGGGCGGACTTGCTCCTAACCCAACGAGTGATGAATCTGTGTTCCGTATCACTTTTGAAAAAAGATGTGGATTGGATATTTATGGTCCTCACCACTTCGCAAAAGGTGTGTTGTCTTAATTGATAACAGCCAATAAACAATTGGTGGAGGCACGATGTAATGCTGTGCCTCTCCCAGTTTTATTTATTTTTTAGTGAGACGCAAAGAAAGGTATAAATGATTCAAACAGCCAGCGCAAATAATGCGCCAAAAAAAGTTATCGATAAATATTTGAAAGATATTAAGCTGCCGACTAAGGATCGAAAGCGTATTTTTCGAGTATTAGAAATTGGAGTAACCCCAGAAGGTGACCCAATTATTCCAACTCTAAAGAGAGTACAGGGGAGTTTCCAGATCCATGATGGGATTAAAACATACCAAATGGTTTACGCCTTGAAGAGAGATGCAGATGGAGAGCCAGTGCCGGAGAGGTTTAGGTTCGAAAAAACCACAGGAGGTATGATTGTTTGTGGAGAGCATGATCTTTCTAAGTTTACATTGTTGATGATGCATCCATTAAATAAGTCGAACCCATTAAGACCTAATGATTTAACGCCAGTTTTCGAGTTGGTTGACGAGGGAGTGGAAATGAAAGAGTACGACAGTAAGGCAGACTTGTTGATGTTGGCCTTGAGTACTATCAACGATGCATCGGACGAGACGTTGAGAAATTACCACGTATTCTTAGGCAGAGATCCTAACAAGGATATTGATTTTATTCGTGGCGGATTGAAGAAGACGGCAATCGAGAATCCTAAGTTAATCGTTGATTTATCGAAGAGTGACACAGTAGATACTGTTGCATTAATCAATGAAGCAATCAGTAAGGGTTACGTTAAAGAGAGCAAGTCAAAGCGAACATACATGGATCCAACGACAGACGAACTTTTACACAGAGTGTTGCCAGGGAAAGACATGAGGGAATCTTTCGCTATTTTCTTAAAGTCTAAGCCTGATCTTCACGAAGGTTATAGAAAATTATTGAAGCAGTAATATAAAAAACAAAAAGGCATCATGAATAAGAACGCATAAACACTTATGACTTATCTTTAAAGAAAAATCCATCTTCGCCTGTCAACGTAGAAACTATGCAGCTAAACAATGGATATAGCGGAGGTACTGATTTAGCTTTTGCAGAACTTTTTGAAACTTTTCATGAAATTGAAGATCAAACAATATATTATTTCACCTTAACAGGTGCATCAGGCAATACCGGTAATCATCCAAAAGGTTTATTTGTTGAATTATTATACACTAGATTAATGCAATAATGAAAAATTTAATAATAGCATTTGTTGTTATAATGTTTGAATCTTGCTCTTTTACTTTTGAAGTAAAGCAACCAGAGCAGCGAATCTACATGCAGCGAGATACAGCGATAAAGGATTATAATTGGACAAATGAAGCAGACGCAAAATGGCATTTTATTGATACTACAAAACAAAAGAAACAATGAAAAATACACTATTTGTGATTGCTCTTTTTTCGTGCGTTATAAGTGCAAATGCACAAGTAAGGCCGGATCAAGCAATCGAAAAAACGACTGCGGAAGATACAGATGAAATTTACAGTCAGTATAATGGTTTACTGCGAAGAATTAAGTTTTCAACTGCAAAAACTTACTTCCAAACAGGATTAACACTTTTAGATTTAGGAATTAGTGACGGTACAAGTGGTCAAGTCTTGACAACGGATGGATCTGGAAATTTTTCGTTTACTACTGTGTCTGGAGGTGGTCCTGGCGGTACAGACGATCAAACTTTATCTTTCGCCGGAACGACTTTAAGTATTGAAGATGGTAATAGTGTTGACTTATCAAGTCTGCAAGACGGCACAGGTACGGATGATCAGACAATTGATGTATTCTCATTAGCAGGAACTACACTATCATTAAGTCTGGAGAGTGATGGTCAGGCAGCACAAACGGTTGACTTATCAAGTCTGCAAGACGGCACAGGTACAGATGATCAGACAAGCGTAGAGGTATCACATTCGCCAAGTGGCGATTTGACTAGTGCAAATGTAGGTGCTGCACTTAATGAAATACAAACGCAAGTAAGCGCAATACAAACACTAACAGGCCGCTCAGATGGTGATACAAATTTCGGAACACTTACAGGCACACTTCTTCCAGACAACTCAGATGCGGTTACAATATTTAATACAGTTGACAATGAATTGCTGAAACTGCAACCTATAACGGAAAGCATTACGAGTGGAAGCACTACAATGACGCTGTATGGAGGAAATAGATACAACAAGTATCATATTATTGACATGACAAGTGCGAGTACAAGTGTAGCTGTTGTTGTTACTATGTCAACAAGTGCAATTCTTAGTGCAAGCACACATACATTTCATTTTCAAAATACTGCAACAGGTCAAGAAGTAACATTTCCATCAACATTTTTGAAGATGGATGGAACGCAGATTGGAACAAAAGCAATTGAAACAGATCAGCAATTTACTTGCTATTTTGATGGTACTAGCCTTTACTGTGAAACTGAATAATATGAAATACATAATATTTACAATTGGTTTGTTTTTTGCTTTTTCAGCGCAATCACAACAGGCGTTTTTAATGAAAAAAGCAGATGCACAAGTTGATTTATTGTTAGATACACATCCGTCACAAGCGGCATTTAGTTTAAGAAAATTGTCTAGTTCTTACGCTGGTAGTGCTATTCAAGTTAGAAGATCATCGGATAATTCTACGCAGAATATAGGCTTTACTAGTTCGGGCGATTTAGATCAAAGTGCTTTAACTAGCTTTTGTGCTTCAACTGATTGTTTTGTAACAACTTGGTATGACCAATCTGGCAACAGTTTAGATGCAACACAAACTACTGATACAAAGCAGCCTAAAATTGTTTCAACTGGAGTTGTAGAAATTGAAAATTCAAAACCGACTATTGTTTTCGATGGATCGGATGATGAATTTGAAGTTGGTACAGTCAGTTCATTCAACTATCTACATGATGGTACAAGTTCTAGCTTAATTAGTGTGTCTAAGTATGATGATGTTGGTAATGAAGCTTTATCGGGTAACAATAGAGGTGCGAGTAGTCAGGTAGGTTTTTCATTATTCTATTATACTGCAAATAAAATTGCAGATTATATTACAAATGGTTCAAGAAATGTTGTATTTAACCAGTCATCTGCAACAACAGATATTTTAAATCAGCATTTGTATTTCACAACAATTGATGCTGATAATGCAACAGCAGCTAATAGGTCAGTATCGAGTATAAACGACCAAGCAGATTTTAGTAACAATACTGCATCTAATTCACCTTCTACAAGCGATGCGTCTCAAATAATGACAATTGGTAATTCAGGTAAAACAGCTAGTAATTTTTTTGAAGGTAACATTCAAGAGATTGTAATATTTTCAACAGACAAAACTGCTAGTAAGGCTGATATAAAAAGTAACATAAACACTTATTATAGTATTTACTAAAAAACAAAAAAAATGAAAAATATACTAATAGCTTTATTTTTATTTTCTTTTATCGCTATTCAAGCGCAAGAATTAGAATATCAAATTTTTAAAAATCAAGATTCAACATTTACGTTAGACGTTATTGAAACGCAGAGTAATCAATCAAAAATAATCAACAGAACATCTAGTTTAACTGAATCAAACTTACAACGCATACAGTATCTTTTGATTGAAAAAACCTTCAATCAAATTGCAAAGAGTGAAGCTAAAATATTAGATCATCGAAAAAATATATCTGCAATTAAACGATCATTAGATTCATTAGACAACTTTTCTTTATATCAAAAGATTAAGTTTGATTCTAGCTTTGTCTACAATTACAGATACAGAAACACAAATAGGCCAAACACGACATTAAATAGCACATACAGAGCGGAAAACACAACTTTATTAAAAGATGATGATAATGCAAATGTAGCTGTAATCATTCCTTTTAGCTTGTACTACATTAGATTAAGATTTGTAAATCCTGACTATCAAGATGGTGATGAAGTCATTGATTTATACAGTAAAGATCAAAGAGTTTACACAGGATCAGATAGTGAAGGCATAACGCATACTTTAGTTAAATTTTAATCATAAATATCAAAATCATGGCTTTAGGTTATCAAGAATTAGTCGACACATTTTGCGACATCGTAGAACTAGCTGAAAAGTTAGGTGCTGCGCTGGAAGATGGTGTCCAGATTGAAGATGCTTTTGTAATCTTAGCAGAAGCAGCAAAAATTACTGAATTGATTACAGATGCTCCAGTGGCATTGTGGAAGGTTAGGTGATAGTGATATTATTATTACAGATACTTATTTTACTAAAAATAGGTTAGGTATGCAAATTGGTACAAACCCATTGCCTGACCCTAACCCGTTAGGATTTGAAAAAAATGTTTCTATATCTCTTGATAATTGTAAGGCTGATAAAATGTTTTTTAAGTTAGAAGGAGGATACAAGGAATCGAATAGGAATACAGTTAGTGATAAAACTAAGCCTTTTGAGCATTACCAAGGAGAGTTTTGCTATAATTCACCTTCTATTAAACATGATTGGAGAAATACAAAAATTAGTGAAGTAGTAAGGTTTAGTTCACAGCAAAGATCAGCATCAGTAAGTCCTAGTGTTGCACTAGATAAAAGTCAAGTTTCATATTTTAATAATATGAGATTTAATACAATACGTACAGTTCCAAATTCATATAAAGGAGGTAGTGTGATCACTTCTGCATCTGCACCTGCTGTATTCACAAATTGCGTGTTCGATAGTTGTAATATATTAGTTAGTTCAGAAGTAACTGTAAATAATTCGACATTTCAAAATGCTCAGGTTGGGGTTTACGGATTAAATAGACCTACTCAGGTGTACGGATTTAATGACGATTCTTATGTCTTTAATATATCAGATAGTTATTTCGTAGATGCAAGCATAAATATGGGAAATGGAATTGATCACACTCCAAATATTAGAGGATTTATTAAAAATGTGACATTTGAAGAAACATCAACAGGTTTTGCTAGTACTCAATCTGGAAGACCACCTATAAGTTTAGCAAGTACAAATACTATTATATCTAATATAACTTATGATTTATTAGATAGTAGAACTCCAGATATTACTTCAACTTTAGATAACAATTGGTTTATTTTTATACCTCTGGATAATTTAGCTAGTACAGAATCAATATTTACTGATGATGTTAATGCTACATCTTTTGATGTTACAAATAAGTACAATATTCAAATAAAAAATGTTGAACTAATTTATCCTAATTCTAATGACTTCTATGATTATAATGCAATGTACGTGAGTGGAAATCTAGGGGTAATTAATTATTCTATTTTAGTCGACAATATAAACACCCAAGGTGGAAACCTTTTTGGTGCAAAACCTATTTTTAAGCACAACGCAGACCTTTGGAATATTACGTTTAAACGTGTAGGATCAAAAAATTGGTATAAGCTTAAAAATCTTGTAGGTAGCATTATAGAAAGCGGAGTAGATGTCAATAATGATTTAGTGTTTGATGCTTCAAAAGGTTCAGGAGTTTATCTTGATGCTACTAATCTAAGAAGTGTAATATTAAGAGGACAAAACCTAAATGGTACATTAAATGTAGACTTAGAAAATTACGATGGCGAGTTTGTAATAATACCTAAGTCTGATATAACACTAACACCTTATTCTATAAACGCAAACTCAAATATTGTTTCTGATATAACTACACTTGAAGAAGGTAAAAGATATACTTTCAAACATATTTATAAAGGTGAAGGTTTCTTAACATCTACTACAAAGCAAAGCAAAACTGTTACATTAGTTACAAGTGCAGATGGTACACAAAGAACATGGAATCATTTTAATGAACAGTTTGATAATGAGCCAGATACAGAAAATTGGATTCTAGAAAGTGGAGTTCTTGACGTAGGAGGTATTACTTACAATTTAAACAGTGATGGTAAAGTAATTGATGAAAGTGGAAACATTAGAGGATGTTTCTCTAATTACAATGATTTATATACTCTTTACTTTAAAGACGCTCCAAATGCTTCTACGGTAATTACTTTAACTTACGATTATTACCCTACCGTTGACCATGACAATTATTGGATTTTAAAGAATTAATTTTTAACCAATTTATTTATAAAGCCTGCGGATTGATTAACACAAAATAAAAAGCTATATTGCAGATATTCACACGCAGTAATTAATAATCAAAACCATCAAAATGAAACCATTAATGCGGTCATTGCTTGGCCTTTTTACAGTGTTGCTTTTATTTAGCACCAAAACAAATGCACAGGGAATTCAAGACTTTTCAATTACGCCAGACCTCAATTATGAGTTGGGCGTAACGGATGAATCTTTGTATCGAAATGTAAACCCACCAAAACCGATTTACTATGAAGTAAATTTTGCAGTGGCAGTAAAAGAGACATGTGTATTAGATGTCACTGGATTACCAATGTTTGCCCACTGGAATATCGAAGGTGTCCCTACGAGAATGCAGCAGGTAAAGTTCTACGAAAGTGTCGTAGTAGATATTACTAAATACCAGATTTACCGGGATGCTGAGGAGATCATTGGTAAATATCTCACAGAAGATCAGGAGTACCAAGGACTTGTATCTGCTTATTATATCAGGCGCGTATTCCCTGACAAGTAGACAGGGTAGCTATTATTTTGTAATCATTAAAAAATAAATAAATGAATAATCAAACACAAGCCCAGCAACTAGGAATTGTTGGCATAAAGATTGTATTGAAGCCAGTTATTAAGATGATTGGCCACACGGTAGACTTAGTAAAGGGAGATCGTTCTTGGATTCAGGTTATTCCTGCCATTGGTGGAGATTTGTTCGCTGGGCGAGATGCTGTGAGTTATCTGAATCAGGCATGGCAAGAAGTTAAAGATTTGAACGTGCAGGAATCGTTCTCTATTAAGGAATTTTTCGAAGTGGAGTTCGACATTGAAGACGACGTATTGGAATCTACAATTGAAGAGTTCGTTGCACAAGCTCCAACTATTTACAGTGGAGTGAATGCCACTCGTGACATTGTGGTAGACTTGCCGTCTATCATTACTGGTCCTGGCTACATCGAAGTTAAGGTCGGTGCAGTCTTAGAAGAGTTGAATGGGTTGTTTAAGCAAACAGTTATTCCTATTTCGGCAACTGTTCGCTTGTTGATAGAAAAGATCGCACCCAAAAAGGAAGAAGTCGCCCAGTAAGTAGTAATAACACTTAGAAAGAAAAAGCCTAGCTCAAATTGTTGAGTTGGGCTTTTTTACCTTATACTAAGGCCTAAATGTTTAGCTGAAATGACTGTAGAAACCCTACATAATCGGGTCTTGTTCTTGCTTCAAAAAGATCAGGGCGGATTCTTTAATCCAGAAGAAATAGACGCGGCCTTTAATAAGGTGCAGTTGGACTATTTGAATAAGTTGTTGGATACCACTCAAAACAAAATTGGGCAACCACAAGGCGTGGGGTCTCACGCAGATTTAAAAAGAGCATTGCAGCCATTCACTAGGTCTATATCTATAACAACAGGGGTTAATGGATTGTACACGTTCTTGCCTGATGTTGCGCATTTTAGAGGGATAGAAACTAGGGACGAAGAAGTAACTGTGTCTGAATTACCAGACAGATTAAGCTCTTCCATTATAGCTCCGACAGCTTCTCGTCCAGTATTTATACAGCAGAACAATGGATTGAAGTTTTACCCAGCAGGGGAGTACAGTAAAGTGATGCACTACATTAAATATCCAATCAACGTGCTGTTCGATTATTCTATATCTGGCAGACAAGTGGTGTACAACGCAGCAGGGAGTACTGATCCTGAGTGGGGAGATATAGAGATGGAGGTTTTAGTGAGAAAGACAGCAGAACTAATAGCATCTAATAACCAAGACTACGAGGTGAGAAACTTCGAGTATCAAAAAACAGCACAGGAATGACAGAAGTTAGGAAGACAATCGCAGATAGGATAACTAAAAACTGGAAGACAACACTTGTTGCTTGCCTTGTTTTTTTAGTTGTCGTGGCATTAGTGTTTCTTGAGAAGGTCACGGTGTCTGAGGCGTCGGGTTGGATGTTTGGCGCGTTCACGTTTTTATTTAGTGAGGACGGATTAATCCAGAAAAAATCAACGAATGTATCTAAAAAGGATATCTGAACAGGTAAAGCGTAGGCTGCTAGGTGGTAACCCAAGTAGTGATGTGAAAATAGACGACAGGGAAATCCAGCTACACATAGTACAGGCGATCAATAGGTTACTAAAAGCAGAGACTTTTAGTATGCACGAGTCGTATGGCATGTCGAGTATTCCTCACACGTTGTTAGCTACATATACAGTAGATGTCGATGACTACACATCTGACGAAGTGGTGACTTCTCAGGTTACGAATTTTTCAGCCACTGGTTATAGCAACACCTGGGTGGATGCTAACGGTAATGCATGGGTTGATCAGTTTGGAAATGCGTGGTTGTTTGGTGGATCGGATATTACGATCGAGTGGTCATTAGTTAGTGGATCGAACTACCTAATCACTGTGTCTAACATAGAGTACAACACAGGAGAGAGCTACGTAGATCTCATAAACTTCTACGGAAATGTTCCCGTGAGCGGTACTTTTGGGATCGCATCAGAGGCGAACAACATACCCAAGAACTTCTACAAAGGAGCAATCACTAATTTTACTGCACTTCCTACGAGTTTTAGTTTTAATTATAATTTAAGCCTCGTGTCTAACGCCATTGCAGAAGTACAGGCAGACGTTGCACCTACTGGAGCAATTCTTACGAACCAGCCATCGAACACAGAGAGTGAGTTTTTCACTAACTTTACCAGCACTACGTACACAATAACGAACGCCTCACTTGGATGCCTTACATTGCCTGCACAACCAGTAAGTCTGCCGGATAATATGGGGATTTGGTCTGTGTACTCAGATCCTTTGGATCCATTTATTCCATTACCTGTTCATGGGGTAGGTTTGATGAACAGGATCACGCACACAAACTTAGCCAATGCGTTCGACAATGTGAACACGTACAGAATAGAGAACTACAAGAAACTGGTATTCAATCAGTTGTCTTCTGCTCTTCCAGATCAGTTGACGGTACAACTCGCCATCGTTGATGTGGAGGTATTAGGGGAGCTTGATCTTTTGCCTGTACCTGCAGATATGGAGGAGCAAGTGATTGTGTCTACTTTGCAATTATTAGGAGCAAATATATCGACAGACAATGTTAACAATGAAAACCCAGTAACTTAATGGCACAGATAGATAGCTTAATAAGGCAGGCGCTGGCAGAGAACAATCTGACCATTCATAAGTACTACGAATTTGCAGTTCATGCATTCCGAGCATTGAAGGGAACTTTACAAAATGGCTAAATACCAAGGCAAAGACCATCTGCAAAGAATTCGCCCAAGTTCGTGAAGATGTCTGGTGGACATAATATTAAACTGGTTTCATGCTTAATTTTAAAAGATAATGGTTGACATTTAAAAGATGCAAGGTTAATATCAACTTGGTGACAGACACACAGACACAGTCACCTTTGGACTTCTAGAGCTGCTCCTTTGCAGCTAAAAAGTCTCCAGGATTTAAAATGAAGTCACAGTAATGTCATTAGTCAGAGATTAAGACTTAAGAATTATTCATATGCTTTCCGGCCTTAAA
>OCRN01000060.1_pt1 | contig 16027 bp, 17 predicted proteins | sample 1534761 | NCBI WGS metagenome assembly OCRN01 (sample SAMEA3275602, study PRJEB22092) | marine metagenome | biome: ENVO:01000047 "MEDITTEREAN SEA BIOME"; feature: ENVO:00002042, "SURFACE WATER"; material: ENVO:00002010, "SEA WATER" | collected 2014-06-21T10:50:00+00 | depth 0 m | reverse complement strand
AGATGATTTCGCTAAAGGATAAACGCCGACTTCAGGTTGAACGTTTGCTCCGAGAACAGGTGTTTGGCAATCTCCCTCTTTGAGGTAATCAAGAAAAGTCACTAAGCCTTGATCGCCATTATTGAATTCATGATTACCTACCACGAAAGCATCAAAACAAACTGAGTTCATTAAAGCTGCATCAGCTTCTCCTTCAAATAAAGTAAAATACAAAGTACCACTTGTTGCATCTCCGGCATGAAGAGTAAGAGAATTAGGATTTTCTGATCGCAATTCTTTTATCTTGGTCACAACAGAAGGAAATCCACCGGATTTTGTTCTTGTTGACTCGCCATCTAAATCCAAACCCATTCTGCTATTAGCCTCCAGGTGGGAGTGATGGTCATTAATATGAAGAATTGTTAATTTTTCAGCTGATGCCCAACTTGGCATAAACAATATTAAAAAAGGAAGTGCTCCTTTGAGTATTTTTTTAAACATCACAGGATAAGAAATTATTAATGTGAAATAAGTTTTAAGAAATTATGTAATTTTTGTTAATTCATTCTCCTCCTAAAAAATTTGGTATGTGGTTTTATCAATTGTCTGAGTAACTACAAAAGATTATTATGATCATCTATATTGGAGGAAAATTTATGAAAAAATTATTTTTAGTTTTAATACTATCGACCTACTCTTTTTTTTCATTTGCAGAGGGTCACATGCAGCCAAACTCTTTTGCGGTAACACTAAAAGTACCACAAGAGGAAGTGGCAAAAGTAGAGGCGTTACTTCAAAGTCACCATGCGTTTATGCATAGAGATCACTCCCTATCTGGGGACAACCGATTAAATGCCTATTCCATTATTAAAGGCTATGAAGCTGTAGATATGACTGACCCGTCAAAAGGTTTAACAGGAAACGTCTTTTACTTTTTAACTGAGCATTATGAAACTCCTAGGGGTCTTCAAATGCATGGAGAAGCCAGTCAAGGCTGGGATGATTTAGCCGCACTCCAGGAAATCATGTACAAGTATCAGGTTGCGGTCGCTTATCCAGGAGAAGTGATTGCAAAAATGAATCGAGAGTAAAGAGAGTATTTATGGCCAACATATTTGATAAATTAGTAAAATCATGGAATGAGCAAGATGTTCAAACTTACAGGTCCTGTTTTCATGAGGATTGGCAATTTACATTTCATTCTTCGGGCAAAGTCATCACTCGAGCCGATGATAGCCCTGAAGAGGAGATGCGTGAATTTATGAAAAACATGAAAAGAGAAAACCCTCGTTGTTTGTATGAAAATGACGATGTCCTTGTGGTTCATGATTTCATTACTTTTGCATCTGGTGACCGAGAGGCTGTGATGATGGTCCATCTTAAAAAGGATGGGCTTTTGTGGAGAACAGAGTCTGGGGCCACTACGTTAAAAACTACCAACTAAATTTACATCTTAAGCCCATGAATTTATCATGGGCTCAACTTAAATTTTTCATATTTAATTATTTAAGCTCCCAAGTGGTTGTGAATTGTGGCAGTTAACATAAATTTTTTTTCTTTTCAAGGTTGAAAGGAAAAGAATCTATGTTGCAATCAACATAACGATGATAAGGAGGTGAATACCGAGATGAGTTTATATAAAGTGAAATTACAAGTCACTAAACAAGAACAAGAAGGGCGTGAAGAGTTCATTGAAGCTGCGAGCGCAGAGGAAGCGAAAGAAAAAATTATGGCCTTTTGTCAATCCCAACTTATCGACAATGACACGCATGCAAATATTGTTGATGTTCAATTAGATGGCAATGATGCCGTCAGTAAAGTTGAGGAGTCCGATCAACCAAATAATCGCGCGGGCACTCCTCAAAAATTCTAATCATAATACTCCCCATCAAACCTGGGTATATAAAGTAAAGATATATCCAGGTTCTGATTAATTCTAACTATTCATGAATTCTAATTAAATAAATGACGTTAAAGATCGTCAAATCCATCAATCGCCGAGACGACCATGAGGGACTCGATATAGCGCTGCTTTCCGCAGTCATAGCAGATGGTCACCATCTCTGCGGTCATTTTATTTAGATATTTCTTGGAAACCTCTTTATAATCACCACATTCACTGCATTTGGCGTACGGAAGGCTTGATTCCTCTCGCTTTTCTTCTTCTCCAATCCACCATCCCATTGTCTTATTATATAAGACATTTGATCCCCGGTTCTACCTATAATTTAGAGACTTCATCAAAAAATTGTGTGTAAAAGTATTCTTGTTTAATATTTTTACACGCGTTAAAATCCATTTTTTGGAAATATGGTTAAAACGAAGATTAAAAATATGGAGGATTTCGCTCAAGCGAGCGGGATATCCAGACCGACTATCTCCAAGTTCTTTAATGATCCCTCCAGCGTTCGTGAAAGTTTAAAATCAAAAATCGAAGCGGCTTTAGAAAAGTATGATTACTATCCTAATTTTTATGCCATCAATCAAAACCGTCAGCTTACAAAAAATATAGGTATCGTGGTGCCTTATGTCTCTGACCCTTTCTTTGCTGAAATTGCCAGAAACTTAGAGCGACGTTGTATTGATGTAGGATACACTCCATTTTTATTTTCTTCCCATGGAGAACAAGCTCAAGAAAATGCAATTCTCGATACGCTTCGCTCTTTAAAACCTGCGGGTGTGTTAATGGCACCACTGGGTCGTCGAAGTTCGGATAAAAACAAAATTGAAAAGTTCTGTAAAAATGTTCCCACTATTTTGTTTGATAGTAACATTGAAGGGTTAGGTGCGGCTTTTATTGGATCGGATAACTATAGTTTTGTTTCTCAAACCGTTGAATATTTAAATAGCACAGGCAGTGCTCCTAGTTTTTTTGAAATGCGCTACCCGGCAAACCCCAACGCCAATAAAAGAAGAGAGGCTTACTTAAAAATTATGGAGTCTTTAAAACTCAAACCGCAGGTGATTAAAATAGAGGGGACCGGATGGGAGTTCGAAGAGATTGGGCGTCAAGGCGCCTTAAAACTTTTACGAGAAAATGGAATGAACACCGACACCATCCTGTGTAGTAACGACCGCCTTGCTATTGGTTTTTTATCGGCCTGCAGCGAGATGGGGGTCAAGGTAGGAAAAACTAAAAATTGTGATTTACGGGTAGCAGGATGTGATGACAACCCCTATTCTCGATTCACCTCACCCCCTTTAACTACCGCTGCTCACGATTACAATACGGTGTCAGATAATGCCGCACTGGCCTTATTTGAACTTATCAACAACGGGGGTAAATCGAAAAAGCGGCCAGAAACCTTATATTCCGCTAAATTAATCCTTCGCGACTCAGCTTAAGTATTTTACGCGTGTCAATTTAATATTGACGCGAGTAAAAATCTATTATTGAATTGATCTATCTAAAATTAGGAGGACAACATGAGAATAACAAAATTAATCTCATCTGCAGTATTGGCATTATCGCTGACTGCAAGTGTTACCTATGCAGGAAGTCATGCTACGACTCTAACAATCGCGACTGTGAACAACGGCGATATGATCCGTATGCAAGGTTTAACTGACGACTTTACAGCTAAGACTGGCCATAAAGTTGAGTGGGTAACTTTAGAAGAAAACGTACTTCGTCAAAGAGTAACAACTGACATCACAACTAAGGGTGGTGCATTTGATATCATGACTATTGGTATGTACGAAACACCAATCTGGGGTGCTAACGGTTGGTTAGTTCCTTTAGATGATCTATCTGCTGACTACAATGTCGGTGACTTATTACCTGCGATGGCTGGTGGTTTATCCCATGAGGGTACTTTATATGCTGCACCATTCTACGGTGAGAGCTCCATGGTGATGTACAGAACTGACCTAATGGCAAAAGCTGGTTTAGAGATGCCTGATGCTCCATCATGGAACTTTATTGCCAAAGCAGCACGTGCGATGACAGACAGGGATAATGAGATCAACGGTATTTGCCTAAGAGGTAAAGCGGGTTGGGGTGAAGGCGGTGCGTTCATCACAGCAATGTCAAACTCTTTTGGTGCCAGATGGTTTGATGAAGACTGGAATGCTCAGTTTGATACACGTGAGTGGTCCGATACATTAAACTTCTACTACAACATGATGACAGATGCCGGTCCTGCAGGATTTGCAACGAACGGTTTCAACGAAAACCTATCTTTATTCCAACAGGGTAAATGTGGTATGTGGATTGATGCAACAGTAGCTGCATCTTTTGTCACTAATCCTAATGACTCTACTGTAGCTGACAGTGTGGGATTTGCTTTAGCACCTGATAACGGTATGGGCGTGCGCTCAAACTGGTTATGGGCATGGGCTCTTGCAATTCCTGCGGGTACTCAAAAAGAGGATGCTGCAAAGGAATTCATTGAGTGGGCAACTTCAAACGGTTACATCGAGTTAGTAGCAGCAAATGAAGGATGGGCAAACGTTCCTCCAGGAGCTAGAACTTCACTTTACGAAAATCCAAACTATAAGGATATTCCTTTCGCAAAGATGACTTTAGACTCTATTTTGTCTGCAGATCCGCTCAATTCAACAGTTGATCCAAGCCCATACGTGGGTATTCAGTTCGCAGCGATCCCAGAATTTGCTGGTATTGCAACTGATGTCAGCCAAGAATTCTCAGCTGCATACGCTGGTCAACAGTCCATTGAAGAAGCATTAGAAAAAGCTCAAGCAATTACTAATGACGCAATGGAAGCTGCTGGTTACAGATAAGCTTTAATATTACTTTTAAGAGGGGTAGATTTTCTGCCCCTCTTTAACTAAGGTTAATCAGATTCATAAAAAGGTAAAAACTAGTGTTCAGTCAGCTCAATTCCCGAGGAGTCGCTCGACTCATGATGGCGCCCGCGGTGATCTTACTCTTGGGTTGGATGCTCGCCCCTCTGACTACTACTCTCTATTTCAGTTTTAAAAAATATTTACCCCTTCGAGGTGGAGATCTCGGGTGGGTAGGATTTGATAATTACGTTCGATTTGTGACATCCAGTTCTTTTTGGCCAAGTGTTCTCACTACTTTAATTATTGTCGGTTTTGTTTTAGCTATCACTGTTGTTTTTGGAATTTTATTAGCACTGCTTCTTGATCAGCCCATGTGGGGTCAAGGGATCGTGCGTATCCTCGTGATTGCCCCTTTCTTTGTCATGCCGACCGTCTCGGGTCTTGTCTGGAAGAATATGTTTATGGATCCGATTAATGGGATCTTAGCGCACCTCTGGAGATTTTTTGGTCTCCAACCTTTAGAGTGGTTAAGTCAGTTTAGTATGGGCTCGATTATTTTAATTGTGAGTTGGCAGTGGTTGCCCTTTGCCACTCTAATCTTGTTAACAGCAATCCAATCCTTGGACCGGGAACAAATAGAGGCTGCCGAGATGGATGGAGCCAACACCATCAAACGATTTGGGTATATTATTCTCCCTCACCTTTTTCGTGCTATTACCATTGTCATTCTTATACAAACAATTTTCTTACTTTCTATTTTTGCCGAAATCTTTGTCACCACTGCTGGTGCCTTTGGAACTAAGACGCTTACCTATTTGATCTTCCAGCGTGTGTTGGAAAGCCAAAATATAGGACTCGGCTCGGCGGGTGGCGTTTATGCCATTATCCTAGCCAATATCGTGGCTATTTTTTTAATGAGGATCGTGGGTAAATCCCTCGACGCCAAGGAGAGCTAAATGGCTAGAAGTGTTAAAAATCAACAAAAAATGGTCAATACCGTCATCGCCTGGACGATTGGGCTACTTATTTTTTTTCCTGTTCTTTGGACCGTGCTCACGAGTTTTAAAACCGAAGCGCAGGCGATTAACGACCCGCCGTTATTCTTGTTCTTTGACTGGACCTTAGAGAATTATGCGATCGTCCAAGAGCGCTCTGACTATATGAAATTTTTATGGAATTCTATTTTTATTGCGGGGGGCTCTACCTTACTGGGGATAATAATTGCTGTTCCTGCGGCCTGGTCCATGGCTTTTGTTCCTACGAAGCGAACTAAGGATATTTTATTGTGGATGCTCTCCACCAAAATGCTTCCGGCCGTTGGGGTTCTGTATCCTATTTATATTGGCTGTATTAAATTAGGTCTTTTGGATAGTCGTCTTGCTTTGGTGATTATCTTAATGTTGATCAATTTACCTATTATCGTTTGGATGCTTTACACGTATTTCAGAGAAATTCCTCGTGATATCTTAGAGGCCTCTCGGATGGATGGTGCCTCTTTATGGAAAGAGATCATCTATGTGCTCACACCCATGGCAATCCCTGGAATTGCCTCCACTATTTTATTGAATTTAATTTTAGCGTGGAATGAATCGTTCTGGACATTGAACTTAACTGCTGCAAAGGCGGGAACCTTAACTGCCTTTATTGCCAGTTACTCCAGTCCTGAGGGATTATTTTTTGCCAAGCTGAGCGCAGCCTCCACGATGGCGATAGCCCCAATCTTGATTTTAGGTTGGTTTAGTCAAAAACAATTAGTACGCGGATTAACGTTTGGAGCCGTGAAGTAAAGGAGAGAAAATGGGATTTATTGAATTAAAACAGGTAACCAAAAACTTCGGAGATCTTCAGGTTATCAAACCCTTAGATTTAGAAATTAAAGATGGGGAGTTTACGGTTTTCGTGGGACCTTCTGGTTGTGGGAAATCCACTCTTTTACGATTAATTGCGGGTCTGGAAGATCTCACTAGCGGATCCATTCAAATTGATGGAAGAGAAGCAAGCCAAGATGCTCCTGCTAAAAGAGGTTTGGCGATGGTTTTCCAATCCTACGCTCTCTATCCCCATATGAACGTCTATAAGAATATTGCCTTTCCTTTAAAAATGGCAGGAATGGACAAAGACGCCATTGATGAAAAGGTTCGAAAAGCAGCAGAAGTATTGAATTTAAATGATTATTTAGAGCGTAAACCCGCCCAACTATCCGGGGGACAGCGTCAGCGTGTGGCTATTGGAAGAGCAATTGTTCGTGAGCCCTCTGCCTTTCTATTTGATGAGCCCCTCTCCAACTTAGATGCAGCTCTTCGTGTGGGCATGCGTCTTGAAATCTCCGAATTACACAAGCGTTTGAATACCACGATGATTTATGTGACCCATGATCAAGTTGAAGCCATGACCATGGCAGACCGTATTGTGGTCATGAACCACGGTGTGATCGAACAGGTAGGTACACCCCTCGAGCTGTATCGAAATCCTAAAAATTTATTCGTAGCTGGTTTCATTGGTTCTCCGAAGATGAATTTTATTGAAGGGTCATGGGCACAAGCACAAGGAGCGCATACAGTAGGTATTCGACCTGAACATATTTCCATCACCGCAGAGCAGAGTGAATGGAAAGGAGTAGTTAAAATGGCAGAGAGTTTGGGATCAGATACTTTTTTACATATTCAAGATAGTGGCGTAGCCGAGGCCCTCACCGTTCGTGCAGATGGAGAGAAAAGTTTTAATCGAGGCCAAGAAGTATTTTTACAGCCTAAAAAAGAAAGTTTGCATTTATTCAATGAAAAAGGAGAACGCCAGTAGTGCGCTTTCTTAACAAAGTAGTTTTTATCACAGGTGCCGCAAGAGGAATTGGAAAATCTTTTGCTGCAGCCTTTGCGAAAGAGGGATGTCGAGTTGTCATTGCTGATCTTAATATTGACCAAGCAAAGAGCACAGCACAAGAAATTGGACCGAACGCTTTAGCCCTTGAGATGGATGTCACCAAACAAGAGAGCATCGATCAAGCCGTTAATACTGCAGTCGATCAACTTGGCGCAATTGATATCTTGATTAATAACGCCGCCATCTTTACAGCGGCCCCTATTACAGAAATACAACGAGAAGATTATCAGCGAGTCTTCGACATTAATGTGTCAGGAACGCTATTTACCCTTCAAGCTGTTGCTAAAAAAATGATTGAACGCGGTAAGGGAGGAAAGATCATCAATATGGCCAGTCAAGCTGGTCGTCGGGGCGAGTCGCTCGTTGCAGTATACTGTGCGACTAAGGCGGCTGTGATCAGCCTGACTCAATCTGCTGGATTAAACCTGATTAAACATAAAATTAATGTAAATGCCATTTCTCCAGGCGTAGTGGATGGCGAGCACTGGGACGGAGTGGATGCATTTTTCGCGAAATATGAGGAAAAACCCTTGGGTCAGAAGAAAAAAGAAGTAGGTGAAGGAGTTCCTTACGGACGAATGGGCCTTCCTGGTGATTTGGTAGGAATGGCAATGTTCCTTGCGAGTGAGGAGTCTAATTATGTGGTCGCTCAAACCTATAATGTGGATGGAGGCCAGTGGATGAGCTAATGGCTGTCACTTCAAAACAACTTCCAATTTTAGATTTAAACAATGAAGCCTTGGCTCAGATTAATGGGTCCACCATTAAACCTACTTACGATCGCTCGCAGCTTCAAGCAGGTATCGTTCATATTGGGGTAGGAAATTTTCATCGAGCTCACCTTTCATGGTATCTCCATCGATTGATGCAAAAAGGAATGGACCTAGACTGGGCCATCATTGGATCTGGTGTCACGGAATACGATATTCCAATGAGAGAGAAGCTAGCAAGCCAAGATTTTCTAACAACATTAATTGAACTAGACCCTGAGGGAAATCGATCATGTGAAATCGTAGGTTCGATGATGGACTATGTGGCTGTCGAAAAAAATAATCAACCACTCATCCAAGCTATGTCGCAGCCCAATATTCGTATTGTGTCTTTAACAGTGACCGAAGGGGGATACTTTATTAATGAGAAAGGAGAATTGATATTGGATCACCCTGATTTAGTTCATGATATAGAAAACCCAGATAGTCCTCGTACTGCCTTTGGAGCAATGGTGAGTGCTCTTGATCTCAGACGTCAAGCTGGTCTTGGTCCTTTTACTGGACTAAGTTGTGACAACCTCATTGAAAACGGAAATAAATTAAAACAAGCGGTTTTAGGAATTGCCACCAACAGAAATTTGGAATTAGCCAATTGGATTGAAGAAAATTGCACATTTCCCAACGCGATGGTGGACTGCATTGTTCCTCGCACAGGAGATGTAGAAATTAATATTGTCAAAAATTTAGGAATTAATGATTTAGTTCCTGTTTCGCATGAAGATTTCAGACAGTGGGTTATTGAAGATAAATTCTGTGCGGGTCGCCCTGCTTGGGAAAAAATCGGCGTTCAGTTCTCTGATAATGTTCATGGCTATGAGAACCAGAAAATTAGAATTTTAAACGCAGGTCACCAGATCTTAGCTAATGCTGCTGAACTTCTTCATATTGAAACTGTTCGAGATGCGATGAAAAACCCACTACTTACTAGCCTTTTAGAGAAAGTTGAGCAAAATGATGTTCTTCCACATGTATCACCCGTTCCAGGTTTAACGCCGCAAGATTATTTGAAATTGATATCTGGTCGATTTGCCAATCCTTCCATTCAAGATACGATTAGAAGAATTGCTTTTGATGGGTCTTCACGCCACGCTGTGTTCATCACACCTTCTATTCGCGATGGTCTCTCTAAGAATAATTCAATTGAGGGTCTCAGCCTTGTAGAAGCTTTATGGGCTCGAATGTGTGAAGGAACTCGAGAAGATGGAACAAATATTGAACCTAACGATCCGCAATGGTCCAAATTAAACTCCATCGCAAAGCAGTGTAAAAACAAGCCTGAGGAATGGTTAAAACAATCTGAAGTTTATGGAGATCTTTTTCAGAAGACTCAGTTTGCAAATTCTTTTACATACTGGTTAACAGAACTCTATAAAAATGGTGTAGAGCAAACTATTAATAAATATATAAGTAATTAATTTTTAGTTAACTCCTTAATTAGAATATTTAAATCAGCAATAAATTGAGTTCGATCAATGTCAGTATTTAGGAGAGAATGCATTGATTATTGATAAAGTCATTTTCGAGAAAACTTAAAACATTCTCCTCACCCTTCCAGGTATCACTAAATTCTTTAGCCCCTGAAAAAAAACTAACTAAGGACTCCTCTGGGCAATCATTCCAAAAGGCAGGACAATAATTATCTCCTTGAGTAAATAAATTGATATAAGCATCCAAAAGCATTATTTCAAAATTGGGATAATTAACTTCGATGAACTGACTATAGTCTGTGTTTTGATCATCAAAAATAAACTGCCTTGTCGAAGAGTTATAATACAAATTGAAATTTAGGATTTTAGAGTGAGAAAAATATTCATCAAAAAAGTTTACAATTTGATCACGAACTTCTTCTTCCTCAATAGTATCCAACGACCAATAAACTTCTTCGAAATATCCAATACAGTAATCATGGGTTGAGTCATCGGCTTTAATTGAGAGACACCAAAAAAAAACAAAAATCAGATTTAAAAATTTAAAAGGAGTAGCTGGTATAAATTTTAAGATTGGCTTCATCTTTAAAGGCGGATTGATGATAGTCACTCTCTAAATTTAAAGGTTGATAGATATCTATTCCAGCTCTAAATGATGAGAAATAACGACTTTCATAATTAAAAGTTACAGCTCGCGTATTTTTATCTAAATCATTTTGAAGAGAAATAAAATACTGCGTATCCTCAATATTATTTAAGACGAGGCGAGCGCCAAAAAAAACATCGTTTTGATATCCATGGTGAGAGTTAGAGCCTCGGGTATCATAAGCGTATTCTACAATATTCGCTAAATCCCAATTCTGACCAAAAATACCAAAATTACTCTGCTCCAAACCAACGATCAAATTAGTGTAATCACTAATATTTCCGCTGTAATCGTACTGGTTTTCGCGGTAAATCATTTCGCCTTTATATAAAATATCACCCCGGGTTGCTTGCATATCTAGTCCTAACTGCGTTATCTCAGAATATTTTGGGACGAGTTGGCCAGCAGTTACCACGAGAGCTGGGTCTTTAGTGTTTCCTTGGTAAAAAGAAAAACCATAGTCATACTCATTGATATACCCAGACCAGCGAGCTGCCATGCCGGTATTGTTTTTACTTGCCCCCTTGGCAAATGTGTCGGCACTATCAATATTGAGAGCTAATTGTGAGCGCACTTTTGAGGTAGGATACGTGTTTGTTGTAGCCGGCAAGATAAATAAATTTAATTCACTGGTATCAAAATATCTTTTAACATTGATCATAGGTTGGCCCATTTTCTCTCCTTGCGCCAGGCCTCCCGAAAAATCTTTTGAATTTACTATATCTACTGGGTTGTAAAATTCATTTTTTCCCCAAAAAACAATATTGTTCCCAACTAAAACATTAAAATCATTATATGCATAATCCAAGTACGCTTCATTAAAGTCCACATCTTGTGCTGCCTCAGGATCAGACAAAGCTGCATTCACTTTTAATTTTCCTGATAAACTATTATTTTCAAAAAAAAAATTATACTCGAGTGCAGCAGAGTTCAGTGTATTTTTTCGATTGTCACCTGAAATATCCTCAAAGAATATCGAGGAGCTCAACTCAACTTCACCGTACTGTTCAGTGTAAACCTCTGCAAAGGAGTTAAAACTAAAAAGCGTGAGGAAGAAAAATAAAAGCTTACTCATCTAGCCATTTTGGCTAATTTTTCAGGTTTGAAGTCATTTAAAGACAGGTCTGTTTGAAATTGGTAGTTGTCCCAAGCGATGACAGTTGATTTTCCTGTTTGAAGATTAGTCATCTCTAATATGTCTGCTCTCCAAAATTTATCTAAGTATTTTTGATACCCTTTGAAATGAAGTTCTTTTTCTAAGTCACCACGTCGATTATAAAATTTAACCGATTGGTAGCGGAATTCTTCTGCATCCACATAAATTAATCTTTTGGAATAACCCGATTTTTTATTTTTAGGGGTAGCTTCAATTAGGTGACAAGTCAGAGCAGTCTCAATCAGACATGGTCCCTCCTCAAGCCAAGTAAAGTTAAAGTCTTCAGGTTCATCAGTAGATAAATCTTCATACGAAAACTCTGAAGAAACAAATTTACCCGTACGATTAGAGGAAGAAATTCTTTTGACTCTTTTTAAAGCAGGTAGATACAACCATTGATCGTCATCTTGAGGTTCGATGTTAGCGTGGGTTAAAAGAGAGGTGCCCTTCACGTCTCGGGGCTCGGTGAAAATAATTATACTTTTATCTCCTAGGGTAGAGTCTAATTCTTCAAAAATCATATTTTTAAATTTTCGCACACTCTCATTTCCAGACTTGTCTTTGAGGACCATTTGCCCTTCCACGGTACTGTCAATGAAGCCATCATCTAAAGCAATACTTTTTTCAATAATCTCTAAACCCTTTTCTTCATTGGTTTGAGCATACAACGATGTATTGCAAAGTGTTAAAGTTAAAATAATCGAAATTAAATACTTCATGCTGATGCACTCCTTTTTAGTTTAAAATTATCAATCCAGATCAGTACGGGAGGTAATAATAAGTAGTCCACCACCAGGGCAAATACAACGGTGATCGCCGTTAGTTGGGCCATATCTTTATTGACTGCAAATCCAGACTGAGCCAAAACACAAAATCCTAAAAACAATCCAATCGTTGTTGTTGTTAGAGCCATCCCCACTTTTTGAAATGCTTCTCGCACACTGTCCTCTGGTGTTTTACCATTTTTTCTCGCTTTCGCGTATTTCAGCATAAAATGAACAGAGTCATCAACTACAATACCCAACGTCATCGCGACAACGATAGATACCGCTAAGGTCACGGCTCCGGTGTAGTATCCCCATAAGCCAAAAGCCATGGCGGCAGGGAGTAAATTGGGAATTAAACTCATCAATCCGTATTTAACATTTCTAATGACAAGCAAAATAATAAATGAAATTCCAATGAGAGCTAGCCCTGTTCCTTTCAACATCGCTGGTACGTCTCGAGAGGAAATTTGAGAGAACACCTGGGAAGGTCCGGTGGATTTGGTCATAAGTTCGGGGGCGTTTTCTGCAAACCATCCTTGAATACGTTTATCAAGATTTAAAAATTCTTTAGTCGTGGCGTTTGCCACATTGGTTGTTACTCGAAGAGCGGATTTATTAACGTTGATTTGATCTGTCAAATCTAATCCATAGCCTAGTGAGAGTTCATAGAGAAAGAGGTACTGGGCCGCTTCTAGTTCTGAGGTGGGAATTTTATAAAAGGAATCATTATCATTATTAAAATTTTGGTTCAGTCTTTTTACGACGTCTGTATACGATCTCACACTAGTCACCTCAGGTTGACTTCTCATAAACTCCACAAGATCGCTGACTTTTTGAAGATACGCCGGATTGTTAATACCGTTTTCTATACCCGAGTTCACGGAATACTCAAGCGCGTTAAGACCACCAAAGTTTTCTTCATAATAATCAATGGACTGCCTTAGTTCATACTTTTCATCAAAGTATCTGAGAAAATCGTCTTCTAAAGATATTTTTGTAATTCCAAAAATAAGAACTACCACCAAAGCGGCGGTTGAAAATAAAAGAAAGTTTTTCCTTTTAATCACAAACTCGGCTAAGCCTGTCATTCCTTTGTCCATTGAGGCCTGAGCATTTATTTTTTTTAGAGGCAGTAAACTGATCAGCGCTGGTAACATAGTTAGTGTATAAAAGAGAGCAGCAATAACTCCGACAAAAACAATATTTCCCAACTGCCTAAAAGGAGGAGAGATAGAAAAATTCAAGGATAAAAATCCAATGGCTGTCGTCAGACAAGCAACCGTAATGGCGGGGCCATGATCAATAATTGCCGTTCTGACCCATTCATTCCTATCGGAGGTTGTCGTCATTGTTTGCCGAACCGAAGAGAGTATATGAACTGCGCTAGCCACAGTTAAGGTCATCACCATTAGAGGGGCTACGACTGTTGCATTATTAATATTAGTTCCGGACCATCCCAACGCGCCTAAGGACGAACCGGCACATAAAATAATAATGATAAAAATTAAACCAACCCCAAAAACACTTCTTAAAATGATGGCAACAGCAACTAATGTCACAATTAACATTAATGGTGTCAAGGTCGCCGTGTCGTCCTGGCCTGACTCACTGTACTGGTTGTTCAATGGCACAAAGCCCACCATTCGAATGTCAATATTTGGATTTTTTGCTTCAAAATCTGCTTTTAGCTTCTCTGCTTCCCCCATAACAAAAGGTACCTCGACAATGGCATCTTCGCCCGGAAGTCGAAATAATACATTAACTTGGGTAATAGAATAATCTTCGTTAATGAACGCGTTTTGAAGTTCAACTCTAGAATCTGCTACCTCTTGGGCTTTAGTAATATCAGAAGGAGAAATATTATTGATATCTGTTATTAAGTCTTCTACTACAAGGCTGTCATCCTCGGCGTAGCTGTTTTGATAATTGGTGAGGGAGTTTACAGTTCTCACATAAGGAAGAAGCCATGCGTCTTCAGTTAACTGACCAACTGCCTTTAAGGTTTCAGCTGAAAAGACATTACCGTCTTTAGGAGATAACACAAAAGCAAGGTTGTCATCTTTTGAATACGCAGCTTCAAAGTTATCAAGAGCAATACGATCTGGATTGTTCTTATCAAAAAAAACACGAGCATCTGTATCAAAATTGATATTGGGTGCTCCCGCCATAAACAGCAACGCTACGAGAAAACCGAATGTGATGACAACAATTCTTCTTTTAAGAACAAAGTCTGCAAGGGCTGGATAGAAATTCATAAATTCTTTTATCATCAATAAATGAAATTTTTATGAAAAAATTTCAAAAAATACTTTTTGGTGAGACTCTTTTGTTTTAATTTTTTCTTCTGAAATCCCAGGGAAATTCAAATTCCATGGCCCACATTCCATTTTGTCTGCTTTGAGCGTACTCTTCATCTTGAATAAATTTTTTGGAGTATTGTCGATAAGCAAAGGCATAGCCTTCTCGAACTAAATAACTACTCAAGGACTCTTCTCCTACAAAACATTCGGCTAGTGTTCGACCGTATTGATCTTTTCCTTCTCTTATACAGGTCACCTCTTGGTTTGCGATTTTTTGAATTAACAACGTTTTGGAAAACTCACCGCATTGAGAATCTATACCTTGGTAGATGCACATTTGTTTTAACTCGGGAGCATCAATGCCGCTGAAGCGAATACGCTCCTCTCCCATTCTGATCGTATCGCCATCGGTGACGGTGACATTATCTGCATAGCAAAGAAAAGAAAGTAAGGTAAAGAAAATAAAGTAAAAAGGGTATTTAATTAGTGACACGCGATATTGTATTTTTTTAGTCGCCAGTAATTATAAGGCCAAGGAGTTATAAATCCCACAAAAAGCATAATCGGCACTACCCACCAAGTAAGCTTTGCCCCACCCGTTAACAAGACATCCGTTACATTCATGGCTATTTCCATGGAAATCATCGAGATAAAACTCATCCCCAACGCGGTTTTTAGGGCTTGTTTCCAGGTAAATTGTTGTCGAATTAAAATAACGGTCTCAAGGGCAATACTAGTTAACAAACCATTGATGATCGCTAGGATCATAATGGCCAATGTGGGCCAAGGAATACCTGTTAATTGAAAAAAAAGAATGGTGCCCATATCTCCTGCGGCACAGCCAATCAAGCACCATTTGGTATTGTGGGCGCTGCGCTTCCAGGTATGTTTACATTTCCAGTGAAAAGTTGATACAGCGGTATTCATATTTTTTTATTCTACTTTAAGTTAATGACCTCCGGTAAAGATTTTCTGACACAGCCAAAAAATCGAATTAAAATCAGCTTCACTTCCATAGGCTCGTTCGTAAAGAATTCGAGCTTCTTCTATCTGCCCTGTGACGTGATGATAGTAATAATAGGCAGCAAATAAATTAATCAGAATGGCCATCAAACCCAAAACCCATAAGCCCAACGATTTGCTATTACGCATGAATACTGTCCACCGCTGTTTTCTGTTTGTTCCACATCTCCGCGTACTTACCTTGCAGGGTTAGGAGTTGATCATGGGTTCCACGCTCGGTGATTTTTCCATTCTCCAACACTAAAATTTCATCGGCATCCGCTGCCGTGGAGAGACGATGAGCAATGACTAAAGTTGTGCGGTTCTGTGAGATAGTCTGAAGGTTTTTTT
>OCRN01000059.1_pt1 | contig 16233 bp, 18 predicted proteins | sample 1534761 | NCBI WGS metagenome assembly OCRN01 (sample SAMEA3275602, study PRJEB22092) | marine metagenome | biome: ENVO:01000047 "MEDITTEREAN SEA BIOME"; feature: ENVO:00002042, "SURFACE WATER"; material: ENVO:00002010, "SEA WATER" | collected 2014-06-21T10:50:00+00 | depth 0 m | reverse complement strand
ATTCTTATTATCAAAATATTTTATGTGATAAATATCGACCTGGTCATTTTGATGGAGTGGTGACTGTCCTTAATCAATTATTTAAGATTATTCAAAGTGATAAAGTTTATTTTGGAGAAAAAGATTTTCAGCAACTAAAAATTGTTGAAAGCTTAATCAAAAAAGATTTTTCAAATTTGAAATTAATTCCAGTGCCCACTGTTCGGTCTAAGGAAGGTGTTGCTTTATCCTCTCGCAATGCAAAGCTTAGCAAAAAACAAATGGATGAACTTATCTCATTTCAAAAAGATGTTATTCTATTCATCGCTCAGTTAGATAGCAAAATAGATCTAATAGAGGCTAATAAAAAAGCAGATGAATTTATAAAAGGATATGAAAAATTTGATTATTTTGAATTTAGAAATTCTTTTAATTTAAGTTTAGAGGGCAATCTAAAAGACTCTCGATTATTTTATGCAATCTACAAAAGCAAGACTCGGTTAATTGATAATCTAGAACTTTAGAATGGCGGTTCTGCAAGGATTCGAACCCTGAATTCTTGATCCGTAGTCAAGTGTGATATCCGTTTCACCACAGAACCGTGGTTGATTTATATCCTTTTTAGACAAATAATAAACTCCTATGAGAAAAATTTTATATTTAATTTTTGCTTTATTTTTTTTAAGAGGTTTTTTTCAAATATTTGAAGGCTCTTCATGGACGTTATCTTTTGGTTCAATTTTCTTTAGCATGTTGGGAATATTTTTTTTGTATAAAAAATATGAAATGAAATATGTGAGTTTTTCTTTAATACCGTTATTAATGATCTTTATGATCAGTCACTAATGATTTTGAGAAAATTTTGATAAAGCATTTTGCATTGATCTTGCATTGTAACAATCTCTGCGTTAACTGCTTTTTTCATTTTAGGAAGCGCCTCAGATCCAAGAGACTGTTCTAGGGCATTTTTATATTCAGGTACTTCGGCCCAATCGTCTACAGTTTTATTTCGTATTTCAAGGTGGAATTGAATTCCATAGGCAAGTTTTTTATATCCAAAAATTTGATATTTAGTTGTAGGAGACGATCCTAAAATAGAAATATTTTGATTATCTTCTAATCCGGCAACTTCATAGGAATGCCATTGTAATGCTTTGAAAGAGGAAGGTAAAAAATTAAATACAGGATCGGATTTGATATCATCTTGCGAATGAATATCCAAAACACCAATCTCTGGAGGGCTAGATTGAATGACTTTGCCACCTAACACTTCTCCTAATAATTGACATCCCAAACAAAAACCTAAAAAAGGTTTTTCTAAATTTAAAACATATTCCGAGATAGCTTTTTTTTCAGGAACAAGCCAGGGATATTCTTTTTCCATATGCGTATCCATGGGGCCTCCCATACAAAGCATAGCGTCAAATTCGTTTAAATTAGAGGGAATGGTGTCACCCTCATCTAATTGTATTGTCGTGAGAGTATGCCCATCTTCTAATAGAAAATCTTTAAAGGTTCCAGGATCTTCTATTGCAATATGCTGAAGAGACAAAAATTTCATAGTTAACTAGAAAAAATAATTAAAGCCAATTATTCCTAATACTAAGACCATTAGAAAGAGGTTTATGCCTATAATGAACCTTCCTCCCATTCCCATTTTTTGGAGTTTTGGAATTTTCATGAAGGAAGTTTATTCTGAGTCGCCGCCAGTAACTGCATTTTTCACTGAATTGTATCCTTTTGAAACACCTCCAGCTACATAGTCATAGGCATCGTTAGCTTTTTCACTCACGGTTGCGCATCCTGTAAATAAAAAAGATGAAAGAATTAAAATAATTATTTTTTTTGACATGCGTGATTATCAAAAATCTGCTCCAAAATGTCAATTTATTTAGTTGAAATATTAGATTAAAATTTTTTTATGAATAAAAGAGAATTAATCTTTCTTGATCAAATGATTAGAAAATTAGCCTCTCCTTATTTTGTTGAAAATGATTTGTATGAGTATGATCGTCTTCAATGGGCCACAGGTGTCACAAAAGATGATTTATATAAAGCAGTCAAGCTCATAGAGAAACAATATAAAAAAACAAAAGAATAAGGAGTTTTAGAGCTCATGATTAAGATAAATTTAAATGAAGATTTAAAAAAGCAATTTCAAGAAGATGGTTTTTTGATTTTAGAAAACTTTTTAGATGATCAATTTATACCTCATTTGACTGAAAAATTTCCCAGACTCTTTTCTGGCGACTTTGAGACTGGAATTGAACCTGATGAGTGGAATTGGAAACAAGGACGAGATCCAGAAAATGTTACTCGTCAAATTTGTAATGCTTGGAAAGCTGATAATTCAATTAAGGATCTGGTTTGTCATGAAGTTTTAGGAAAGGCTTGTGCTGAACTGATGAATTGGAGCGGATCAAGACTCCTGCAAGATAATGTTTTATGGAAGCCCCCCGGAGGAAAAACTTTAGCATACCATCAAGATGCTGCCTATGATGATTGGATATCTCCCCAAACGATGATGACCTGTTGGATGCCCCTAGACCATGTATCACAAGAAAAAGGCACACTAGAATATGTGAAGGGTTCTCATTTATGGGGATTAACTCCACCTCGAGGACAATTTCATTCACCTGATGACTATAAAAAGGAATTAGTAAATTTTGCTTATCAAAATAATAAGCAGATAGAAATTCAATATGTAGAGGTTCCAGCTGGGGGCGTTGCATTTCACCATGGATATACCTGGCATGGATCAGGTATTAATACCAGTCAAGATAACCGAAGAGCAGTAGTTGCACACTGTGTACCTTCAGATGCAGAATTTCATCCAACAAACATTGGCGGCACCGCTAGAATTTATAAAAAATACAAAAAGTTAAATTCAAACGAATTAGAAGAAAGTTTTTTTCCTATTCTATGGACAAAGGAGGGGTACCGTACCAATGTTTGATGAAGAAGAACCCAAAAAAGAAAAACCAATTGATTTAGACGATCTGAGCGTCGAAGAAATTGAAAAGATGATCAAAGGGCATCAACAAGAAATCGAGGTGCTTTCAATTCTTTTAGAGAAGAAAAAAGAAAAACTTAAATTAGCAGATAATTTTTTTAAAAAAAATTAGTAGCCTTCAATCAAAATGAAATCTGTATCCGTGCTTTCCTGACGGACTTTTTTGGCCTCGTTGTACTCGAGAGAATTATAAAACTCTTTAGCTTTATCAAAGCTTTCAAATTCTACAATTGTCGTCCTCTCGGCAGGCCATTGACCTTCCATTATTTCAAACGCCCCTCCACGAATGAGGTACTTTCCACCAAATTTTTCTACAGCTTTAGTGGATAAAGGGGGGTATTGTTGAAATAATTCAACATTTTTGATGTTAATGCGAACAATGAGGTAGCCTTTTTTCATTTTATGGAGGTTATTTTTAGACTTTTTCACAGAGTTATCCACAGTATTGTATTAATTATAAAAAATTATTTTCAGATATGAGAAATTTCAATTTGACTTTTTTGTCTAGAATTAAGATTTATAGGCATAATTTATAAAACTTGTTAGAAAATTTGTATAAATTGAAACTTTCAGTGCATATTGAAGAAAAAAATAATAATCTCGTACAAGTTATGCACAGTTTTGCCGCATTTTCCCTCAAAGTATTTATTTTCATTATTTTTCAATACTTTTTTGTCATAAAAACTTCATATAGTAGTCATTTAGAGGTCAAAGTTACAGGATTTGATAATGCAACAAGTCCTATTTATGTATGGGGCTATGATCGAAAATTCTATTTTGATGAGAAATCGGCACCATTATTTATGGTTCAAGAGAGCGATGTTAATCGTTTTCTCAATATCAGCCTTAAAGCTTTTCCTCATATTGTAATTGGTTTATTTGCCTTTCAAGATACCGACGGTAATGGAGAGTTTACTCTAAATTTTAAAGGCGAACCCCAAGAGCCCTATGGGTTTTCTTTGAATCCAGAAAAAAATTATCAAGATACCATTTTTGAGGATATCGCCTTTGATATGCAAAAATTTGAGCTGGTAGAAATTGAACTTAAGTAATGATTTCTCGAATTTTTTTCACACTTTGAGTTATTGAAGTTTTAGAAGTATCAAGAGAGAGTTCAGGATGGAGGGGTTTTTCATAGGGGCTATTGATACCAGTAAAATTTGGAATTTCTCCCTTTCGGGCTTTTTTATATAAGCCTTTGGGATCTCGCTGTTCTGCAATTTTTAAAGGCGTTGAGATAAATATCTCTTTAAATTCTCCAGATTGAAATAGTGAACGAGCCATATCTCTTTCATTGCGAAAGGGTGAAATAAAAGCAGTAATGACAATTAAACCTGCATCGCACATGAGCTTCGCCACCTCGGCAACACGTCGAATATTTTCAACTCGATCATTATCATTAAAACCTAAATCTTTGTTGAGACCATGACGAATATTATCACCATCCAGGACATAAGTTTTTTTACCCTCGGCATATAATTCTTTTTCTAACGCATTCGCAATTGTCGATTTACCTGATCCTGAAAGGCCTGTCAGCCAAAGCACTTGCCCTTTATGACCATTCATTTTTTCTCTTAACTCTTTGGTAATGCTGAGAGACTGCAAGTGGATATTTTGTGCTCGGCGTAAAGCAAAATTAATCATCCCCACTCCAATCGTCTGATTACTGAGGGGATCAATCAAGATCATCGATCCCATATTTTTGTTTTCTTGATAAGGCATAAAGGGAATATTTTTACCCAGTGAGACTGTTACTTCTGCCACATCATTTAAGTTTAATTTTTTTCCAGGTGAATGTTCCAGGGTATTCACATTGTAAATTTTTTTGATGTCTAATACTTTAATGGTAGCCGAACTATTATGAATTTTGGCAATATAAGATCTTCCCGGAAAACAATTTTCCTCTGACATCCAAATCATATTGAGATTAAATTGATCAGCACTCTCCACAATAGAGTCTTTTTTACAAATGATATCACCGCGAGATATATCGATTTCTTTATTTAACGTCAGGGTAATACTTTGCTTATTGGTGGAGGATTTTATTGATTTATCGCCAATAAAGAGCTCTTTTACCTTTGCTTTTTGATTAGACGGAACAGTTCTAATTTCTTCGCCAACTTTGATATTTCCGGAGACAATTGTTCCAGAGTATCCTCGAAAATCTAAATTAGGTCGATTTACTCTTTGCACAGGTAAAATAAATTTTGAAGATTTTGCAGACGATACCTTGACTGTTTCTAAATAACTAAAAAGTGTTGGTTCATCATACCACTTCATCATTTTAGACTTTTCATAAACGTTATCCCCTTTGAGAGCAGAAATGGGAATGCTTTGGATATGTTCAATATTTAAATTTTTTGCAAAATCTCGATAATCTTGATCAATCTGCTGATAAGTTTTTTGATCGTAGTTGACTAAATCCATTTTATTAACCGCCAGAATTACTTTTTTTATTCCAAGTAAAGAGACAATAAAGGAATGACGCTTTGTTTGGGTTATGACTCCATGACGAGCATCGACTAACAAAATGGCTAAGTCAGCGGTTGAAGCGCCTGTTGCCATGTTGCGCGTGTATTGTTCATGACCGGGTGTGTCCGCTACAATAAATTTTCTCTTACTGCTGGAAAAAAAACGATAGGCCACATCAATTGTAATACCTTGTTCTCTTTCTGCCGACAAACCGTCTACCAGTAAAGCAAAGTCTATTTCCTCTCCCTGCGTGCCATGCTTTTGAGAGTCCTTTTTTAAAGAGGTCACCTGATCATCAAAAATCATTTGAGACTCATAAAGCATTCTTCCAATCAGCGTACTCTTGCCATCATCAACCGAACCGCATGTAATAAAGCGAAGAAGATCAAGCGAGGCTTGTTCTTTGAGATATTGATTAATCGCTGTTGAATGTTTCATTAAAAGTACCCCTCGAGTTTTTTCTTTTCCATCGAGTTACTGGAATCGGCATCAATTGCTCGGCCCTGACGCTCAGAGGTTTTGGATTGAAGTAATTCTAAAACGATACTCTCTAAACTATCCGCCTCTGATTCAATCGCACCTGTCAGGGGATAACAACCCAACGTTCGAAAGCGTATTTTTTTTAACTCAATTTTTTCATGAGGTTGTAAATTAAGCCGATCATCATCGACCATCATGATCATCCCATCTCGATGTATGACAGGTCGGGTTTTGGCAAAATAAAGAGGGACAATAGGAATTTGTTCTTGATAGATGTACTGCCAAATATCTAATTCGGTCCAATTGGAAAGAGGAAATACCCGAATACTCTCGGATTTATTGACCTTGGCATTATACAAGTTCCAAAGTTCGGGTCGCTGGTTTTTAGGATCCCACTGATGGGAGGCGGTACGAAAAGAAAAAATTCTCTCTTTGGCGCGTGACTTTTCCTCGTCTCGTCGTGCCCCTCCAAAAGCAGCATCAAATTGATATTGATCGAGGGCTTGCTTGAGCCCTTGTGTTTTCATGATGTCGGTGTGAACAGAGGATCCATGATCAAAGGGATTGATATTTGATTTGACGCCTTCGGGGTTAATGTGCGTGATGAGTTTCATGTTGGATTTTTTTGCCATCCAATTTCGAAATAAATACATTTCTTTAAATTTCCATCTGGTATCCACGTGCATTAAGGGAAAAGGGGGAGGACTAGGATAAAAAGCCTTTTGAGCTAAGTGCAGCATGACAGAGCTGTCTTTACCAACCGAATAGAGCATCACAGGATTTTTAGTTTCACTGACTACTTCTCGAATAATATGGATGCTTTCTGCCTCTAAGTCAGAGAGATAACTATTTTGTTTAAGACTAAAACTCTTCGTAAAAATAGTTTTGGTGGGATCGATTTCGGTGGCTTGAAAAATATAATTGGGAAATTCAATTTGGTATTTATTTTTAGTGACAGGAAATTGAAAATCTTGAAATTTTGGGAGTAAGTCTTGGCTAGGAAAAAGAACAATATTTTTTTTTCGCAGCTTTAAAAAATATTTTATACCCTCATAAATATCTTCTATTTTATTTGATTTAACTTTTACCCAAAGTCGTCCTTTTCTTCGGTCATTAGCAAAAATAAATTTATGATTTTTACTTTCAAAGTATTGGATAAATAAAATTAATTTTCTTTGTCTTTCATACTCCTGAATAAAATAATTTTGTATTAAGGAGTTGATGCGATCGCCAAGAGCATCTTTATAATTTTCAAGATTAAGATTCTGGGGAAGGAAGTTTTCTTTTTCTACCCATCTTTCATAGGAACGTTTAGTTTTAAAAATTTTCTTTTGAGCTAATAATTTATAATGACTATCGGTATCCCATGCGGGGTGTTTTAATGATGGGTTATTATTATAAAATAAAGTAGGATTCATAGTAATTAAGTTTTATGACGTATTTGCGCAAATTTACTAATTTATAGCTCAATGTATAGAAAAAAATTATTACTATTATAAAAAATGGAATTATTTAACAAATTACGACATTTTGAATTTGTTGATCAAATCATCCCTTGTTTAGAGCATTGTGGTCAAAAAATCATGGAAATTTATGGCAATTTTAATGGTGATATTCAAATCAAAGAGGATCAAAGCCCTTTAACGAAAGCGGATCTTGTCTCCCATGAGCTTATCAACGAATGCCTACAGTCGACAAACTACCCCGTCATCTCTGAGGAAAGTGATGATATTTATACCAAAGCTTCGAAATACTGGTTAGTTGACCCTCTTGATGGAACAAAGGAATTCATTAATAAAAATGGAGAATTTACTGTGAACATCGCTTTAATTGAAAATCGATATCCTGTTGCGGGTTACGTTTATTCCCCGATAAGGAAATCTTTATATGTGGGCGGTCTTCATAAAAACTCTTTCAAAATACAAGACGCTGTTCTAGAGCAGATACAAACTTCACCAGTAACAGATCCCATCCGAATAGTTGCGAGTCGAAGTCATTTAAATGTAGAAACTAAAAAATATATTTCTCAATTTCCTCGATATGAATTACTGCAATCAGGTAGCTCCATTAAACTTTGCATGGTCGCAGAAGGAAAAGCTGATCTTTATCCTCGGTTTGCTCCAACCTCCGAGTGGGACACAGCGGCGGCTCAAGCCGTTGTTGAAGGCGCTGGGGGAACCGTACAAGATACTCAAGGTGAAAGATTAATTTATCAAAAGGATCATATTTTAAATCCTCATTTTATCGTCAAAGGTAATTAATTACTTACTAGGATTTTTTTCTCGATAAGTTTTCTCTAAACTAACATCATCAACTTCTGTGTAAATTTGAGTTGTTGAAAGAGAACTATGTCCTAATAGCTCTTGGATAACGCGTAAATCACCCCCATTCTTAAGTAAGTGAGTAGCAAAACTATGACGAAGTGCATGAGGTGTTGAAGTATTAGGAAGTCCTAAATTAATGCGTGCTTGTTTTAAGTCTCGTTGAAATGCCGATGCCTTTAAAGGGGCGCCTCGGTCTCCTACAAAGATTGGCTCATGAGACTCTAAATCATAAGGGAGCTCTAATAAATAACTCTCCACTTTCTGATAAACAATATCCAGCATGGGTATCATTCTCTCTTTGTTACCCTTGCCCATTACAGTGATGGAGCTTTTTTCTCGCAAATGGTTTTTCGTGACAGAAAGAGCCTCAGCTATGCGCAAGCCACAGCCATAGAGCAGATACAGAAGAGCCAAATTTCTTTTTTGAACCCAGCTTTTTTTAGATATTTTCACCAACTCTTCCATGAGTTGATCGATTTGTTCTTCAGATATGGGTTTAGGGAGAGTTCGAGGGATTTTCGGGTTTTTTAAGAGCTGAATTTCGCTATAGCCAAATTTGTACCCCTCTATTTTTGAAGCGGAAAATTTCAAAAAGCTTTTTAAAGAGCTTATTGATCGTCGCCGTGATCTCGCCGAGAGAGGTTTTTTGTAAACGTTTTGATAGTCTCGTGCCCCCGCCATGTCGGCTACCCAAGCACGAAAAGTTTGAAGATTGAGGTTTGGAAGAATTCCATGGGACAATGGCTCTTGATGGTAGTAGTGATAGAAAATGAAAAAATCACAAATATCATAACAATAGGAGTGATAAGTATTTTTCGAGTACCCCTTGATGTCTTTGAGGTGAAAGAGCCAATTTTCAAAATCCTGAATGACAGACTTATCAACATTTGAATGTTCTAGGAGTTCTGTAAAATTCATTTCATTATATTATAAGTAAGAATCGAATTTAAAAAATGTCTTATTATTATGAAGTTATCCCTCTCAGCCAAATTAACGAAGGTTTAACTTATAAATTTGATCAGCCCCTCCCTATCGGTTCAATTGTCCAAATTCCTTTAAGAAAAAAAACGGCGACAGGAGTTGTATTATCCGAGTGCAAAGTTGAAAACATCACCTTTGATATAAAAAAAATCCTCAAAATTCAAAAAGCATCTCCCCACATCCTTAATCAAGAAAATTTAAATTTTTATCAATATCTCTCCAGCCATTACTTTATTGATTTAGGAATGGTTTATAAAATGGCCATTCAACAATATCCAGACGGTCAGCTCAAAAGTTTTTTGAGCTACAAAGGAAAAATTTTCTCATCCCAAAAAGAGTTAATCAAGTCATTCGAATTCAAACCCAAGCAGTTTAAAGAACTGCTTGAAACCAAAGAAATAAGGCTGACCACCAAAAACTTTCTTTTTGATCAAATGCAAAAAGAAATCAAATTAAATCCGGAACAACAAAAAATCTTTGATGATATAGGACAGTTCAAGCAGGGATTTAAAACCCATTTAATAGATGGGGTAACCGGATCGGGAAAAACAGAATTATACCTCAAGCTAATTGAGGAAACTTTAATGCAAGGAGGTCAGTCGCTCGTTTTATTGCCAGAAATCGCTTTAACGGAAGAGTGGACCAAGCGGTTTAAAAGTTACTTTGGATGCGAGCCTTTTATTTGGCATTCCAAACAAACTCGATCACAAAAAAGTCGAATTCTTCAGTCCCTTTTAAAGGGAGAGCCTTGTGTTATCGTGGGGGCTCGATCGGCTGTTCTCTTGCCGTTTGAAAATTTACAAATGATTATTTGTGATGAGGAACACGACTCTTCATATAAACAAGAAGAAGGCCCTCGTTATCATGCTCGAGATATGGCTATTTATAAAGCTAAATGTTGTAATAGTATTTGCACCTTGGTGAGCGCATCGCCATCACTGGAGAGTTTGTTTAATGCGGAAAATCAAAAAATCACCGCTCATCATTTAACCCAGCAGTTTCATCAAACCGCCTTACCGGCAATTTCTGTTATTGATATGAATGTTCACCGACCCAGTTCTAAAAGTTGGATTTCAAAAGAAATTTACGATGAGACAATGTCAGTTCTCAAAAACAAAGGGCAAGTTTTATTTTTTTTAAATCGACGAGGGTATGCCCCTACCAAAATTTGTGTGAGCTGTCATACGGCGATACAGTGTCAACACTGCGCGGTCAATTTAGTTTACCATAAAAAAATAGACCGACTGATTTGTCATCACTGCTCGAGCTTTTATGATCCTCAACAAGTTTGTAAAATGTGTTCTGCTGATCAATTTATTTCCTTAGGTATCGGGTTGGAGCGACTCCAAGAAGAGGTGACACGGTTATTTCCTGGTTTTCAAAGTCAAGTTTTTTCTAGCGACACACTCAGCTCTAAAAAAAATAAAAAACAAATGATGGAAAAAATATTTCAACAAGAAACCAATTTACTCATTGGCTCACAAATAATCGGCAAGTCATTTCATTTTCCAAACTTGAAACTTGTTAATATCATTGATGGTGACTCGAGTTTGTTTAGTCCTGATTTTCGAGCCATGGAGAAAACATATCAGTTACTGCAGCAGGTCGCTGGCCGATCGGGAAGAGAAGGGGAACGAGGCAAGGTGCTGATTCAAACGTATAGCCCCCAACATCCAATCTTTCAAAGTATCAAAGATCAAAACAGAGATAATTTTATCCAAAATGAACTGGCGCGAAGAAAACAAAGCCATCTTCCCCCTTACGCTAAAATTGCTCAATTACAATTGGTCCACCCGCATTACCCGGAGTTGCGCTCGCTTTGCTTAGAGGTCCTGGAACTCTCTAAAAAACTTCAACTAGGAGTGCTTGGCCCCACCCCTTCATTGATTCCCTATAAAAAAAACCATTATCAAGAGAACTTTTACTTTAAAGAGGCCTCATATGCCCAGTTAAATAGCAAAATATCCAAATTACTATCTCAATTAAGCCCGAAAAATAAACGTTTTTTACATATTGATATTGACCCCCTATCAATTGCTTGATGCGTCATTTGTATGTTCTTATTCGCTCCCATGATGTGGTAAAAAAGCCGGATTACATAATAATATGAGCAATAAAATAGCATCCAAACGATATGCCGTGGCGCTTTTTGATACGGTCCAAAATGAACAATTAGACGCTTTGCTGGCGGACGCTCAATCTCTTCATCAATCTATCCAAGAAAACCCTGAGCTCGATACTTTATTGAAATCCCCTTTGACCAAAAATGAATTAAAAGCCAGTATTTTGATGAAAATAATTGAAGGGTCATCTTCTCAAAAAATTATCGGAGGGCTGGTTAACGCCTTGAAGAAAAATAAGCGATTGAATTTATTTGCAGGCATCTTGCAAGACTTTCAAGATGTGCTGTATGAAAAAAGAGGATACCAAAAAGCTAAAGTGACTACAGCTCATGATATTGATGAAGCAACGAAAACAAATATTCAAGAGTTACTGAACAACCAATATGGTTCCAAATTAAATTTAGAATTTCAAATCAACAAATCTTTACTTGGTGGGATGACTGTTGTGATCGGTTCAAAGATGATCGATTTAAGTATTGCGACCCAAGTATCCAAATTTACCAATAACGTGAAAGGAGACATTTAATGTCAATTAAAGCATCGGAGATCTCTTCTATCATCAGAGATCAGATTAACAACTTTGAAAGCCAAGCAGACATTTCCGAAGTCGGAACTGTGCTGAAGGTGGGTGATGGAGTTGCGCAAGTATACGGCTTAGATAATGTACAAGCCGGTGAAATGGTAGAATTCGCAGGGGGCGTTCAAGGAATGGCCCTAAACTTAGAAGAAGATAATGTAGGTATCGTTATTTTTGGTGATGATAGAGGTATTAAAGAAGGCGATACAGTTAAAAGAACACAAAAGATTGTGGAAGTTCCGGTTGGTAAAGGTCTATTAGGTCGAGTCGTCGATGCACTCGGTAATCCTATTGATGGTAAAGGTCCTATTCAAAGTAGTGAGTCACGTCGTATTGAGGTAAAAGCACCGGGCATTATTCCAAGACAAAGTGTGAGTGAGCCGATGCAAACAGGCCTTAAGGCGCTGGACGCCCTGGTTCCTGTGGGTCGAGGTCAGCGTGAATTGATTATTGGTGACAGACAAACAGGTAAAACTGCTGTGGCGATTGATACGATTATCAACCAAAAAGAAATCAATCAATCTGATGATGAGTCGAAAAAGCTTTATTGTATTTATGTTGCGATTGGTCAGAAAAGATCAACCGTAGCACAAGTGGTGAAAACCTTAGAAGAAAATGGTGCGATGGAGTACACCATCGTAGTTTGTGCGTCGGCTTCTGATCCCGCACCTCTTCAGTTTCTTGCCCCGTATGCAGGATGTTCCATGGGTGAATTTTTCCGTGATAACGGAATGCACGGGCTGATTGTCTATGATGATTTATCCAAGCAAGCGGTTGCGTATCGTCAGATGTCTCTTCTTCTGAGAAGACCACCTGGACGTGAAGCTTTCCCAGGTGACGTGTTTTATCTTCACTCTCGTCTTTTAGAGCGTGCAGCGAAAATGAGTGATGCCAATGGTGGTGGAAGCTTAACTGCTCTTCCTGTAATTGAAACTCAGGCAGGAGACGTCTCTGCGTTTATTCCGACCAACGTGATTTCGATTACTGATGGTCAGATTTTCTTAGAAACCGAATTGTTCTTCTCCGGTATCCGTCCCGCGATTAACGTGGGTTTATCCGTGAGCCGTGTGGGTTCAGCTGCTCAAACCAAAGCGATGAAAAAAGTGGCGGGTAAAATTAAATTGGAATTAGCGCAGTATCGTGAGATGGCGGCCTTCTCTCAGTTCGCTTCCGATCTTGATGCATCCACTAAGCAACTCCTTGCGCGTGGTGAAAGATTAACAGAACTCCTCAAACAAGATCAGTATGTTCCCATGTCGGTCGCTGACCAAGTCTTAAGCATCTATTCAGGTGTGAGAGGTTTTCTGGATAAAATCGAGACTTCTAAAATCTCTGACTTCCAAGTTAAGTTCTTAGAGGGTCTACGATCAGAGCATGGTGATATTTTTGATGAGATTAACACGACGGGTAACTTTAGTGATGAGTCGGATCAAAAAATCGAAGCGTACTTAGAAAAGTTCACAGCCAATTTTAGTTAATGCCGAACCTTAAAGAATTAAAGAATAGAATAGCGAGCGTGAAGTCGACGAAAAAGATTACGTCGGCGATGAAAATGGTAGCGGCAAGTAAGCTGCGTCGCGCGCAAGAGTTAGCTGAGTCTTCTCGTGTTTACGCGGATAGCCTTGCTTTTATTCTTTCTTCTTTAGCGGGCAAAACCACCAATAATTCTGATTTACCAGAGATTTTAACGGGAAGGGAAAATCCTAAGACAACTCTTTTAGTGATTAACTCCTCTGATCGGGGTTTGTGCGGAGGTTTTAATTCTAATTTATTTAGAAATGCGAAGAACTGGATTGCACAACAACAAGCCCAAGGCAAATCAGTCAAATTAATGACTGTGGGAAAAAAAGCAGCTAGCTTTTATCGTCGATCAGAAATCGATGTGATTGCAGGGTTTGATGATCTCGCTTCTAATGATCGCCAACTTCAGGTTGCCGAAGAAGTGAAAAACAAAATTGTGGAGCTGTTTGATAACAAAGAAGTGGATGAAGTTTTTATCCTCTTTAACAAATTTCTTTCGGCGATCTCTCAAGAGCCTTCTTATCAATCCCTCATTCCCATGGCAGCGGAGGAGAGCACAGAAGAAGAAACCCAAACTAGCAATGCTGTCTTTGAGTTTGAGCCCGATAAAAATGAACTTTTAGAGTATCTCGTGCCGAGAAATTTTTTAACACAAATTTATCGAAGCATTCTTGAAAGTTCTGCATCCGAGCATGCAGCGAGAATGACTTCCATGGATAACGCCACACGAAACGCCGGGGATATGATTGATCGATTAACCTTGACGTATAACCGAACACGACAGGCGTTTATTACAAAAGAACTTATCGAAATTATTTCGGGAGCAGAAGCTGTTTAGGAAAGGAGCAACAAATGGCAAGTAACAAGGCAGGAAAAGTCACGCAGGTATTAGGGGCTGTGGTTGACGTCGCCTTTGAAGGAGAATTACCCCCAATATTAAATGCATTATCAACCAAGATTGGTGATCAAAAACTAATTTTAGAGGTAGCCCAGCACTTAGGAGAGAACACCGTTCGAACAATTGCGATGGATGCTACCGAGGGCCTACAGCGAGGCCAAGAGGTTCAAGATGACGGAGACCCTATTTCCGTTCCTGTAGGACCGGAAACGCTAGGACGAATTATGAACGTGATCGGGGAACCGATTGATGAACGTGGACCTATTGAGTCAAAGAAAACTCTTCCTATTCACAGAGCTGCTCCTGAGTTTGTTGACCAATCCACTGAAACAGAGGTGCTGGTAACCGGTATTAAAGTTATCGACTTACTCGCTCCTTATGCCAAAGGGGGTAAAATTGGTCTTTTTGGTGGTGCCGGTGTAGGAAAAACCGTGCTCATCATGGAATTAATTAATAACGTTGCAAAAGCCCACGGTGGATACTCAGTGTTCGCAGGGGTGGGAGAGCGTACTCGTGAAGGAAATGATCTTTATCATGAGATGATCGAGTCAGGCGTTATCAGCTTGGATGGTGGATCCTCCAAAGTGGGTCTCGTCTACGGTCAGATGAACGAGCCTCCAGGAGCGAGAGCCCGTGTTGCCCTTTCAGGTCTAACACAGGCAGAATATTTCCGTGATGAAGAAAACCAAGACGTGTTGTTCTTCGTGGATAACATCTTCCGATTTACTCAGGCTGGTTCTGAGGTATCTGCGCTTCTCGGACGTATTCCATCAGCGGTGGGATATCAACCAACCCTAGCCACAGATATGGGTGCTCTTCAGGAAAGAATTACTACAACGAACAAAGGTTCGATTACATCTGTTCAAGCGATTTATGTTCCAGCGGACGACTTAACCGATCCGGCGCCTGCAACATCCTTCTCTCACTTGGATGCAACCACCGTGTTGAACCGTTCTATTGCGGAACTCGGAATTTACCCGGCGGTGGATCCCCTCGACTCGACTTCGAGAATTTTAGAACCGAGAACCTTAGGGGACAAGCACTATCAAGTTGCTCGTGATGTTCAAAAGACTCTGCAAACATACAAGAGCCTTCAGGATATTATTGCGATCTTGGGGATGGATGAATTATCCGAAGAAGATAAGTTAGTCGTATCGCGTGCTAGAAAAATTCAGCGTTTCTTAAGTCAGCCTTTCCACGTAGCGGAAGTCTTTACAGGTTCTCCTGGTAAGTTCGTTTCCTTAGAAGATACGATCAAAGGCTTTGAAGGTTTAGTAAAGGGTGATTACGATCATATCCCAGAAGCGGCTTTCTACATGGTGGGAACAATGGAAGAAGCTTTAGAAAAAGCAAAGAAAATGGCTGAGGAAGCGACTAAGTAAGAATGATTAACTTAAAGGTCGTCTCCCCTCAAAAAGTTATTTTTGAAAAAGAAGTTGAAATGGCAGTTTTGCCAGGAGCGGAGGGTGATTTTGCAGCGATGGAAAATCACTCACCGTTTATCAGCTCGCTACGACCCGGACAAATGGCGATTATGGCCAATAATCAGCTCCAAGAAAGCTTTTTTGTTTCTGGGGGTTTGGTGATGTTGAAAGACAAAACTTGTGAAGTTTTGGTTGATCAAATTGAGTCTTTAGGGGATGTGAATAGTTCCAACTATCAACAAACGAAAACCTACCAAGAATTAGAGGGTAATGAAACAGCTCAAGGAACTTTTGAGCAAGTTATTAACTCTCCTTCTTATAAATAATCTTTAAATTCTACTAAAAGTTTTTGGTAAATTTCCTTTTTAAAAGGAACAATGTTGGGTACTAAGAAATCTTTGGTCACCCACTTGTAATCCGAGAACTCCGGATGCTCTGTGT
>OCRN01000058.1_pt1 | contig 16316 bp, 15 predicted proteins | sample 1534761 | NCBI WGS metagenome assembly OCRN01 (sample SAMEA3275602, study PRJEB22092) | marine metagenome | biome: ENVO:01000047 "MEDITTEREAN SEA BIOME"; feature: ENVO:00002042, "SURFACE WATER"; material: ENVO:00002010, "SEA WATER" | collected 2014-06-21T10:50:00+00 | depth 0 m | reverse complement strand
ATTATTTTATTTTTTAAGAATGTAAAGACTGCTGTCAAATTCATCAGCAATTAGAAATATTTCTCCTAGACTATTTATTTCGACATCTCGAATTCTACCAATCTCATCTTTGAAAATTAGTTCCTCTTTTGTGAATTGCCCATTTTCACGATGTAGTATGGATAAATATTGATATTTCAAAGATCCCACGAGTAAAGAATTTTGCCATTCAGGAAAAGCATCTCCTTGATAAAACTTAATGCCCCCAACGCCAATGGAAGGAACCCAAATAAATTCAGGTTTTAAAAATCCTGGCTCCCAAGCATTTCCATCACCCACTTTAGTGCCCGAATAGTTCGTGCCGCCCCATCCAATTTGTTTCCATCCATAATTTGTCCCCGTTTTAACTGGTCCAATAAAATCACCCCCTTTGGGGCCGTGATTAGAAATATAAACTTCTTGGGATACCGGATCTAAGCTCATTCCCTGGGGGTTTCTCAATCCAATTTGATATATTTCAGGTAACCAATCTGGGTTATTAACATAGGGATTATCAACCGGAATATCGCCATTTTTATGAATTCTAATAATCGTTCCAATGGAGTTGGTTGGATCTTGAGCAATCATCCCCTCGCCTCGCTCTCCAATGCTCGCATAAAGATAATCTCCCTTAATCTCTAATCGAGAACCAAAGTGGTAAGGACTTTTAATATAAGGAAGAGCTTCATAAATTAATTGTTCGTTTATCAAATTGTTTTCTGAAAGCTCGGCTCGATAAATGGCGGTTGTGTGTTTGCCATTTTTTTCAATAGAACAAGTCACCCAAACAAAATTGTCTTCTGCAATGATATCTAACAAACCTCCCTGCCCATATTGGACAGCTGGAATGGAATGATTAATTTTTTTTTGGGAATAGTTATTTGTATCAACAAGATAAATTTCTCCAGATTTTTGAGTGATTAATAATTGACTATCATCAACCCAAGCCATCCCCCAAGGGGCATCTAAAGTAACAGGCGTTTTTTGAAGTGTTAATCCGAATGCAGAAGTATTAGTAAATAAAATACTTACAAATATTAGAAATATTTTTTTAAATGAGTTTGTTATTTGCATAAACACAGCAATGCTCTGCTGGAAACTTTAAAAATACTTTATCGGTAGGAACTGCCTGCTCTCTTTTTACTTTTGCTTTAATGCGAAGAGAGTCTTGTTGAGCAGTAATAAGTTTATAATTTCCAAAGTCTTCGACCTCCATCACATCTGCATGAATTGTATTTGGACCTGAGGACTGTTCGACAGTGATATATTCTGAGCGAATACCTAATTTTAAATTTGAAGCATTCGTTTGATCTAAATTCGTTTGGACTGAAATATTATTCGTGCCTAACGATACTTGATTTGTATGATTGGCTTGGCAATCATAAAGGTTCATGGCTGGCGAACCAATAAAGTACCCCACAAAAGTAGTTTGGGGTCTTTCAAATAAATCTTTGGGAGAGCCTGCTTGAACGACTTCCCCTTCGTCCATTACAATAATATTGTCCGCAAAAGTCATTGCTTCATTTTGATCGTGGGTTACATAAATTAAGGTAGTTTTGTATTTAGCGTTAATCTCTTTGAGTTTTCGGCGAAGACGAAACTTCAAATCAGGATCGATTACGGTTAGAGGCTCATCCATTAAAATGGCTGCCACATCTTCACGAACCAAACCTCTTCCAAGGGAGATTAATTGCTTTTGATCTGCCGTTAAACCTTTAGCTCTATTCTTCAAAAAGTCCTGTAAATTCAATATTTCTGCTACTTCTTTAACTTTTTTATCTATTTGGTCATCAGGAAATTGGCGACATTTAAGAGGGAATGCTAGATTTTCATAAACTGACATCGTTCCGTAAATAACAGGAAATTGAAACACTTGGGCAATATTTCTTTCTTCAGTGATGGTATGTGTTACATCTTTTTGATCAAACATCACCTGACCATGAGATGGGGTCACTAAGCCACTCATAATATTTAACATGGTTGTCTTACCGCAACCCGATGGGCCTAATAAAGCATACCGTCCCCCATCAGCCCACGACAAAGACATTTCTTTAAGTGCAAAAAGTGGGTTAGCGTCATGGGGATTATAACTATGAGCAATATTATTTAATTCTATTTTTGCCATTAATTTTGATACGGAGAGTAATGTAATTCTCCTGACTCCTTGAATAAATATATTTTTGATAAATCTAAATTAATTTTGACATGTTCATCAACTTCATAAGATTTAACTCCCTCAATAGTAGCAACACATTTAACATCTTGGTTGTGTAAATGAAGAAAAGTTTCTGAACCAGATATTTCTGAGATATCGACTTGAAAATCAAAACCCTGGTCGTCTAAGTATAAGTCAGTAGCACGAACACCTACTAGGTAATCACCAGATGGCATAGACTGTAAATCGCTTGGAAGATTAAATTGAATGTCATTATTCAAAATTAATTTATTGTTTTCAATTTTGCCTTTATTTAAATTCATTGCAGGGTCGTTCGTAATTTCAGCCACTTTGGCATTTGCAGGATTTTCAAATACTTCTTTAGCAGACCCTGTTTGAAGGATCTTACCTTCATCTATAACGATAATATCTCCATTTAGCTGCATCGCCTCTAAAGGATCCGTGCTGGCATAAATAAAAATGGACTGAGAAGCCTCAGATCCAATAAATAATTTTTTAAATTCTTCCCGCAACCCTTCGCGAAGCTTATAGTCCAGGTTTACAAGCGGTTCATCTAATAAAAGAATTTTAGCTTTTTTAGCCAATGATCTTGCTAAGGCGACCCGCTGTTGCTGACCACCCGATAATTCTTGAATTTTTCTTTCCTCAAATCCTTTCAAACCCACTTTTTGAATGGCATCACTTACTTCTTTTTCGATTAATTGAGGGTCCATTTTCCTTTGTTTTAAAGGAAATTCGATATTTTGTTTAACGTTGAGGTGGGGATAGTTAATGAATTGCTGGTAAACCATGGCCACATTTCTCTGCCATACAGGAATGGCCAAAAAGTCTTTCCCCTCAAATTGGATATTCCCTGAGTCGGGACTTAGAAGTCCTGCGATTGTTTTCAGAAGAGTGGTTTTCCCCGAGAGCGTTCTTCCTAAAATAGTGTACATTTTCCCTGGCTCAAAATTAAGAGAGATATCATTAAGATGATATTGTTCCTTTGGTTTGAAAACTATATTTCCTAAATTCAAAGACATTTATTTTAAAGCTCCAGATAAATTTCCTTTTGATAAGAAACGCTCGACGACAAAAGCCACAACAATAAGCGGTGCAACCGAGACAAGTGCGGCGGCTGATAAACTCCACCATGGTGTAATTGATGAATTAAGCGCAACAATTTTCACAGGTAGAAGTTGTACGTTTGTAAAAGTTAAAATAAATGCAAAGAAAAAATCAATCCAACCAAAAATAATACAGAAAAGGCCCGCAACAATCATTCCAGGAATTGAGTTTGGGAGTACTACTTTAAAAAAAGCTTGAAAAGGATTACACCCATCAATCAAGGCCGTCTCATCAATTTCTTTGGGGACGCGGTTGAAAAAATCGACCATAATCCATACGGCTATGGGCATTAGTAAAACGATATAAACTAAAATCAAACCCGCCAGGCTATCGAGTAAACCCAAAGTACTAAGGAAAAGAAAAAATGGAATGGCAAGAACTACAGGGGGCATAATTCTTTGAGAAATAAAAAAGAATGTAATGTCATTATTTTGAACAAAGCCGGCTTTGAATGTGTAACGAGACAAAGCATAAGCTGACAGGGTTCCTAAGGCGATGCTAATCAAACTTGCGGTAAAGGTCACAAAAATACTATTAAAGTAAGGTCCAATAATATTAATTCCACCTTGTGAACCAGGTTTAAATAAAACACTCCATCCATCTAAGGTAGGTTCAAACTGTAACCAGGGAATATAAGTTGCGCCTCCTGTTACGGAATTAAAATCTTTAAAAGAAGTGGAAATAGCCCATAAGAAGGGAGCGATCACAAAACAAGACCAAAGAATGACACAAAAATATTTTATAAAGGTATATAACTTGGGCATTTTTACTCCTTCATCAACACTTTCGTTAAAACTTTAGCAATAATCGTCAAACTAATAATCATGATAATCAGATAGGTAAAAGACATGGTTGCAGCATAGCCCATTTGAAACTCTCTTAGTCCTTTAATAAATATATAAAAGCTTGATGTTTCGGTGGCTGTCCCGGGACCGCCACTCGTTAAAACAAAGACGGTATCCATAATTTTGGAGGCTTCAATTAATCGAATAATGATCGCTCCAATAGATATAGGGGCCATTAAAGGAAAGGTAACATACATAAACTTCTTAAACGGACTCGCTCCATCAATCGCGGCCGCCAAAAAGGGTTCTTTGGGTAGGCTTAAAAGACCAGCCAACATTAATAAAAACATAAAGGAGGTCCACTGCCAAACCTCAACAATGATAATCGAAATTTTTGCCAATCCGGGACTAGATAACCATTGGGGTTGGACGCCAAAGATACTGAGAAAATCATTCAATGGTCCCAACGACTCATGAAAAAATGTTCTCCAGATTACTGTCATGATCACAGGGGTGGTCATCATTGGTATTAAAAAGAGAACCCGAAAAAATCTTTTGAATTTAATATCCTTCCAGACCATGTGGGCAAGAGCAAAGCCAATAATATATTGCAGAAAAACTGTAGTGACCGCTAAAAAGCTTAAGCGGAAAAAAGATTCCCAAAACCTTGGGTCATCCGTAAAAAGTCTGATGTAATTTTTAATTCCAACAAAATCTAATTCAGGATTAAAGCTATTCCAACCTGATAAACTTAAACGAACTGTAAAAATAATTGGAAAAATTAAAATTCCAATCAGCACAATGAGTCCAGGAAGTAGAAAAACGAATTTGTGTTTAAAGTTCATCTAATAAATTTAAATAAGTCCAAAATTAAAAGTGATCGCCCAAGAGATTGAGCGATCACAAAGATTATAAATATTAGAGTTTGTTGTCTTCCATGGCTACACCGATAGCGTAAGCATCTCTTACGTTATCTGCGCCAACTCTTTCCAGAATTGCTTCCCATTCAGCTGCAACTTCATCAAGAGCTTCTTGTGGAGATAACTGACCTGCGAGCGCTTTGGCTGTTCCTGTAGCAAGTGCACTATTGAACTGGAATGTGCCAGGTACTCTCAGTGGAAATACTCTGTTTGTGCTTTTTTCCATATCAGCAAGTGTATCAACATACTCTTGAGCAACTTGTGCGTCCCAACCAATGTCAGTCCAAACTTCCGCTTCAAAATCAGCTTCCATGAATGGATTTACACCAAATCGACCAATTCCGATATCAGCTTGGTGATTAGCACCGTTCGCGAAGAAGCATAGGTAGTCAAAAGCAACATCTTGGTTCTTTGACTTGTCCGCTACACCAACTGCCCATCCCCAAACGAAGAAAGGAGCTTGATTAAAGCCTTCATCCCAAGAATTAGTTTCTCTATTCCATACTTTTGTAGCGCCTGGTAATTGAGCAGCACCTACTTGGTCTTTAATTGGGCTATCATCTTGCATCGCTGCAACGAAAGCATCATCCCAAGAGAAGCTAAACAGTGTTTGACCACCACCAAATGAATTGATCTCATCTCCAAGACCAAAGTTAATTCCACCTGGAGGTACATAGCTGACAGCCTCAACCCAATCAGTCAAAGCTTCAACAAAACCAGGATTGTTGATTAACGGCTTCATGGTTTCTAAATCAAAAAAGAAACCGCCTGGAGTGCTAGGATTTTTTGAGTAAGCAGCAGAACGTGAATAGAAAGCAGCATACATAAGGTCATCTTTTTTCATCACCTCAGCTGAACCGTATTCAGGTTCTCCGTCACCATCCCAGTCCCAACCGTTAAAGTAAGCAGCCATTTCTGCATACTCTTTCCAAGTTTGTGGAACACGTAAATCGTTTCCTGTATCCGCTTTATACTTCGCTTGCATTTCAGGATTATCGATTACGTCTTTTCGATACTTCAGATAGTGTCTGTCTCCATCAACTGGGTACTGATACATTGTATCACCCCAAGATGCGATTGCGATGTGTGATGCAGTTACATCAGTCATTTGATCAACATACTCTTGTGGAACGGGAGCTAAGTATCTCTTCCATTCGTTAATGAAGTTAGAAAAACCAAAGACGATATCGTAAGGTGCCTGACCCGCTTGGAAAGGAACCATTGCTTTTGAGTAAAGGTCTCCAGCAGGAGTATGCGTTACTTCTACTTTTGCACCTGTTAATTTTTCGAACTGCTCTGCGTGAAGGGCAGTCGGCTCACCCATAACTGGGATCGCGTGTGTATTAATCGTAAGTGTTCTTCCGCTGTAGTCTTTTTTAGACATTTCTTCATAAGAACACATTCCAGGAATATCTCCTGTTGCTGCGATATGTGGAAACTGATCTCCCCACTTATCTGCGTAAGCTGCCTGACTGCCGATCAAAAGAACAGAAGCCAAGGTGCTGATTAAAGTTTTAAGTTTCATTTATCCCTCCTTAATACTTTATCCTTGTTTTTTGCTCAGAAATTAATCTGAAAACAAACTGTTTATGGTACTAAAACGGCCCTACCTTTAACTAAGCCATTGTTTAAGTCATGAAGAGCCTTATTAGCTTCGCTAAGTTTGTACTCTTGCATTGAAAGTCTCACTAAATCTTTATTCGCCAATTCCATTAGCTCATAAAGTTCTGACCATGTACCAATTAAATTTCCGATGATATTTCTCTCCGAAATAATCATATCAACGGACTTAATTTGAATATCCTCACCATATCCAACAATATAATATGAACCTGTATTCTTAGTCATATTAAGTCCCATTGATGTTGAGCCTTTCTCACCAACCATATCAATAACAGCCTCTGCTCCTAATCCTTTGGTTAGCTCTTTCACTCTTTCGACTTCATTACCATCAATCAACACACCATGATCTCCACCAAGTGGCATTGCATGTTTAAGAGCTGTTTCAGATTTTTCAACAATGATTATGTTAGCTGCACACATGGCTTTTAAACACTGAATAGCAATATGGCCAAGACCACCTGCTCCAATAACAACACAATTTTCTCCTGGCAAAAGGTGTCTGGTTGCTTTTTTTACAACACGATATGCGGTTAATCCCGCATCGGAAAAAGGAGCTACATCTTTTGGAGTTAATGTTTTAGGTATCTTGATAAGATTACGAACGCTTGTTTTTAATAATTCAGCGTACCCACCCTCTTTGACATTTAATCCCGGGAATATTCCATTTTCTGCATGAGTATCCAGCCCTTTTCGGCAGCTAAGACAGGTTCCGTTAGTTCCAGAAATAATTGGGTGGAGAATTACAGCATCTCCTTTTTTAAAACCTTCAACATCGCTACCAACATCTTCAATCCATCCAGCATTCTCGTGACCCATTACACAGGGTAAGAGTTTGTCATCAGGATCCTGAATGTGTCTCCATTCACCCTCAATAACGTGTAAATCTGTTCTACAAACTCCAGCTGCACCAATTTTAACAATGACATCAGAAGCTTTTTCAATCTTAGGGTTAGGAACTTCTTCTTCCTTTACCCAAACGTCCTGCTTCATATCAGGATCGTAACTATGTAATACTTGTGCTTTCATCAATCCCTCCCGAAAGTTAAATTATTTAACTATAAATTTGTACTTGATCCAATGACCTAGGATCATAAAAATCAAATTTTTTTATGAAAAATCTCCAAAAGTGTCCATTTTTTGAACAATATAAAAGTTGTATAATTATCAATAATTCCGTAATTTTTTGTCATGAGTTCATATAGAAATCTTGTCGAACAAGCCCGTTCTTTGGAAAAAGAAAGAGGGATTTCTCTAGATTTCACGGATAAAAATATTGCAGATAGCTGGGTTCGTTGTTTTGAACATGGTCTTCGACCCAACGCTAACCCTACTGATACAGTTTTAAATCAAAAAGAATTGGGATATATCAAAGAGCAATATCAAAATATAAGAGAATTTATTACCCCTGAGTTAGAACTCCTGTACTCACAAATCGCAGGTTCAAATTTCATGGTCGCCTTTGCCAACAATGATGGTGTAGTCCTTGACACCATTTATGATAATCAGTTCTTAAATAGCCAAGCAAGTAAAGTAGTTATTCCTGGGTCGGTGTGGTTGGAGAAATATCGAGGAACTAACGGATTGGGTTTAAGTCTACAAACCAAAAATCCCACCATTGTTGCTGGTGGTGAACACTTTTTTGCCAGTCATGGTGGTCTTTCTTGTTTTGCTAGTCCTATTTTTGATCACAATCAAAATATTGTAGGAGTAATTGACGCTTCCACAGATACCTCTAGCAGGCAGGATCATACTCTCGCCTTAGTGAAACTCTCTGCTAAATCAGTGGAGCAAAAAATTTTCTTGGATGCGTTTAAACATACTAATATTTATTCCTTTCATCCTCGTAGTGAATATTTGCACACCAATAGTATTGGGCTTCTTGCAATAAATGAAGAAGGTCAAATAGAAGGAGTTAACTCTAATACAAGAATTATGTTAAGCGGTTTGCATAATGATGAAACAAATGATTTTTATAATATCTTTACAACTCCCTTTCATAACATTGTGCATGAAATGAATGCAGAAAAAATTATTCAAGTCAAAGACTGGTTGGGATCAAGTGTCTTTATGAAACTTTTCCAAAGACAACTCACTTCTACTCCAACCTCTAATATCAAACCATCAACCCCAACTTATCAACCTTGTGGAGAATGTCGGGGATCCACTTTAAAAGAACAAAAATGCCTTCTTATCCAAAAAACATTCGACCAAGTGGAAGGTAAAATTACTGCTGTCTCGAAAGCCCTTAGCATCTCTCGAACCACTGTTTATAAACACGTCCAAAAGAAATAATTAATTGATCTGAAATTTTTGATTAGCGAACACTAATCAACAGGAGATAATTAATGTCAAAACCCAATATCGCCCAAAAAGGCGCCTATATAGTTGAAGTGCAAGAGGGCAAAAAATATTTTTGGTGCGCCTGTGGTTTAAGCCAAAATCAACCTTTTTGTGATGGTTCTCATAAATCCACTGGTTTTTCCTGTATTCCCTATACAGCTGAAGCAACCAAGAAAGTATATTTTTGTGGATGTAAACATAGCAACAAAAAGCCCCTCTGCGACGGAACTCATAACAAACTTGAAGATTAACTTATTTAACGCCTAATTTTTCTTGAATATCTTTTGAAGAAGTTGTGTAGCGAAAAACGTATTTCTTATCATCGTGGCAGTACTGAAACATTTTCTTTGCCGCGAGAGCCGCTTCATGAAAACCGCTAAGAATTAATTTTAATTTACCGGGATACGTACAGATATCCCCTACCGCAAAGATGCGCGGGGTTGAAGTTTCAAAATTCTCTGTGTTCACAGAGATCAAATTATTTTCTAAATTCAAACCCCACTCAGCAATAGGGCCTAATTCGATTTTGAGTCCAAAGAAAGGGAAGATAGCGTCCACAGCTTCAATCACAGTATCATCATCTAAAGTAATGTCGACTTGACCTTTGCCGTTATCAACCATTTGCTTGATGGTGCCCATGTTAAACTTGACGGCTCCTTCATCCACTAAGCTCATCACTTTATTGACAGAGTCTTGCACAGCTTTAAATTCTTTACGGCGATGAATAAGCGTAATATCAGAAGCGATCTGATGAAAGCCCATCACATAATCTAAAGCAGAGTCTCCTCCACCAGCAATCAGAATTTTCTTACCTTCAAAGTCCGTTCTTTTTTTAACAGAATAAAAAATATTTTTATTTTCAAATTCTTCCACATTAGAAACAGGAAGTTTTCGGGGAACAAAGCTACCCGAGCCCGCCGCAATCACTAACGATTTACATTTGATGACGGTATCTAAATTCGTCGTGACCTGAATATGGTCTTCTTGGACATCAATTTTAGACGTGAGTTGATTGAGATGATATGTGGGTTCAAAAGGATCGGCTTGCTTGATTAGATCATCAGTTAATTCTTGGCCGGTAATAGCAGGGCGTGAAGGAATATCATAGAGATTTTTATCTGGATACAGCTCAGCACACTGACCTCCAATTTTATCTAAATTATCAATCAAATGGGCTTTCATATCCAAAAGCCCTAATTCAAAAACTTGAAATAAACCACAAGGTCCAGCGCCTATAATTACGACGTCTGTTTCGTGTTGATTTCCTGGTTCTACAATATTGGTCATGTCTTATTATATAGTCTTTATTCAGTTTTACAGAATTTAGGGGATTAACACCAGTTTTCCAATGAATTTCTTCTCCATAAACACTGTTTGAGCCTGATGTATTTCTTTTAATGGAAATGATTGGGCAACTAAAGGTTTAATTTGTCCCTCTTCAATACAACGGATCACATTTTCAAAGACATAAGGATCATGAACAGTCGATCCAAACAAAGTGAGATCTTTGAGATAAAGACTTCTTAAATCTAAATCAACAATCGGGCCAGCAATAGCACCCGAAGCAACATACTTACCTCCTGGTTTTAAAATATCTAGGAGTTGTGGCCAACTAGAACCTCCCACCAAATCAACAACGGCATCAACGGAGTTTTCACCTAAGATGCCCACCAAGTCATCTGTTCGATTGGCCGTTCGATCGGCGCCCAAATCTTTTAAAGCGCTCGCCTTATCTGGGGCACACTGGGCGATGATCTTAGCTCCTCGAACTTTTGCTAATTGAATAGCAGCCGAACCTACTCCACCGGAGGCGCCCGTAATTAAAATAGTCTCTTTTTGAATGTCCGCTCGACAAAGCATTCCTTCCGCAGTTGAATAAGAGATCGGAATAGATGCAAGCTCCGTATCGCTCCATTCACAATTGATTGGAAAGGACTCCTTTGCTTTAGCAACACAATATTGTGCAAAACCCCCATCAACTTCTGAGCCCATTGTTTGCATGGCCAAGGGATTATCTTTGGTTGGAATGTTTTGCATAGATCGAACTAATATGCGCGTTCCAATTCGATTTTGCTCAACACCCTCACCAACTTGAACAATGATTCCACAAATATCTCCTCCTTGAATTCTTGGAAACTGTAAAGGAACGTCACTCCAAGAGGCGTCATCATCATCGACTTCTTGTAAGCCTTCCCTACCTCCAGCATTCGTATCGCTGGTTACTTTTTTTGAATACCAACCCAGTCGAGTATTAATATCGGTGTTATTAACTCCAGCCCCTTTCACTTCGATGAGAACTTCACCTGCTTGAGGAGTGGGCACTGGAATATCCTCACGATAAACTAATTTGTCCAAGCCTCCGTGACCCGTTAAATAAACACCACTCATCAATTTTGGAATATTATTCATATCCTGACATGCCCATACCCTTTATATATTATCATTGAGCCTAGATGATTTAAGGGTAAAATTTAATAAATATTCAAATAATTCAAGATTTTTGATTAATTTTTAAATGCAGCTCATGAAAAAACGTACAGCACCAGGGATACTATTAGTCACCGCTATCTACTTTATTGTCGTTCTAATACATGAGTACTTATTTATGCTTGCTAAAATACCTGCGATACCGCTAAGTCTGTTATGTTTAATTTCAGGTATAATTCTTGGAAACATTATTTCACTCTCTCCATCCATAAATTCTGGAAGAGATTGGGTTAAAAAAAATATTCTGCAATTAGCTATTATCTTTTTAGGGTTTAAAATTAGCATAGCACAAGTTCTAGAGCTAAGCATGAGTTCCTTAATTTTAATATTGATGATTTTTTTATTGGTGGCAGTTCTGTTTTATTTTCTTAAAAATATTTTTAATAAAGATCAAGAGCTTGTAAGGCTTATTGGTATTGGAACCGCTGTATGTGGGGTTACTGCAATTATGGCTAGTTCCTCTATTTTAAAGTCTAAAGAACGTGATGTAACTATTGCCATTCTAATTGTTGTTTTATGGGGAAGTATTGCAGTGTTTGCATATCCCTTTCTTGTAGAGCAAATGTTTTCTACCCCAGAAGCCAAAGGTTTGTTTTTAGGAGTAGGAATTCATGACACAAGTCAAGTCATTGCCTCTGCATTAGTGCATTTCGATCTCTATCAGCAAGAAGCTGTATTAGAAACGGCTACCCTAACAAAACTTATCAGAAATTTATTTTTAGCAATTTTAATTCCTTATTTAGCTATTTCACTTCATCGTGACAATAAGAAAGCGTCATCGTTGTCTCTAGCTGCTTCTTCATTAAAAAGTATTCCTCTTTTTGTCTATGGTTTTGTAGCGATGATTATTCTTCGATCTATTTTAGATAACTCGAATAATTTCTCATTAGAATTGGAACGGGTTTTAGAGCTCAATAGTCAATTAGTAAAGATATTGTTAAGTTTGGCTTTAATTTCACTTGGACTTTCAATTAATATTAAAAAACTTCGCGGGTTAATGCTTCAGCCTACAATTGTAGGTTTTGTGTATAGCGGTAGTATTTTTATAGTGGGGTATGTTTTAATCACGCATATTATTTAAAAATTAGACTAAATTGTAGCTAAGATTTTTCGTGCATACCAATCATGGAATACATGCGTGGGCTCATCCATAACGGGGGAAAAACGACCCCCATCAAATCCTTTGGCATATCGGCCTTTTTGCATTCCTTCGACAACAAAAATATCCTCTTCAAAGACGGTCTTCCATAATTTTGCATTTTCTTGACGGGTCTCTTTATACTCATCTGCCAGCATCGCAGGATCAGAATAGTAAAGCTCGATGTGCTCGCAAATTCTATTGGGTGCTAAAGGTTCAATTATCAGATTGAAAACATGGTCTTTTTGAACTCCTAAAATTAAATTTGGAAACAGAACGATATATTCACCCTTGGTATCCCACTCGGCGCCTAAATTTTTGAAATTATCAAATTGTTTTCCCGTGGTGTACTGAGGGATATACTTATAACTGATTTGGCCCGAGTAATGTCCATATTCCACAATATTTTCATGATCTTCTAATTTAGAATAACTATTCAACCCTGGATGGACCCAAGGTAAATGATAAGACTCTAAATAATTCTCGACGGCTAATTTCCAATTACCCTTCACCTCTAGCTTAAAAGATGAGTCTCCCATATCCGAATAAATTGGCTGTTCAAAAACCGACCAACGATCTAATAAAGGACGATGGACATCTTCAAAAGGGGGCGCCATACCATCAGGATTTACAAATATAACATCACGCCAAATATGGGATCGTACTTCAAGCAGCGAAAGCTCACTCTTATCAATACCTGAATGATAATTGTACCCCGGTCCTCCAATATGGGGGGTGGCTACTACTTCTCCCGTTTGTTTATAGCACCAAGAATGATAAGGACATCGAATTGCTCCTTTCAAGACAGTTGGCTCTTCGATTAAAATCATTCCTCGATGTCGACAGACATTTTGAAAGACTCTTATTTTTTCATCTTGTTTACTTCGAACAATAAGCAAAGGGTTATTAAAATAATTAACTGGCAGAGCTGAACCTGCTTGAGGAAGATCTTTAACAAACCCTACCGCAAACCAACCTTTATTAAACAGATGTTTGCCCTCTAATTCAAAACACTCCGGTTGCGTATAATACTCATTAGGAACGCCATGGGCTTCATGAATTTTATTAGTACACTTTTCTAGCTGACTTCTTTTAGGAACAAAACCTTCGTTCGCAGAAAAATTTTCTGAATTAATGACCCTCATGACTACCTCTTTTTTATACCTATCGTTCCCGTTTAAAGAAATTGATATTTTCTGTCAATTACAAAATGGACGTGAAAATAGTAAAAAAAAGAAAAAATAATTACTGATATATAAGGATTATTTAATGACTCAAGCGGTCTTGAATTTCACTTTTTTGAATCTTCCCCATCGCATTGCGAGGAAGCTCTTCGAGAAAACTAATTTCTTTGGGGATTTTATATTTTGCTAAATTTTGAGAAAGTAATTGATTTAATTCTTCTCTGAGTTGGTCTTTATTTTCATTCTTTGTGACAATGACAGCTATAGGTACCTCTCCTAAATCCTTGTTTTCCTTTGCCATAACCGCCGACTCGACAACGTCCTCATGCCCGTTAAGGATATCTTCAATTTCTTTAGGATAGATGTTAAATCCACCAGAGATAATCAAATCTTTTTCTCTTCCTGAAATATGAACATATCCCTCTTCATCAAGATATCCCAAGTCTCCCGTGATAAAAAAACCATCTTCTGTGAATGATTCTTGATTGGCTTGATCGTTATTCCAATAACTATGAAAAACATTAGGGCCTTTGATCTCAATCATTCCTTTTTGTTTTGGTGGTAGGGGTATTTTAGTGTCGTGTCCTGTTATTCGAATTTGAATATTGGGCAAAGGAAATCCCACACTTCCCGGTTTTCTCTGACCTTCATAGGGATTGGAAGTATTCATGTTCGTTTCCGTCATCCCATATCTTTCTAAAATTGTGTGTCCTGTTTTGGCAAAGAATTCTTGATGATCAACCGAAGAGAGAGGTGCGCTTCCAGAAATAAATAATCTCATATTGCGAGTTAACTCTTTATTGATAAGTGGCGATTCATTCATTCTTTTATAATAAGTAGGAACGCCCATTAACAATGTTGCATTGGGGATGATTTTCTCAAGATCGCTGAGGCTAAATTTTTCATAAAAATACACCGCCAGTCCGCTTAAGAAAGTTGTGTTCATTGCCACAAATAAGCCATGGGTATGAAAAATTGGTAGCATATGTATAAGCCGGTCTTGTTTTGTTATCTGCCAAAAGTCCTTTAACACTGATGCGTTAGAGAAGAGGTTATTTTGAGAAAGAGCGACTGCTTTAGATTTCCCTGTCGTCCCTGAAGTATATAAAAAGGCAATAATTTCATCATCATTAACCCGTTGAATTTGCTCTATTTCATTATATTCCTGGAGATTGAATTGCATTAATCCCTTTATGGGATCTGTTTCAATCACACAGTTGGGGTCAATGATGTTTAAATGATCAATTTCTGATTTGCGATTAGCACTACAAAAAAAAATCTTGGGCTGGGAGTCGCTGATGAAATACTTAGTTTCTTCTAAGGTATACTGATCGTTGATGGGAACATAAATAGCACCCGTCATGATACAGGCGGCGTAAACAGCAAGACCATAAACGCTTTTTTCTAATTGAAATAAGACTCTATCGCCCTTCGAAACACCTTGAAATAATAAAAATTGAGATACTTTTTTGGATAAAGAAAAAAAATCTTGATATGAAAGTAAAGACCCATCCTTATAAATTAAGAATGGGTCTTGATTGTGTAAATGTGGCTTGATTAAGTTATCAAAGAGGAGGGAATGCCCCATATGAGTTTTAAACTACTTCGACATTCAAGGTTTGAAGGCCATCTATAGTTCCTACTAGCTTGTCTCCTTTTACAATAGGTCCAACACCAGCGGGTGTGCCTGTCATTATTAAATCCCCAGCCGTAATGTCATAAAATTTTGATAAAATAGCAATTTGCTCTGGGATCTTCCATAACATCATATCCAAATCACCATCTTGGCGAACTTCATCATTTACTTTTAATTGAATGCTGCCGCTCTCCATTTTGCCTACTTCGCTCATCGGCGTAAGACTTCCCATTGGGGCGGAACGTTCAAACGCTTTTCCAATCTCCCATGGTCTTCCCATTTTCTTGCAAACACCTTGAAGATCTCGACGAGTCATATCCAAACCAATACCAAAACCATAAATATGATCATAAGCGTCTTCTTCTTTAATATTCGATCCCCCTTTGTTTAATGCAACGACTAGTTCTAACTCATAGTGAACATCGCTCGACTCAGGTGGGTAAGGAAACTGACCAGAAGTGTCAATATTATCGGTATTTTTTTGGAAAAAGAACGGTGGTTCTTTATCTGGGTCAAATCCCATTTCGATTGTATGAGCTGCATAGTTTCTGCCAATACAATAAACTCTTCTGACTGGAAAAAATTCATCACTACCATGAATAGGTATGAGAGTTTTTTTTGGTTCAGGAATTACTAATTTCGTCATTTTTATTCTCCTTCAATTAACCTCTCTTAGAGGCATAATAATCAAAACGTTTTGCCAACATTGCTAACAATTCAGAAATTGTAAAAGCTAAGGCAAACAAGACAAGTATTATCGCCCAAAAGTGTGACATCAAAAATCTCGATGAATATAATTCAAACAAGGATCCAAAGCCAACAATTGAAATCAATAGTTGACCAATGATGACACCTTTGACAGCTCTGATGAAACCAATTCTAATTCCACCAATTATTTCAGG
>OCRN01000052.1_pt1 | contig 17330 bp, 17 predicted proteins | sample 1534761 | NCBI WGS metagenome assembly OCRN01 (sample SAMEA3275602, study PRJEB22092) | marine metagenome | biome: ENVO:01000047 "MEDITTEREAN SEA BIOME"; feature: ENVO:00002042, "SURFACE WATER"; material: ENVO:00002010, "SEA WATER" | collected 2014-06-21T10:50:00+00 | depth 0 m | reverse complement strand
TCGGGCAAAAAGTAATCGAAAATGTTCAGCCTGGTCAACAAATCATTAAAATTGTCAGTGATGAGTTAACTGAAATTTTGGGCAGCCAAACCAGTGAATTAAATTTTAAAAATAAACCATCTGTATTTTTGATGTGTGGTCTACAAGGTGCTGGTAAAACTACTTCAATAGCAAAATTGGCATATTATTGTCAAAACACTCTCAATAAAACAGTCTCCCTAGTATCTACTGACTTAAGAAGACCAGCAGCGATTGAGCAATTAAGAGTACTAGCCCAAAAAAATAATATTCAATTTATTGAACCTTCAAGTGAAAATGTAAAAGATATAGTTCTAACGGCTCTTGCTCAAAGTGAGAAGCTCCTCTCTGACATACTTATTATTGATACCTCAGGTAGAATTAGTACTGATGAAGAATTACTATTAGAACTAAAAACTATTTATGAATTAGCAAAGCCCCAAGAAAACCTTCTTGTTCTTGACTCTATGATGGGCCAGCAAGCATTAAATGTTGTTGAGGCTTTTAATCAAACATCCCCACTTACAGGTTTTATTCTTACCAGACTTGATGCTGATCCTAGAGGAGGGGTGGCCCTCTCAGCAAAATATCAAACAGGATTGCCAATTCGTTTCTTTGGATCTGGTGAAAATATTACTGATTTTGAAGTATTCCATCCTGATCGTATAGCTTCCAGAATATTAGGAATGGGCGACGTGGTCTCTTTAGTTGAAAAAGCGCAAAAAGATTTTGACAACAAAGAAATGGAAAACCTCCAAGCTCAAATGATGAGTGGTAAATTTAATATGGAGGGCATGTTAAAACAATTTTTACAAATGAAAAAAATGGGCGGCATGTCGGGATTAATGTCATATATGCCCGGTGTTGGGAAAATTAAAAGCATGATGGAAAATGCAGATTTGGATGAGAAAATTATCGATCATCAAATTGCAATTATTCGATCCATGACCAAACAAGAACGTTCTGATCCCGATATTTTAAAAGCATCTCGAAAAAAAAGAATAGCTTCGGGCTCTGGACGACAGGTTCATGAAGTCAACAGACTTCTAAAACAATTTGAGCAAACTAAAAAAATGATGAAACAGGCTCAAAAACCCGGTTTTGCCAATAAGATTAAAAATCTTTTAGGCGGCAACCAAATGCCAACGATTGAATAAAATAAGAAAGGAGAAATCATGGCAACAAAAATAAGACTAGCAAGGGGAGGCTCGAAAAAGAGACCTTTTTATAGAATAGTAATCGCAGATGAAAGAGCGCCACGTGATGGTAATTTCATTGAGAAGATTGGAAACTTTAATCCTATGGTCCCTAAAGATCATAAAGAAAGAGTAGTGATTAGCAAAGAACGGGCTGAACATTGGTTAAAAGTAGGAGCACAACCTACAGATAGAGTACAAAGAATTTTATCTGATCTAGGACTGATGGAAGCCCCTAAAGTTACTGAGAAAACTAAAAAACACTTACCAAAAGCTAAAGCGCAAGAAAGAATTAAAGCTAAAGAAGAGGCTGCATTAAAAGCAGAAGAGGAAGCAAAAGCAGCGGCGGAAGCAGCAAAAGCAGAAGCAGAAAAACCTGCCGAAGAACCTGCAATAGAGGAACCAGCACCTGCAGAATCAGCTCCAGAAGTTGAAGCAGCGACTGAAGAAGCTCCTGCTGCAACTGAAGAAACGCCAGCTGAAAGTGAAGAGGTTTCAGCAGAGCCAGAAGCTGCCGCAGAAGAGGAACAACCGAAAGAATAGTCATTTCTCTTGTCTTTATTAGATAATTTTATTCAAGTTGGTAAAATCGGCAGACCCAAGGGAACGAAGGGTCTGCTGAGGCTGCATTGTTTTTTAAATGACAATCGAGATATTAATCAATTTCAAAAATTTTATCTTGAAGATGAAACAATCATTAAAGTCAAATTAGTTTCTTTTGATAGCAAAAGCCCTTTGGTTACGATTAATGATATCAGCGACCGAAATCAAATAGAGGGGTATGTTAATCAATACATTTATCTTCATAAAGAAAAACTCTCTCCTACAGATGAAAATGAATTTTATTTCCATGATTTAGAAGGCTTAGATGTGGTGGATCAACAAAATGAGATTGTGGGCAAAGTAGAATCTGTCGTAAATTTTGGGGCAGGAGATCTTTTAGAAATTTATTTTCTCAAAAGCTCCAAAAAAGAGTTTTTTCGATTTACTGAAACTAATTTTCCCAAAGTCGATGTCAAAGAAAAAAAAATTACGATTAAATCTTAATGATCACTTTTCACATTTTAACTTTATTTCCTGAGAGCTTTCCTTCCACCTTAAATATCGGTTTACTGGGTAAGGCTTTTCAAAAAAATTTTTTTAGAACCAATATAATTAATATAAGAGATTACAGTGAGCTATCTGCTAATTCAGTCGATGATAAACCGTTCAGCGGAGGAGCAGGAATGGTTTTACGTCCCGATATTATCTCAAAGGCAATAGAGAAAAATTTTTCTTCTGCAGACATTTTAAGTTTTAAAAAAATCTGCTTTTCCGCTAAAGGCAAATCTCTTAAACAGAAATACATAGAAGAAAGCAAAGACCAAAAAGATTTCATTTTGCTCAACGGTCGCTACGAAGGTATCGATCAACGTGTAATTAATTATTATAATTTTGAAGAATTATCAGTGAGCGATGTCATCCTTAATGGGGGAGAAATTGCCTCTCTTTTATTTATTGAGTCTTTTATGAGACTGCAGCCCGAAGTATTAGGAAACAAAGATACTCATTTATTAGAGTCTTTCCATGAAGGTTTGCTTGAGCATGATCAGTTTACTAGACCTAATCCTTGGATTGGCCCAGATAATCAGTCTTATGAGGTGCCAACTATCTTGACTAATGGCCACCACGGTGAAATTGAAGCTTGGAAGAAGCAAAACGCTATAGAAAATACTGAAAAAAACAGACCTGATTTAATGAAAAACTATTTAAAAAAAAGCAAAAATGAGTAATATATCTCGCTCTAATACCACCCACACCTAGTATTGGATGGAGCAAAACATGAATGAAATAATTAAAAATTACGAACAATCTCAAATTCAACAAATTTTAAAAAATTCTAAAGTTACAGATTTCGCACCCGGTGACACTGTTAAAGTGAATGTTAAAATTAAAGAAGGAAATAAAGAAAGAGTTCAGGCTTTTCAAGGCGTTTGTATTGGAAAGAAAAATAATGGATTAAATTCCTCTTTTACTGTTAGAAAAATATCTAGCGGTGAAGGCGTAGAAAGAGTTTTTCCACTTTATAGTAACGTTATTGAGTCAATTGAAAGAATTAAAGTTGGCGATGTCAGAAGAGCTAAACTTTATTACTTAAGAGAACTATCCGGTAAGAAAGCAAGAATTGCTGAAAGAACTGATGGTCGTTCCTATGATGATGAACAATACATTTCTACTATCAAAGATGTTGAGGTTGCGTCAGAAGAGCAACCAGCTGAAGAGACTCCAGTAGTAGAAGAAGCTCCTGTGGCTGTTGAAGAAAAAGTTGATGCTACTCCTCAAGAGGAAGTAAAAGCAGAAGAGGCAAAAGAAGAAGTCCCTGCAGAAACTCCAGCCGAGGAACCTGAAGCAAAAAACTAATTCGATCTTGAGCAATCAAAGCCCAAAAACCTTATTTGATAAAATCTGGTCTGATCATCTAGTCAGACAAAGAGAAGATGGCACTAGCTTACTTTATATTGATAAACATTTAGTTCATGAGGTAACAAGCCCGCAAGCATTTGAGGGATTAAAAATTGCGAACCGTCCGGTTCGCCGTCCAGCCGCAACAGTTGCTGTCGCAGACCATAATGTTCCAACTATCAATCGACAAAATATTGAAGATCCACAAAGTAAAATTCAAGTTGAAACATTAGCTCAAAATACAAAAGAGCATGGAATCCAATATTTCGATTTAATGGATCAAAGACAAGGCATTGTGCATATTATAGGTCCTGAGCAGGGCATCACCCAACCAGGAATGACAATTGTATGTGGAGATAGCCATACATCGACACACGGTGCTTTTGGCGCCTTAGCTTTTGGTATCGGCACAAGTGAAGTTGAGCATGTTCTTGCTACTCAGACTATTGTTCAAAACCCCGCAAAAAATATGAGAATTTCTGTTAATGGAGACCTTCCATTTGGCGTTCATTCTAAAGATCTTATTCTTTACATAATAGGCAAAATTGGAACAGCAGGTGGAACGGGCCATGTCATTGAATATGCCGGCAGTTCTGTTCAAAGCTTATCCATGGAGGCTCGAATGACTGTTTGTAATATGAGCATTGAAGCAGGCGCTAGAGCAGGACTAATTTCTCCTGATCAAATTACTTTTGATTATATTAAAGGAAGACCTTATGCGCCAACGGACTCGCATTGGGATCAAGCAGTTGAGTATTGGTCTTCACTTCCTTCAGATCAGGATGCACACTACGATCATGAAATTGTTATTAATAGTTCTGAGATTGATCCAATGGTCACTTGGGGCACAAGTCCTGAAGATGTTATTGCTGTAAACGGTGTTGTGCCAAGCCCAGAGAGTGCGAAAACAGAAAATAAAAAGAAAAGTATTGAAAGATCACTTGAATATATGGGATTACAGCCGGGCACAAAAATGACTCAAATCAAACTTGATAAAATATTTATCGGCTCTTGTACGAATGGCCGAATTGAAGATCTTCGAAAAGTTGCAACAATTGTCAAAGATAAAAAAATTGCTTCTCATGTCCAGGCTATGATTGTCCCTGGTTCAGGTTTGGTAAAGAAACAAGCTGAAGAAGAGGGCCTTGATGCTATTTTAAAAGACGCTGGCTTTGAATGGAGAGAGGCTGGTTGCTCTATGTGTTTGGGCATGAATCCTGATCAATTAAAACCGGGTGAACGTTGTGCATCAACCTCCAACAGAAATTTTGAAGGTCGTCAAGGTCGAGGCGGTCGAACACACTTAATGAGTCCTGAGTTAGCTGCAGCTTCTGCTATCAAAGGGAACATCGCCGACATCAGAGATTTCACTTAATGGATAAATTTATAACACTTCAAGGTATCGCTGCTCCATTGCCAATAGTAAACATCGATACTGATATGATTATTCCAAAACAGTTTTTAAAAACAATCAAAAGAACAGGTCTAGGCGTTAGTCTTTTTTATGAAATGAGATATGACACCGAGGGAAAGCTAGTAGAAGATTTTGTACTAAACACTAAGCCGTACGATCAATCTAAAATTTTAGTTGCCGGAGATAACTTTGGATGCGGGTCTAGTAGAGAGCACGCCCCCTGGTCCTTAAAGGATTTTGGTATTCGATGTGTAATTTCAACAAGTTTTGCTGATATTTTTTATAATAATTGTTTTCAAAATGGAATTTTACCCATTGTAGTCAACGCTGAAGAGTTAGACCAATTAATGAGCGCTGCAAAAACTCAAACAGAGTTTAATATCGATCTGCCTAATCAAACTATTCAAACAGGAAACTTATCATTTAACTTTGAAATTGAAGACTATCGAAAAGAAAGACTATTGCAGGGGTTAGATGATATTGGTATCACGCTTGGCTATCAAGACGATATTACGTCTTATGAGTCAAATAAAAAAAATCAAAAGCCTTGGTTGTTTGGAGATCTATAAATGAGTTCAAAAATTTTAGTTTTACCAGGAGATGGTATTGGTGTTGAAGTAGCAGATCAAGCTATTCGAGTTATTGATAAACTAAATACATTGGGCTTGGATGCTACTTATGAGAAAGATCTAGTGGGTGGCGCTTCTTATGATGCAAATGGTGAACCTTTAACCTCAGCTGTTTTAGAAAAAGCGAAGCAATCAGATGCAATTTTACTGGGTGCGGTTGGTGGATCTCAGTGGGATAATGTTGAGCGCTCCAAAAGACCCGAAGCCGGCCTATTAGGTCTTAGAAAAGAATTAGAATTATTTGCTAATCTTCGACCCGCACTTGTTTTTGAAGCATTAGCATCAGCATCTACTTTAAAAGATGAGGTAGTTAGTAATCTTGATATTATGATCGTTCGTGAATTAACAGGGGGAGTTTATTTTGGTCAACCTCGTGGAATTGAAGATACAGCTGAAGGTAAAAAAGCTATTGATACTCAAGTTTACTATGATTATGAAATTGATCGCATTGCTCGCGTTGCTTTTGACTTAGCAAGAAAAAGAAATAATAAAGTGACCTCCGTCGAAAAAGCAAATGTAATGGAAACAGGAGTTTTGTGGAGACAGGTTGTCAAAGAAACTCATGAAGATTTTTCTGATGTTCAATTAGAGAATATGTTGGCTGATAATTGTGCTATGCAATTGGTGCGTAACCCCAAACAATTTGATGTGATTGTCACTGACAACTTATTTGGAGATTTATTAAGTGATTGCGCAGCGATGCTCACTGGATCTTTAGGAATGCTTCCTTCTGCTTCATTAGGGGCAGAAAATAATGGCAAAAGACATGGTTTGTTTGAACCAGTTCACGGAAGCGCTCCAGATATTGCAGGACAAGACAAAGCTAATCCGATTGCAACAATCTTAAGCTTGTCGATGATGTTAAAATACAACCTTAACCAATCAGAATTATCTGACAAAGTAGAAAACGCTGTTCAAAAAGTTTTATCCGAAGGTTTTCGCACTGGTGATATTTACACTGATGAAAATCAAACACTTGTTTCTTGTTCCAAAATGGGCGACCTCATAATCGAAAGAATTTAAGTTGGCCTCCTTAAAAAAACCAAAAATTGCTGTTGTTGGTGCTACTGGAAACGTTGGACGCGAAGTATTAGACATTATTGATGAAAGAGAAGTTCAATATTCTGATTTAGTTGCCTTAGCCTCATCTCGATCTAAGGGAAGCACAATTGATTTTGGAGAAAATAAATCTATTACAGTTGGGGATTTGGCGGAGTATGACTTTTCGGGTACCGATATTGCAATTTTTTCTCCAGGTGCCAAAATATCAAGTGAGTTTGCACCAAAAGCTGCAAAAAAAGGTTGTATCGTTATTGATAATACATCTCACTTTAGAACAGACCCTGATGTACCACTAGTAATTGCAGAGGTAAATCCTGAAGCTCTTAAAAATTTCAGAAATAAAAATATTATCTCTAACCCTAATTGCTCAACAATGGGAATGCTAGTTGCGGTTAAACCCCTTCATGACCAATTTAAAGTTAAAAGAATTGTTGTATCTACTTATCAATCTGTTTCGGGTGCTGGAAAAGAGGCAGCCGACGAGTTGTTCAATCAAACAAAATCTATTTACGCTAACGAAGCAATTGTAAAAGAAAAGTTTACCAAGCAAATTGCGTTCAATGTAATTCCTCATATTGACGTTTTCCTGGATGACGGACAAACGAAAGAAGAATGGAAGATGTATAATGAAACTAAAAAAATTCTTGATGATAAGATTGAACTGACCGCTACTTGTGTCCGTGTCCCTGTGTTTGTTTCTCATTCCATGGCCGTTAATATTGAATTTGAAAAACCTTATGAAGAAGATCAGGTAAGAGAAATTTTTAAATCAGCCCCAGGCTTAAAAATGATTGATTATCGAGCCGATGAGGGGTATGTCACTCCTGTGGAGTCCGCAGGTTTAGATCCTGTTTATGTAAGTCGTATTCGTCGAGACTCGACCATCCCTAATGGTCTTAATTTATGGTGTGTTTCTGACAATCTTCGCAAAGGCGCTGCCCTTAATACCGTTCAAATTGCAGAATTGTTAATTAAAGATTATCTAAGCTCTTAGATTTAAATTTATTTTTTTTTCTTTTTTTTGAAATGATTTGAAAAATATCATTTGTCAAATTCTCTAATATCTTTTTCTCTGAAATCTTTTGTATTAAATAATGCGCGAACAGAGCTGTGGTCAGATCGCCCGCACCATGATAACGAGTTTTAAATTTGATTTCAGGCGTTCTAATTCCCCAAACTCCATTTGGGCTAGCGATAAGATTAATTAATTCTTTTTTAGAAGGGACGCTTCTGATCAGAACTGTCGATTTATAGTGAAGTGAAAATTTTTTTAAATCATCCACTATTTCTGAGAGGGGATAATGATTGAGATTTTTTTTGTTTAAAAAACACCATTCAAAAAAATTAGCAGATAAATATTTTGTTTTAATAAATATATTTTGAAAGTAATTTGCCACATCTGCGTCCACGTACATTCCAACGCCGATATCGCCAATCACAGGATCAAGTAAAATATTCTTTTGAATTTTCAAAATACGAGAAATGTGTTTCGTTGAATTTTTGGAGGGTAAATAACCGATAATAGTTAGATTGTTTGGTTGAATATTATAAGTAGATTGGACATTAGTAAAAATCTTTGAGATATTTAAATCTTTTGAATGAAGTTGCATTGACAAATTTTGACCTTTGTGAGATGTCAGCATAATAGTTGGGACTTCAATTAGGTCATGATTAAGAGGTCTTAGAATTGAACGGGCAGCTTGGTTTCCAACTAAATCGTTTAAAACCGTTGATTGGATGCTTAAAATTTTAGCCATAATAATAACCTCATTGCCTAATAGTTGTCAAAATAGACACAATAAGATAGAAAATACGCATTAAGAATTTTAATTAAAGGAAATAAATATGTCATTTGAATTACCAAGTTTATCTTACGCAAATGATGCCTTAGCCCCTTATATGTCTGCAGAGACACTCGATTTTCATCATGGCAAGCATCATCAAACTTATGTTACTAACCTAAACAACTTATTAAAAGACAATGAATTACAAGGCGCTTCTTTAGAGGATATCGTTATCAAGTCTTCAAAGGATGCTTCAATGGCAGGAATCTTTAATAATGCCGGTCAGCATTGGAACCATATTTTATTTTGGCAGTGTATGAAACCTAATGGGGGAGGATCAATACCTTCTGAGTTAGAAACAAGATTAAACAGTGATTTTGGAAGCATTGATCAATTTAAGGAAGCTTTTATTCAAGCAGGAACAACCCAATTTGGTTCTGGCTGGGCATGGTTAGCGATTGATAATGGTAAATTAGTAGTTACAAAATCTGCAAATGCCTCTAACCCTCTTGTTGATGGTATGAAGCCAATTCTCGGATGTGATGTTTGGGAACACTCTTATTATATAGATTACAGAAATAAACGCCCTGACTATTTAAAAGCTTTTTTAGATAGTTTAGTTAATTGGGAGTTTGTTGCTTCGCAATTAGATTAATTCAGGTGAGGGCTGCATACGTGCAGCCCTCCTCTTTTTTTTATTTAGGCAGATAATAACTTAGAGTCTGCGTTAATTTTAATTTGTCGAGGCTTCTGGTGCTCAGGAATTTCTCTTTCCAGATCAATACTCAAGAGTCCATTTTTTAAATCAGCATTAATTACTTTTACAGTATCAGCTAATTCAAATTTTCTCTCAAAGTTCCGATTAGCAATGCCTCGATAAAGATATTCTTTTTTATCCTCATCCTTGTCATTGCCCATTTCTCCTTTAACAGTAAGTAAATTACCTTCTTGAGAAATATTGATTTGGTTTTGATCAAACCCAGCAACTGCCATAGTGATTTGATAAATATTTTTATCGTGCTTGACGATATTATAAGGGGGGTAAGAAACACCCTTATTATTTGTTGAAAAAACGGAGTCGAAGAGCCTGTCAAACTCATCAAATCCAACAGATGATCTCCATAAGGGAGATAAGTCAAATGTAGTCATAATTAACCTCCTTAAGCGTTAATTTTTGTGCAGTTATAAACCTGCGTTATTTCTAGAAAGTTCCATCAGGCAACTTTCATTATTTTTTATTTGGTAGTGAAAAAAAAATTTTCAAGTGGGATCTATTATTATATGGTAACGTACCTATCGACATGTATTCCATTGTAGCAACTCAGCCCGGAGATATCGGCGTCCTTCAAAAACAAGAATTCCAACTCCCAGAAATTTTACCTAACCAAGTTTTAATCAAAAACCAATCAATTGGAGTCAATTTTATTGATATTTATTTTAGAAAAGGTCTCTATCCATGGCCACAAGAAAATAATTTGGTTTTAGGTTCTGAAGGAGCTGGCACAATTGAGGCCGTTGGCACTGATGTTGTAAACCTACGTATTGGCGATCGAGTTGCTTATGCGCAACCAAATAATGCTTATTCTACCCATCGAATTTTAGATGCCAATTTAGTAGTAAGAATTCCTGATGCTATTTCTTTTGATCAAGCCGCTGCCGCTATGCTTAAAGGTTTAACAGTTCGATATCTCTTAAAAGATAGTTTTGATGTTAAACCTCATCATACAATTTTATTTCATGCCGCTGCAGGCGGTGTTGGATTAATTGCTGGTCAATGGATGAGAGTCATAGGCGCCAAGGCTATTGGCACGGCAGGAAACGATGATAAATGCAATTTAGCTAAAAACCACGGCTATGAAGAAACTATTAATTACTCAAATGAAAATTTTTTAGACAGGGTTCAAGAAATAACTAATCAATTAGGAGTAGATGTTGTCTACGATAGCGTGGGTAAAGATACGATGTTTAATTCGTTCAAAGCGCTCAAGCGTCATGGAACAGTAGTAAGTTTTGGCCAATCTTCTGGTGCTTATACAGATTTACAAATGACAGATTTAGCCTTTGGTTCTTTCCACCTCACTCGTCCAACTTTATTTCATTTTTATGCTAATCGAAATTGGTTAGAAAATGCTAGCGCAGATTTATTTGAACTCATCAGTAATGAAAAAATTAAACTCGATCAGATTACTAAATATCCACTTGAAGAGGTTGCTCAAGCTCATACAGATATTGAGAATAGAAAAACGACCGGTTCGGTTATCCTAGAGATTTAACCTCACTAAAAACTTTTCTTAAAGTTTTATCAAGAGTGTCAAAAATTATTTCCATTTCTTCCTCTGAGGTAATAAATGGAGGACAAAGAACAATTGAAGGTCCTAGGGGTCGACAAATTAATCCATTTTGAATGCATTGATTAGCGACTCGTTCCCCAATAGAGACAGACCCGTCAAATGGAGTTTTAGTTTTTTTGTCATGTACCATTTCCAGGGCGCCCATTAAACCAATGCCCCTGGCCTCACCAATAAACTCCAGTTCCTCGAACTTTTTCAGAGCGCCCATAAAAAGGGGTTCTAATTTGCGAACATTTTCAATCATCTTTTCATTGATGATGATATCAATAGCTTCTAGAGCTAGCGCACAACCAACTGGATGACCACCCGCCGTAAATCCATGAAAGAATTCCTCGGCTTGATAGGAAGCGTCCATCATTTCTTGGGTCATTTTTTCTCCCAGTATGACGGCGCCCAAAGGAAAAAAGCCTGAAGTGATGCACTTTGAGGCAATTAATATATCAGGCTGAATATTGTATGTTTGTGATCCCCAAAGGTTGCCTGTCCGACCAAATCCGCAAATGACCTCATCGGCAATGAAGGGGATGTCATATTTTTTTAAAATTTTTTGAACTACATCAAAATACCCTTGTGAGGGTGGGATAACGCCTCCTGCACCCATTACTGGCTCTGCAAAAAATCCAGCTATCGTCTCGGGGCCTTCTTTTTGAATTAAATTTTCTAAATCCTCTCCCATGCGTTTGGTGAATTCTTCCTCGCTTTCATTTGGTTCGCCATACTTCCAATAGTGAGGACACGCTGCATGTAAAAAACCATCCAAAGGAAGACCAAATTCACTGTTGTAGGGTTTGCCAGTCATTGAAGCGGAAACAGCAGTCACCCCATGGTAAGAGTTAATGCGCGTAATGATTTTTCTTCTATTAGGTTTTCCTTTGCGACGATTAATAAACCATAAAAGCTTAACGGTTGTATCGTTGGCTTCAGATCCAGAGTTTGTATAAAAAACTTTGCCGCTTGTAAAAGGGGATATTTCAATGAGCTTATCGGCTAATTGAACGGCAGGTTCAGAAATCCTTCCAAAAAAAGCATGGTAGCCAGAAAATTTTTCATATTGTTTTTTTGCTGTTTCAATCATTCGAGGATGATCAAAGCCCACAACGGAATTCCACAAACCCGAATTAGCATCAAGATATTTTTTTCCATCTTGATCGTAAACATAGATGCCCTTAGCTTGATTTAAGACTATGGGCCCCAAAGAATCCAAGTTTTTTAGATCAGTGAATCCATGAAGAACGTTATCTGTATTAATCATCTACTACCTCATAAAGTTTTTCTATATAGGGTAAATCCTTAAAAGGAATTTCTACCAGTTTTGTATCAGCTAAAAAGTATCCTAAGAAAAAAAACAACACCATGAAAGCTAATTTCAACACAAAAAAAGGATAATATAGAAATGAAAAAAGGGTTAGAACAATTTGTCCTAACCCTTTAAAGAAAGAAGTGGCCCACTAAGAAAAAAGCCGCTTCTATAAGGCTGTAAAAATAGAGATTTTCTCTCTTAAAGCGATTATAATTAGAGCTGAAAACAACATCAAGAAAATTGAAATATCCACAATATATAGAACTATCTCATTTCATATGCTACTAAACCTAGTGATTAATTTGATTTAAATGTTTCGAATCCTGACAAAAATTCCGTATTTCGTATTGTTGATCTACAGCTTTATTTTACTCTTCTTGACTGCATTCTTAGTTCCTTTTGGAACAGAGAGTGATTTGTTTTTTTTGAATTTAATGGCAGATAAAAGTGCCTGGGGGTTTAAAGAGACAATCAACATTCACTTAATTTTTTCAAATATTCTTTATTTTATCGTCTCTAATTTTGAGATTACCTCTCTTGCAGGGTACAGATCTTTAAATTTGATTTATTATTCTTTGTTACTATTAACTTTATACAAAATTATTAAATTTCAATTTTATGATTTAAAAATTATTCCTGTTATCACTGCCGTTACTTGTACAGGTATCACTTTCATCAGCTTTATTTCCCTCCATGGAGTATTATTAAGTGGATTGTTATCTTTAGTAATTTTTTATTTTCAAATAAAATTTTTTGCTGAAGAAAATGTTTATAATAGTTTTTTTTTAGGTTTGTTTTGTATTATTGCTTTGTCTTTAAGTAGTTATTTTTTTTTAATTATTGTAACCACTCTATCGATTTTAAAACTATCTGACTGGAAATTAGAAAAAAATAAAAGGTTGGCCATATTTAGCAATCTTTCTTTTATATATATCTCAACGATTGTTTTGATTGTTTTAGATCAAATATACGGTAAACAACTAGCTTTCAACACTAGCTTTGAACTAAGTGAAATCCTTAATAGAATTTATCTAACCGTAGGATTGCTGTTACCAATTATAGGTATTTTAATTATTTCTTTATATTTTAACTTTTATAAAAAAATAAATTGGAATAAGGATTTATTTTTATACTTATTAATATTAATTGTATCTTTTATTGCTTTTCTATTTTTAAATCATCAAAATTCCACATTGCTTGTTTTTATTCTCCCCATTTTAGTAGTTTACATATTTCGAACTTTAGAGTTTGTAGAACTAAAATGGCTAAGAATTTTTTATTTAAGTTTTTTATTTTTGCCTATTTTGATCATTTATTTTGATACTTCTCTTTACCCTAATATCGAGTCCGTCCCAAAACTTAATTATTTTTTTTATGCGCTTATCCTAGTTATTTGTATCCTTAATCCTGCATTTTCTTTTCAAACACAACCATTTGCTGAGTCTTATAAGGCAATTATTGTTTCTTTTTTATTATTACTTACAATTTCTTTGGGCTTTTTGCATTTTAATTATCACAATAAGTTTTTACATGTTGGCATCGCCAGTACCATTGCCCAGGATTTATCTTGTGATTTAAACAACACCCAAATTACTTCAAATCAGGAGAACCCAGCGATCAAGACTTACTTTTTCAGCAATATAAGCCCTACATACTTTCCAGATTGTGAGATAGTGTTAACATTTACTAGTGTGGAGGATGCTCCAATCGACAATCCATCAAGTATAAATAAAACATTATTAGATTTAAATCAAAAATCCTTTATTAATGTAAACTTTATAAAGAAATGAACTTTCTAAAAAAATTTCAAGCAGAAGAAAAAGCAGTTTGTATTTATCTATCTTTGGGCGTGCTTTTTTTTCTTTTCTTTGATTATTCAATCTCGAAGTTTTTTTATAATATAAATTCTCAAACCAAGTCTCTTTTTGAAACCCTAACGCACTTTGGTGATTCTCTATATTTTTTTGTTCCAACAATTATTATTTGGGCTTTTATAAAAATTATACAAAATAAAAATAAAATTTTATTAACCATTAGCGATATATCCATATTCATTTTCTTTAATGTCTTGTTTAGTGGAATAATTGTTCAAATATTCAAACATCTATTAGGTCGACCAAGACCTCCAATGTTTCATTTATTTAATTTATCATCGCCAGATTTTTTTCAATTTGACTCAAAATGGCATTCGTTCCCATCAGGTCACACGGCTACAATTTTTGCATTTATTTTTTGCCTGATATTTCTTTTTCCAAAAATTAAAAATATTTTGATTTCCATTGCTATAATTATCGCTTCTACTCGTGTAATTGTAGGAGCTCATTATGTGAGTGATATCTTTGGTGGGGCATTAGTGGCATATGTGACAACAATTTTATTAAGAGATAAATTTTTTCAAAAATCCAAACTTTTCCAAAGCGAACATGGTAATTTAATTTCTAATGAAAACGTTAATTTCATTTACAAAACCCTAGAGGAAAAATTTCAATCTTTATTCTCTCTTTATCTTGGATTTAATTTCTATTTAAAAATGCTGACCATCATGCTTTTGCTTTCAATTGTTTTTTTCTTATTCCCTAATATCGATATCACGATTAGTGGCTTGTTTTTTGGTCAAGATGGGAGTTTTTTAGCAAGTGAACAAGATTGGTTTATTTATTTTATTCGCAAAATGATTTTGCCTTTATTGGTTCTTCTTGTTTTTTTCATTCCTGTAGCGGCAGCATTCAAGCAATATATATATGATGAAAGGATTTTAGACAGACCTCTTCGTGATTGGGTATTTTTATTATCATGTTTAATTTTTGGAACCGGTGTGATTGTCAATTCAATTTTTAAAAGTTTTTGGGGAAGAGCTCGGCCTAATGATACTTTGGTATTTGGAGGGGAGCAGCCTTTTACTATTCCTTGGTTAAACGTCGATTACTGTGAGTCGAACTGTAGTTTTGTTTCAGGTGATGTTTCTTTTTTCACATTAGCTTTAGCAGTCTTATTAATTTTTAATAAACAAACATGGAATATTTTTGCCTATGGTGGAATAGCTTTAATCTCTTTATTAAGAATTATGGAGGGCGATCATTTTCTAAGCGATACGATTATGAGTTATATTATAACTTATGTTGTGATTAGAATTCTTTATGATTTATTTCAACTTTTGCCGGAAGACCTTAATCTAAAAAGAAAAAATACACTTAAAAAAACTTAAGTTTGGCGGTCCCGCAAGGATTCGAACCCTGACTAAATGATCCGAAGTCATTTGTGCTATCCGTTACACCACGGAACCGAATGTCCAATTATCAACAAATCTATCATCTTTCTATCTTAAATAAATAACTTGTCCGCCACTTATCCGCCAATGCGGACAGAAAAGGAGAAAAAATGGGCACAATTTGGAAAAGAAAGATACGGAGTGGTGTTACATTTGAAGCAAGAGTTAGAATGAATGGAATGGATGTACCCCCCCTATGGCATATGCGGGGGCATGACCTACTTTTATTTTATAGTTTTGGAATCATTTAAGAATCATACAAAGCTGTTTTAAACTCGAAAATACGCTTTTACTTGTGGTCTAAACATAACTATGAGAGCAACAGATTGTACAAATGTGTTTAAACTTAGAATAGCTCTTATCCTTATTTCATTTATACCAATTTCTGGAAAAGGCGAGAAAGGTGCACTAAAAGAATGGGATAAGGCGCCAAATAAATCAAATAATCCAACTGCATGCCAAGCTAGTAAAATTCCCCACATAAAAGCAGAGGGCTTTTTCCATATCATATATGCCAGAAATAATGCTGTTATACCAATTACGAAATCTCCAAGAAAAGCTATAGTCCAGTCTGGGGGCGCGGCGCGGGGACTATCTAAAATACCAAGTGAAAGAAAAAGTGCAGAACCAACTCCTCTAAATACCATCCATCCAGTTGCAAAAATTAAAAATTTTATCGAAGTAGACATCTTATCTTTACTTTATAGTAAAATCTTTAATTAGCAGATACTCCAATTGCACATACTAGTATGTTTGATTTGACTATGGTCATATAATCATACCTAGTCTATATTATAAACCATGAAAATTAATTCATTACACTGTCCTGTCACTAATGCTTTAACAGTGCTTGGTGGCAAATGGAAAATTAATATTATTTTTTTACTCTCAAATAAAACAATGCGATTTGGAGCTATTAAAAATACTCTACAAGGTATTACCCAACAAATGCTTTCAAAACAATTAAAAGAATTAGAACGAGATAAGCTAATTATTAGAACTGTTCACGATACTATTCCTTTAAAAGTTACTTACGAACTAACTGATTTAGGGAAATCCAGCATACCTGTTCTTAATTCAATGTACGAATGGGGTATTAAACAGCAATCTAAATTATCAAAAATCATTAAATTAAATCACGAAGTTGTTAATAGATGACTAAATTAGGTTGAATTTAAAAACTTTTTTGAATCATCACATTAAAAATAATTATTTGATTCTGTATGAATCTTAAAATGGAAATTTAAATGCTTAATTTTCTGTCCGCCAAATGTCCGCCACATAATGAAGTGAATGGACGATTCACATTTACAGATAAAGTGCTAAAGTAAAGGCAGATAAGCAAGAAGAACGATTACTTGATAATCCGAAGTCATTTGTGCTATCCGTTACACCACGGAACCGTTTAAATATTTAGATATATTTATCTTAGATTAAATTATAAAAAAATACACTATGGGTGAATATAGATATCTAATTTTTGGCATAGCAATAATATCATTAACCTATTTACTTTATTTGGGATTAACTACCTAAATGCATAAATTTAAGACTAAAATCTATTATGAAGATACAGACTCAGGGGGCGTTGTTTACTATGCCAATTATCTAAAATTTATTGAGAGAGCCCGTACAAATTTAATCCAAGGTCTGGGTTTTTCCTTGCAATCATTAAGCAAGGAATATGACTCACATTTTGTAGTCAAAAATATTCGCTGCAATTATATACAATCTGCCAAACTAGAAGATGAATTATCAATTGAGACTCAATTTTTAGAAATTAAAAAAGCATCATTTGAATTAGAGCAAAATATTTACAGAGATAATAAGCTAATTTTTGAATCTCAGGTGTTAATGGTCAATATC
>OCRN01000049.1_pt1 | contig 18285 bp, 15 predicted proteins | sample 1534761 | NCBI WGS metagenome assembly OCRN01 (sample SAMEA3275602, study PRJEB22092) | marine metagenome | biome: ENVO:01000047 "MEDITTEREAN SEA BIOME"; feature: ENVO:00002042, "SURFACE WATER"; material: ENVO:00002010, "SEA WATER" | collected 2014-06-21T10:50:00+00 | depth 0 m | reverse complement strand
TATATTAATCTGACCTAGAGAGTTTTTATCTGTTTCAATAATATTTTTATTTTTTAAATTAATAATATTTTCGTATCCAACTGGTAATTTTTCAAAATTTTTAAGCTCATTCATTGAAATAGGGCTAATTTGTAAATTAAAGTTTCTGAATGTATTTTCTCGGACTTCTTCTTTAATTAAATGACACACCAATCCAATTTGGTTAGTATTGTTAATATAAGCACTAAAACCATAATAGGAATATGGATTAGAATTAGATATTTCGCTAAATACACCCAAACTATTATCCCATACTAAATTGTTTTGTGGAAAAAGATTAAAATTAGATTCGCCTAAATTCTTATAAAGAAGAACCCCGTCACTAAATAATGTAAATAAATTTTCTTTATTTTCATATGAATTATAAAGTTCAGTATAATTTGCATCTAAAATATTTTTATTAGAGTTTATATAAATTTTATTAAATAAACTTAGAGTCGACTCAATTGTATGAGACTCTATTTTCGTATCATCATAACGGCTTGAAAAAAGAATGATTTTTGATAAGTCATCATTATTGTTAAAATTCATACCAAAAGTATATTTGATTGGACTATAGAAATTACTTAATTCCCATAGATTATCTACAGAATAGTTATGATTGCTTAAAATTATCAAAGTATCCAAATCTAAGGGTAAGATATTTTTTGTGATATCTAAACCGTTATCTTCATAAAATTTTTTAACTTCGTCTGGCAGTGGAATTTCTTTTTTTGAGAGATGTTGCAGCTGATTGAAGTCACCAAAAATTATATCGAAATAGTCTATATTTTTATCTACAACGCCTATTTCAAAATCAATATCATTTTCTAGAGCGTAATTTCCAAGTTCGTAGTAAAGGTAGTATTGATAATCAATAAACTCATTGTTGATCAAACCTATTTTAATATTATTTTCGCTAATACAATTATCTGAAGCAACAATAGGTTTGCTATAAAAGAAAAGAATTAAAAAAAAAATTTTAAATACAACTATCAATGAATAATTATTGTGTCTTAAACATTTCTTTGTAAACCCTCTCTTCAATTTTATGATTTTTATCGAAGAGAAGGGGTATTTCTAAACCCTCTGACATTTCTATTTCGATAGAGGTTACATCTTTGGCCTCGATATGATCCGCATGAGCAACAACCGGTCTTTTTGAGGGATTGTTGTTGATTATTTTTATTTTTGCAGTGTCTTTTAAAAGACCACCTTTCCAATGTCGGGGGCTATAGGCGCTTACCGCCGTCAGAGCAATAACATTACTACCTAAAGGTATAATAGGTCCAGAAGCAGAATAATTATAGCCTGTACTACCTGCGGATGTTGATACAATTATACCATCGCAAACCAACTCTTCCATTCTGATTTCATCATCAATAATTATTTGCAGTTTTGATGCTTGATATTTTTCTCTTCTAATGCTGATTTCATTGATTGCTATTGCCTTGACCTCTTTACCTGTAGGTGAAAGTGTTTTCATAACAAGTGGTCGAAGTTTGGTTAGTTGTGCTTTTTTTAATCTTTCTGGAAGTCCATCTAGTTTAAACTCATTCATTAAAAAACCAACTGAACCGAAATTCATTCCAAAAATTGGCTTGTTAATTTTTAAATAATCATGAAGAGACTTAAGAATAAATCCGTCTCCACCCAAAGCAACTATATAGTCAGCATCTTCCGGATTAGAGTTACCATATTTTTCAATAAGCTCAGCTTGAGCCTTTAGATTATTTTCTAAAGGAAAAGCCACAAAACTAATTTTCATATTTATCCACCAGTTTCATTCATATATCTATCAACATATCCCTCAAAATTTGTTTTATTTATTTCAAAATTATGAGCTTTGGGTTTAATGGACATGGCATATTCGATATTTTTGATAATATCAGTTTTTGATTGATTTCTGAGAGCAAATTTTAAATCAACAAAATCGTTTTGACCCAGACACATATATAACTTTCCTGTACAAGTAAGCCTTACTCTATTACAAGTATCGCAAAAATTATGAGAAATCGCTGAAATAATACCAATTTTTTGATCGTTGTCCTTATTAGTAAAGTATCTTGAGGGACCATTAGTCTTATACTTAGTAGGGGCTAGATTTAATTTTTTAACTAACTTTTCTTCAAATTTTTTCATTGATAAGTATTGATCAAATCTTTTTTCACCAATTGATCCAATAGGCATAATTTCAATCAATGAAATATCGCAGTTATTTTTTTTACACCATGCGATGATTTCAAAAATTTCTTCATCATTAAAATCTTGAGTTAACACTGTGTTAATTTTGACTTTTATACCTTGTTGATTTGCTGTCTTGACACCATTTATTACTTTTTCAAGATTTCCCCACTTGGTTATTTCTTTATATTTTTCTGTATTTAAACTATCTAAAGATACATTGATCCTTTCAATCCCATTTTCTTTAAGAATAGAGGCATATTTTTCTAGATTTGTACCGTTGGTTGTTAGTGTATGTTCAGTAATTTTTTTTTGTTTTTTTAATTCATTTAAATGTTCAATAACTGCAATTATATTTTTTCTTACCAAAGGTTCTCCTCCGGTTAATCTGAATTTTTTTACGCCAAGTTCATTAAATATATCAATTAATTTTATTATTTCTTCTATAGATAAAACTTCTTGTCTTGGTAAAAAAGTTACATCTTCAGCCATACAATAGGTGCATCGCAAGTCACAACGATCTGTAACTGATACCCTTAAATAATCTATTTTTCTTTTAAATTGGTCAGATAACATTTTCAATTAATTCTAAACTTACGGATGTTAAATCTATAACTTTTTTTCCAACATTCTCAAAGTTAATTGTAATTTTTCCATTAATAGATGATTGAACTTGTCCAATGCCCCAACTTGGTTGGGCAGGGTATTTGACAAAAGCTCCTGGTATAAAATCATTAAATATAGCGCTATTTTCCATGTTTGTTCTTGTGATGTAAGTACAATTATTTAGTATCTATAATAGAATCATGGATAAAAAAGACAATTTAAACAAATTAAAAAATGTAATTAGTAGCATTGAGAAATCTTATGGAAAAGGTTCCATCATGATGCTTGGAAAAAGAAGTGAAGATATTGATAATTTTGATGTCTATTCTACTGGCTCTTTAGGATTAGATATTGCTCTAGGTATAGGCGGATTGCCAAGAGGAAGGGTGGTGGAGGTTTATGGACCTGAAAGTTCAGGTAAAACTACTTTAACTCTTCATGTTATAGCTGAAGCTCAAAAAATGGGTGGGACTTGTGCATTTATTGATGCGGAGCATGCCCTTGACCCAGGTTATGCAAAAAAACTCGGGGTCAACATCGATGAATTATTAATTTCACAGCCTGATACTGGTGAACAAGCTTTAGAGATATCGGATACTTTAGTTAAGTCAGAGGGCATTGATCTTTTGGTAATTGACTCTGTTGCCGCATTAGTTCCAAGAGCTGAACTTGAAGGAGAAATGGGAGACTCTCTTCCTGGATTGCAGGCTAGACTGATGAGTCAAGCTTTAAGAAAATTGACAAGTTCTATTTCCAAAACTAATACAATGGTTATTTTTATTAACCAATTAAGAATGAAGATTGGTGTAATGTTTGGTAGTCCAGAAACAACTACCGGTGGAAATGCTCTTAAGTTTTATTCTTCGGTTAGACTGGATATTAGAAGAATTGGTGCTATCAAAGACAAAGACAATATTATTGGAAATCAGACAAGAGTAAAAGTTGTCAAAAATAAAATGGCACCACCTTTCAAACAAGTCGAATTTGATATTATGTATGGTGAAGGAATTTCAAAAATTGGTGAAATTATAGATTTAGGGGTCCAGGCTGATATTATTGACAAATCTGGCGCTTGGTATTCTTATAAAGATGAAAAAATTGGTCAGGGCAGAGAAAATACAAAACAATTCCTAAAAGACAATCCATCATTATTGGAAGAGATTGAGACAAGGATAAGGTCAAATTCAAACTCTGTAGAGGAGTTAATGATCGATCCTCCCGCCATCCCAGATGATACCCCTGAAAAAAAAACTGAAGAATAAGTATTAATTTTCAAATAAATTAATCTATATTGCTAGGTTATGATTTCTAACCAAGTAAGAAGCACTTTTATTGAATATTTTAGAGAACAGGGCCATTCACATGTAAGCTCGAGCCCTTTAGTTCCAGATAATGATCCTAGCTTAATGTTTGCCAACTCTGGAATGGTTCAATTTAAGAATGTGTTTACGGGATTAGAGCAAAGAGATTACACACGAGCCACAACATCTCAAAAGTGTGTTCGAGCTGGTGGTAAACATAATGACTTAGAGAATGTTGGTTTTACTACTAGACACCATACTTTTTTTGAAATGCTTGGTAACTTTTCATTTGGTGATTATTTCAAAGAAGAAGCAATTTACTTTGCCTGGGATTTAATTACAAAAAAATATGAAATAAATCCTAATAAACTTCTTGTCACTATTTACCATGACGATGACCAAGCAGAAAACTATTGGAAAAAAATTGCTAATTTACCTGATAGCAGAATTATAAAAATTTCAACATCAGATAATTTTTGGTCAATGGGGGATACTGGCCCTTGTGGACCCTGTTCAGAGATATTCTATGATCATGGAGAAAAATATTTTGGAGGTCCACCAGGTTCTCCCAATGAGGATGGGGATCGTTTTATTGAAATATGGAATTTAGTTTTCATGCAATATGAACAAATTGATGCCAATAATAGAGTTGATCTTCCTAAACCTTGTGTTGATACAGGAATGGGATTAGAGAGAATTACTGCTTTATTAAATGGGAGTAATGATAATTATTCATCAGACCTATTTACAAATATTATAGATGCCACCCAGGAACTAATAAAAACGAAATTAACAGAAGAAAACAAAGCAAGTTTCAGAGTTATCGCCGACCATTTAAGGGCATCCTCTTTTTTGATTGCCGATGGAGTTATCCCTTCAAATGAAGGGCGAGGTTATGTTTTAAGAAGGATTTTGCGTAGGGGAATTCGTCATGCCTACACATTAGGCTCAAGAAATCCACTATTCTACAAAATATTCGAGGACCTTAAAACTTTAATGGGAGGATTTTACGATGAACTTAATATTAGATCTGATTTAATTTCAGAAACACTACAGGATGAAGAGGTTAGATTTCGAGAAACTTTAACTAAAGGATTAGACATATTATCTCAGGAAATTCCAATGATTAAAAATAATACATTAGACGGGAGAGTGGCATTCAAATTATATGATACTTTTGGGTTTCCTCTTGATCTAACACAAGATTTTTTAAAATCAAAAAATATTGTTATTGATATTGAATCTTTTAATAAATCTATGGAATCCCAAAAAGAAGAAGCAAGAGCTTCTTGGAAAGGTAGTGGTGATACAGCAACTCAAAAAATATGGTTCGAGTTGGCAAAAAAATTAAAACCAACAGTATTTGAGGGTTATGAAAAAATTCACATTGAGTCCAAAATTTTGACTATCCTGAAGAATTTTGAAGAACTTGATAGTTTAGAAGAAAACACTGGTGAAGAATTGGTTATTATTACTGAAAAAACTTGCTTTTACGGTGAATCTGGTGGCCAAGTAGGAGATACTGGAATTATTAAATCAAATAATGGAGAGTTTTTAGTTACAGATACAAGAAAAACACCACAAGGAATTTTTATTCATTTTGGAAAACTAATTTCTGGAAGCATAAAAGTGGGAGACAGCGCAGATCTTTCTATCGACAAAGATAGAAGATCTTTAATTATGAAAAATCATTCAGCAACTCATCTTCTTCATGCATCACTGAGAAATATATTAGGAAACCATGTTGCGCAAAGAGGTTCTTTAGTTAATTCTGAAAAATTAAGGTTTGATTTTAGTCATAATAAACAAATATCCCCTGACGATATTGATAAAATCCAAGAAGAGGTAATTTCAGTGATAAAAACTGGCTCGAAGTCTAAAATAGAAGTTAAATCTCAAGAGGATGCAATTAAAGGAGGGGCAATAGCATTATTTGGTGAAAAATATGGAGACGAGGTTCGAGTGGTTACCCTTGGGGTTAAAAATAATAATCCATATTCTATAGAGCTATGTGGAGGAACCCATGTAGCAGAAATTAAAGATATTAATAAATTTCTCATTATCAATGAGGAGTCTATTTCATCAGGGGTCAGAAGAATTGAGGCGCTCACTGCTGATCATGTTGATGAATATCTTTTATTGAAAAAGAAAGAAAAAGATAAATTAGAAATACTACAGAATGAAAATATAGCTAATTTAGAAAAGAAAATTCAATCCTTGTCAGGGAAAATAAACTTTCAAGAAAGCAATAAGGCTATTTATATTAAAAAATTAGAAAATTATTTAGAAACTTTAAAAAATAAATCAATCTTATCCAGTGACAGTAATAATCTGATTACTGAAAATGAAATTAATGGAGTGAATTATATAACTCATGTAATTGATGGCCTTCCACCTAAAGAGCTAAGATCAATTTATGATAAGTTTAAATCTGAAAAACAGAATTCAATTCTTGCATGCGTAACTATAAATGAAGATAAAGTATCGATAGTCGTTGGACTTACTAAAGATTTAACAGAAAAGTATGACGCCAGAACTTTAATTAAGTCCTCATTTTCTCATCTTGGCTCTAAAGGGGGTGGTGGCAGGGTAGATTTTGCTCAAGCAGGGGGAGACCAGAAAAGTAACATAAATAAGGCTTTTTTAAGTATTCAAGAACAAATTTAAGCAAGTTTTTTTTGAAGATTTGCATCTAAGCAATTTAAAAAATCTTCAGTATTCATCCATTTAGTATCCGAACCAATGAGAATCGCTAAATCTTTTGTCATATGACCAGACTCAACAGTTTCTATACAAGTCCTCTCCAATGTATTGGCAAAATTTATTAATTCCTCATTATGATCAAATTTACCTCGAAAATATAATCCTTTTGTCCATGCAAAAATTGATGCTATTGGATTAGTAGATGTTTTTTCACCTTTTTGATGTTGACGATAATGTCTGGTAACAGTGCCATGAGCGGCTTCAGACTCAATGATTTTGCCATCGGGAGTCATAAGAACACTAGACATCATTCCAAGAGATCCATATCCTTGAGCTACTAAGTCTGATTGAACATCACCGTCATAATTTTTACAAGCCCAAACAAATTTTCCACTCCATTTCATTGCTGAAGCAACTAAGTCATCAATTAAACGATGTTCATAAATTATTTTATTTTCTTCAAAACTGTCTTTGAATTCGTTATCAAAGATTTCTTGGAATAATTCTTTAAATCTTCCATCATATTTTTTCAATATAGTATCTTTAGTAGATAAATATACAGGCCATTTTAGATTTAACCCATAATTAAAGCATGCTCGAGCAAAACCCCTAATAGATTCATCTAAATTGTACATAGAGAGCGCTACTCCATTGCTTTTAAATTGAAATACTTCTTCCTCAGTAGTTTCACCTTCTTCAGAGACAAACTTTAAGAAAAGTTTTCCTGGTTTTGTAATCTTCATTTCGGTGGCTCTATATTGATCACCAAAAGCATGTCTACCTATGACAATAGGATGATCCCAAGTTCTAACAATTCTTGGTATATTCTGACAAATAATTGGCTGTCTAAATACAGTTCCGTCTAATATATTTCTAATTGTCCCATTGGGTGATCTCCACATATTTTTTAGATTAAATTCACCCATTCTATTATCATCAGGAGTTATGGTTGCGCATTTAACTCCGACACCAAAAGTTTTAATAGCATTTGCAGCATCAATGGTAATTTGATCGTTTGTTTCATCTCTTTTTTGAACAGAAAGATCGTAGTACTTAAGATCAATATCTAAGTAAGGAAGTATTAATTTTTTCTTGATGAAATCCCATATAATTCGGGTCATTTCATCACCATCTATTTCTACGACGGGATTTTTGACTATAATTTTTGACATATATTGAAGGTCATAGGTATAACAAATAAAATGTCTAAAAAAAATCTATTTTATTGATCAAATAATGCATTTCAGATATTAATTCACCCACACCATGTACTTTCGTTTTCATAAAGAAGTTTCGGCTGCGCTAATAATACTTTTTTTGTTAGTTGTCTTTTTTTATTTTATTTACAAACCTTTTTTCATTATTTTACTCATTTTATTAATTTTCACTTTTTACTTTTTTAGAGATCCCGAAAGAGTTGTTCCTCTTGGGGATGATATCTTAGTGAGTCCTGCTGATGGTTTAATAACAAATATCTCAGAGACTAAGGAAGGAAAAAAAACTTATACGAAGGTTTCAATTTTTTTAAGTATTTTTAATGTACACATTCAGAGGCTACCTATATCAGGAACAATCGCAAAAGTAGATTATATTGAGGGTAAGTTTATTAATGCAACTTTAGATAAGGCTAGCGATGAGAATGAAAGATTAAAAATAACAATTAAAAATAGTAATAATTTAATTTATGTGACCCAGATCGCAGGTCTAATTGCAAGAAGAATTGTTAATTATGTTAAATCTGATCAAACTGTAAATCAAGGAGAGAGGTATGGTATAATTAAATTTGGAAGTAGGGTTGATATTGAGTTTCCAAATAATTTTAAATTACTAGTCAATGAGGGGCAACAATGTATTGGTGGAGAAACTATTATAGCCCAAGAGATAAAATCAAAAGTTGATCAAAGAGAATTTAAAAAAATATAATTACTAAAATTATGAAAGAGTATCCTTTTATTGGGTTTATCCCAAATTTAATTACAATGATGTCCCTTATTGCAGGGATTTCATCTATAAAGTTCTCAATTCAAAGTGACTGGAACTTAGCAGTATTAATGATCATGCTCGCAGCTTTTTTTGATTTTTTTGACGGTTGGGTTGCGAGAAAATTAAAAAAATCTTCACAGTTTGGTGCAGAATTAGACTCTCTATCAGATTTTATCAGTTTTGGATTAGCGCCATCGTTACTAATAAACCTTTCATATACTTTTAAATTGGGCCAAATAGGGTGGATATTTAGCTTGTTCTTCACTGTTTGTGCCGCTCTTAGATTGGCGAGGTTTAATATTGAAAATCTCAAAGAACAGACAAAAAACTTTTTTGGTATTCCTTCTCCCGCAGCTGCAGGAATTGTCATGATTCCATTTTATTTGAGTTTTATTGAATTTACTTATTTGCCAATAAGTAATGAGTTTTTATCTGCAATATTGATTGTTTTTGCAGGTTCTATGATGATTAGCAGGGTGCCAACACCATCTTTGAAAAATATTAAGTTAAAATCAATTTATTTAAGACTGACAATTGTATTCACTATAATCACACTAATATTTTTAATAACCTATTTTTGGGAAACTGTTTTGATATTAGCGTTAGCCTATTTAGCCTTAGCTATATTTAACTTGTTTATTTATTTTTTTAGAATTTTCATTCTTATTACTAGATAAGAACTTCGACTTAAGCATTAATGCTGCAGGCGTAACTAATAATGTTAAGAGTGTGGAAAATAATAATCCAAAAACTATCGCTCTAGATAAGTCCACCCACCACTGTGTGTCTGGGGAGTTGTAGCTGTATTCAAAGTTAACAAAATCAATATTAATCTTTAATGCCATTGGAAGTAGACCTAATACAGTTGTAGTAGTAGTCAATAATACAGGTCGCAATCTTTGCGCCCCTGTCATTAGCAATGACTCTTTAGCATTTTGAGTTTTCTTAAACAATCTGTCAAATGTATCAATTAAGACAATATTATTATTGACAACTATACCCGCTAAAGAGATGACCCCAATTCCACTCATTACTATGCCAAAAGGCTGTTGAGTAATTAATAAACCTAAAACTACACCCACAGTAGACATAATAACCGCAAATAAAATTAATATAGCGCTACTAAAGCTATTAAACTGAGTGAGTAAAATTACCCCCATTAGAAAAATTGCAATTAGAAATGCTTTTTGCAAAAAAGCCTGAGATTCATTTTGACTTTCGTCCTCTCCTTTGAAAGATACTTTGACTCTCGGGTCTATATCTGCTGAATTAAATTCAGGAAGATCTAAGCCAAAGTTATTGGGGATATCAAACTCTTGAATGCCTAACCAATGTTTGATTAAACGAACATAAGCGTCAGTCTGATAAAATCTAACAACATCAGATTTTATAGTTTCAATTCTATTCTGATCAACTCTCACCAAATTTCCTGTTTCTTGATTAGTCTCTATTTTGGTAAAGTTAGATATTGGGACATATCCTGAGGATGTAGGAATTTTGATAGTATTTAATTGATCAATCGTTCTTTGATTTTCTGGTAATCTTAGGTATATGGGGATAGATTCATCGCTATCATCTGGCCTAAATTCGCTTAATTTAAGACCACCAGTAATTAATTTGATTGTGTTGCCAATAATTGCAACACTTGCGCCATATTTGGCAGCTTCTTCACGGTTAACGTAAAGTTGATATTCTATGCTTGGGGAAGGCAAAGATGACTCTAAATCTTTTAATCCCTCAAAGGTAGATAAATAATTTTCAATTTTTTTAACTTCTGCAATGGTAATAGATGGATCATTCGAGGTAAGGTTAATCTCGATAGGTTTCCCACCGGGTGGGCCAGCTCTTTGAGTTCGAGTTTCAACTTTTATACCAGGAATGCTAGAAGTCGCTTCTCTTATTTCTGAAATTAAAATGTCTGCTTTTCTTCTTTTATCCCAATCTTTAAATTCAATATTAATAAAACCTATAATATCAGGAGAACTTTCTTGCCTGTTAGACACATTGCCTGAAGTGGTATAAATGGACTCAAATTCATTATTGTTTTTTTGAAGTTCAATAATTTTATTTTCTACACTTCTGACTAATTGATCTTTTTCAATAACGGAGAGGTTGCCAGTAGCATAAACAACGACTTTAGTATTTTCTGCTTCAACTGAAGGAAAAAATGTAACACCCTTTCCATATTTTCCATAAGCTCCATAAATACCTATGAGTAAAGTAACTGCTATAATTGTAACTTTTAAAGGATGGCTAATGCATACTCTTAAGATAAAAAGATAACTTTTTGTAAAAGCCCCTACTTTAGAAATATCTGTTAGATCTTCATCGTCATCAGCACTAATTTTAGGAATTGAGATTTTTTGAAATAATCCTTTTCTTTTAATAGTTTTAAAGATTTTATAGATTGCGAAAGCGATAACTAAAGACGCAACAACTTTTAATCCTAAGTTTAAATAACCACCTAACTCAAACTTTGAGAGAAAAGCGAATGCAATAAAATTAATTAATGCAAATAGAATAATAGGGACAATAAAGAAGATGAATAAATTTCTTAATTTATAAGATTGTGTCCCTATAATTGGAACAACAATCAAAGCCATTATTAGACTTGAGCTCAACACTGAAATGACAGTAATTGGTATGTATTTCATAAACCCACCCGTAGTACCTGGCCAAAAAAGAAGTGGTATGAAGACAGCAATAGTTGTTAAAGTTGAAGCAATGATTGGAAGAGACATTCTTGAGGCAGCTTTAATATAAGCGTCACCCAAACCCATTCCTTCTTGAATTTTTCTTTGGGCGTATTCCACCACAACAACCGCACCATCGACCAATAAACCTACTGATAGAATTAAGCCAAAAAGCACGACCATGTTGACAGTAAAACCAAGTGTGTAGAGAACAAGTATTGCAGATAAAAAGGAACCAGGAACAGCGAGGCCCACTAGTAGACTTGAGCGAATTCCTAAGAAAATTACAACGACACTCATAACGAGCAATATTGAAAAAATTACATTATTTTGCAAATCACCCAACATATTCTTAATATTGATAGACTCATCGCCGGAGTAGGTTATCTTAATCTTCGAGGGCAGAGATTTTTGTTCTTCAGCTACTAGTTCTTTTACTTGATTGACTGTTTCAACAATATTTGCACCAATTCTTTTAGATATTTCTAATGTAAAAGCAGACTGATCATTTAATCGTGCAAACTTCTCAGGATCCTTAAATGTTCTTTTTAATGAGGCGATATCTTTAAACTTAATAGTCTTTTTATCATTAACTTTAATGGGAGTATTAAAAATATCATTTAAATTTTCATATAATCCTGGAATTTTAATTACAAAACGCCCATCACCTGTGTCAAGATTTCCAGCTGATACAACCTGATTATTAGATCTGACAAAACTAAGTATTTCATTTAAATTAAGCCCGTAAGCTTCAATTTTATTTTGATCGATGATAATATCTAATTGTTCTTCTCTCTCTCCTCCAATCTCTACTTCTAAGACATTTGGTAAAGACTGAATCTTGTCTTTTAAATCGTTAGATATTTTTTTTAATAAGAACTCGGATGCATCACCGCTGATCGAAACGACCAAAATAGGAAAAAGACTTATGTTGACTTCACTAACTTTAGGTTCATCTGCATCGTCAGGAAGATCAGATTTTGCTCTATCCACTTGCTCTCTTGTGTCCATTAAGGCCTGGTCAGGGTCAAATCCAGCATTGAATTCTAATAAAACATTTCCACCACCTTGGTAAGAAGTGCTGGTCATTTCTTTTTTGCCTTCAATATTAGAAATTTCATCTTCAATCGGTTTGATTAAAAGTTTCTCAGAGTCTTCTGGACTAATTCCTGTTAGGCCTAAAGCTACATAAATGTAAGGTAAATTTACATCTGGAGATGACTCTTTTGGGATATTGTTAAAAACTAAAGAGCCGGATACGATAATAAATAAAAAAATTGAAATAGTTGTTCTGTAATACTGACTTGCGATACTGACTAAATTCATGTTAGTTAAAAATTAACTTTTTCTCCATTTGAAACATATTGCTGACCGACAATTATAATTTTTTCAGTCTTGTCTAAGCCAGTTACTAACATATAGTCAGATGTATCTTCGATAATTTCAATCTTTTTGAAACCTACTAAATTGTTATCGGTTATTATTTTGACACCAAGCTCTCCTTGATCACCTAAAGCAAGTATTGAAGGAGAAATTTTATGGGCAAGAACCTCTCCCTTGTTAATAGAGATTATAGAGGATAGACCATCTTTATATCTCAGATCTTTATTGTTTACCTTTACAACAATTTCAAAGGTTTTCGTTTCAGTGTCAGCGATTGGGGATACGTAGTCAATGAAGCCCTGAACATTTTCACCTAAAATGGTTATCTCAACTTCGTTTTCATTTGAAATTTTCATTATTTCATTTTCATTAATATATCCATAAATCTCAAGGGAAGAGAGATCAATAAGTTCATATACCTTTTCACCAGGCATCACTAGCTCACCAGCGATTTTATGATTATCTAATAAAATTCCATCAAAAGGTGCGTATAAGGCAATTTTTTTAAATTCACTCTCCGATAAGAGGTCTAATTCAAATAATTCTTGGTTGGTTTCATACTCATCTAGTTTGACTACCAAATCATTTTTTTTTACAAGACTGCCGGCCTTAACTAATACACTGTCCACGGTAGTCATTATCTCAGATTTTACTTCAATTCTTTGATGTGCCTCAGTTGTAGAACTAAATTCTATAGTATCTTTGACCTCAAAACCTCTCGACTCTAATACTTGGACACTAAATAACTGTGTTTCATTTTCTGAATTAGATTTTTCCCACTCCGAAGCAAAAAGTGGAGATACTATAAGTATCGAGGATAATATCGTTTTAATGATGGAATTTGACATGATGTAAGATTAATCTCTCTAGATATATGTAATCGAATTAATATCAGATTATATGCAAAATGAAACAGTGGTATAAAAATAGAAAAAAAGACCATTTTTATCAATTAGCAAAGAAAAATGATGTTATTTCTCGAGCTTATTACAAATTAGAGGAAATTGATAAAAAATATCAAATTATCAAAAACTCTTCCCAAGTACTGGATATAGGTTGTTGCCCTGGTGGATGGACACAATACATACTAAACAAAAATAAAAATCAAAGTGTAGTGGGGGTGGATATTCTCCCAATGGAAAAAGAATTAGGCAAGAATTTTACTTTTTATAATTTAGATTTGAATGAATACGATGAGATTTCATCTCTTTTCATCTCAAAAGAGTATTGTTTTGATGTTATTATTTCTGATATAGCCCCAAATACATCCGGCAATCAGTTCTTAGATCAGGCAAATAGTTATAATTTAAGTTTGCTATCTTACCAATTTATAAAAAACTTTTTAAAAAAAGGTGGATCATTTTTAGTCAAAAATTTTCAAGGAGAAGATACCGAAGCTTTATTTAAAGAAGTTAAATCTCAATTTAAAAAAGCAAGTTATGTTAAACCTAATGCCTCAGATAAAAAATCGAAAGAAATTTATATTTTAGGTTTAGAAAAAAAATAATTCTTCAACCAAATATTTAGTGAAGACAGGTCGCTAAAAACTTTTTTTTTATTGTTGTAGGATACCTCAAAAGACTCACGATCGTATTTATTTGAATAATTGATTTTAATAATTGGAAAAGAGAAATTTGATTTATAAAAAGTAATATTGGTTTTTGAACTTTTTGTATCAGCTGTTTGTATGGAATAATTTTTCCATATGTTTTTGGATAATCCGTATGAATAAGTGCTTAAAAGATATTGAAATGTTTTTTTTGGAATAGAATGATTAGGATTATTATTTAAGTTTATAATTTTCAATATATATTAAAATAAATGGTACTTTTAAATTCTTCAAGTTGTAATTTCGGCTGGAAGCCTGATAATTTTGAATTCACAAGCCTTAAAGGTTTGAAAAGCACTTTTTATGAAATGGCAGGTATAAATGGAATATTGGCTATGTTTATATGCAACCACTGTCCATATGTGAAATCAATTGAAAAAAAAATAGCTATTGAAACAAATCGCCTTAAAGAATTAAGTGTAAATTCCCTGGCAATTATGTCTAATGATCAATCCGCATATCCGGAGGATAGTAACCATAATTTATTAGAGCAAATGTTAAGAGCTAACTTTAATTTTGAATATATAGTTGATAGTGATCAATTAATAGCAAGAAACTTTGAAGCTTTGTGTACCCCAGAGTTTTATTATTTTGATAAAGACTTTAAATTGCATTACAGAGGAAGACTGGACTCAAATGGAAAAGATCCAAAAATGGGGATGCCAGAATTATATTATGCTGTTGAAGAAGTAATTTCTAAGGGGTATTGTTCCCCACAACAAAGTCCAAGTATGGGGTGCTCAATAAAATGGAAAAATTAATAAGTAAAAGAAATATTATTATCTTTGCTGTCATTGGTTTTTTATTAGTTCTTTTTACATACTATTTTTTTATTAAATCAAATAGAGATACAGAAAAGTATTTTGATATTTACCTCGCTAGCCTCTACAACGAAGATATTCAAGACATTGAACAAAAAATGAGTTACTTATCAAAAATTGAAGACCCAAATGTCTCTTTTTTTGCTGATTTAAATTTAGGATCAATAGAGAATTTAGATAAATATGAAAAGCTTGATAGAGATATAATTCTTTTAAAAAAAGCGATTATTGACTTAGACCCTGAAACTTTAAAGTCATTATCTTTAGATGAAAGTTTTATTTTTAGTGATATCGCAAAAATATTTTATCTTAACTTGGATATAAATAATTTTGATATAATTTACCAAGACAATAGTGAAGAAATTGATAACTTTTTCATCAAAGCTATTAGTCGATTAAAAAATGAAAATAATTAAGCTTATTGGCTTTTTACTTTTTCTTTCATCTTGTAATCAATATTTAGGAACAATAGAACCTGACTATATTCCCAAAAACGATATTGAAGAGGTATTTTTAAGTAATGCAATAGTCCTAGGTAGTAACAATGAATTTGAAATAGGAGAAGTTCTTTACCCTCCTAATAAAAATTTTAATTTTAAGAATACAATTGATTTCCAAAAAGTGACTACCATTGATAAGAAGACTAATTTTTTATTTTTAGAAAATGAAATTTATTATAATAAGAAAAACGATCTTTACTCACTAAATAAAAATAATTTCAAAGAAATTAATCGCAATGAAATTCAACTAGACAAAGATGAAGAAATAATTCTCATCTCTTTTTTTGAAAACAATCTCTTTGTTTTAACAAACAAAGGTAAAATTTTTAAATTATTGCAAAATAATTTTGAATTAGTGCAAGATTTACAAATTTTCTTAAATCAAAATACTATTTCTGATTCCTCTAAAATAATTGCATTTAGTGTTTTTGGAGAAGTTATTGAAATTGACTTGAAAAATAATATTTATGCTTCCACTGGAAATTTTTCTGTTAATCATGGAATAACAAAACCTTCAAATATTTATTCATATAATGATAGCAATGTAATACTCTACAATTCTGGGACATTGATTTTTTTAAACCAGCAAAACAATAATCCTGAGACTAATTATTATTTAGAGGATTTAAACATACTATCGCAAGTAGGTATATTCGAAGAGTTTGTAGACGCTCCATTTAATATTGATAACTTTATTTATTTTCTAGAGAAAAAGGGATTAGTTTCTGTTTTCAATCCAATAACATCTGAAATTTTATGGGAGACTGATATCTCTAGTTCTATAATCGACTATTTTATTGATGAAAATAAAAACTTATATGTTTTAACGTATAATAATGTTTATATTTTTTCTTCTCAAGGCTATCTCCAAAAGGATATTAAACATGAACTAGAAAATCCTTTTAATTTTTGGACAGACGGTGAAAATCTTTTTTTAGCAAATCAAGATGGGTTGAGTATTCTAGATTTAGATGGTGAGTTAATTAACACAATTAAAAACAAATTCTTAGATTTTTTAAATGTGTTTAAAATTGATAATCAATATTATTTTGTAGATAGTAAAAATCTCTATACCCTAATTGAATAATTATTTTATTATTGGAAAAGTAAATGAGGGTAAATCTCATTTATTCAATCTATTTTCTAAAGAACATAGAACCATTTCAAATCCCAAAGAAAATACAACTGTAGATATAATACGAAAAGAAATCTCTACAAATAATTTTCATTACTATTTATATGATACTCCAGGTTTTTATAATATCTCAGATTTTAAGGAGATTTATAACAGAATTCAAAATCTTAAAGTTTCAAACATAAATTTTATTTATTTATCTGAAATCCTTACTGATCAAGATTTGAAAATTTGTAAATATATTAACTCTTTAAACATAAGAATATATTATTTTAATTTTAAATATTTTAATTTTACAAATTTTATCCCAAACTTATTCTCAAAGATTTTTGCAAATCAAAAAGATAATTTTCTTGAGTTATTCAAGTTTTTATCAGATCAAAATTTAATAACAGATGAAACATTTCAAAAAAAAGAAATAAGTACAATTGTCATTTTTGGTAAAGAAAACACTGGTAAATCTACTTTATTTAATAAAATCACTAGTATTCAATTATCAAAAACTTCTCCCCACCTGCACACAACTCGAGACTCTGTCAATTGGGATATTCAATATAAAAAAGATACATTGCGTTTTATTGATACGGCAGGATTTATTAGAAGTAGATCTAATAGAAAAAATAATGATTTTGAAAAATTTTCAATCAATCAATCTGAATATTTTATTAAAAATGCCTCGTTGATTGTCTTGTTATTAGATGCAACGTCAGAATCAAAGTTAGATCTTTCACTCATTGGATCACTTTCAAAGAGAAATAAACCTTTTTTAGTGCTTGTAAACAAAATGGATTTAATAATGGAAAAAAATATCTATCAAAAGAAATTCCTAGATTATTTATCAAATAATCATAACTACTATAGTTCTTTAAATATTCATTTTGTATCTGCAATAAATTTATCAAAGTCTAAAATTTTAGAATTAATATATGGTCACTTAAATAATAAGTTTTTCTTTAAAACTTCGTATTTAAATAAAATGATCAAGCCTATAAATGGAGAATTAGGTAAGATTCAAAAGAATTCTAAAGAATTTAAAATTTATTTTGTCACTGCATTTACTGTTAATCAAAAAAACTATTTTAAGATTTCATGTAATTTTAATAAAAAAAATATCAAACCTCATATCAAAAGTTTTTTATCAAAAATATTGATTAGAGAGCTTAATTTAAAAGGAATTAATTTTAATTTAATATTTTAATTTTATCTTATATTTTTGTGAAAGGTCTTTTTGAAGAGTTTTTAAGTAATTTTTTAGAGATGAATTAAAATTATTTAAGTGAACCTTAAAATGGTTTTCTTCTTCTAAAATTAAGTCGATAGATATATCTTTTGAAAACTTTTCAATTAAT
>OCRN01000048.1_pt1 | contig 18757 bp, 22 predicted proteins | sample 1534761 | NCBI WGS metagenome assembly OCRN01 (sample SAMEA3275602, study PRJEB22092) | marine metagenome | biome: ENVO:01000047 "MEDITTEREAN SEA BIOME"; feature: ENVO:00002042, "SURFACE WATER"; material: ENVO:00002010, "SEA WATER" | collected 2014-06-21T10:50:00+00 | depth 0 m | reverse complement strand
TCTATTATTACGATCTTAAGTTTATCTGGTTTAGCTAAATCAGAAACATCTTTTGAAAAAGAATTTAGCGAAACTCAATCTGTCATTGAAAGCCAAATTCAAGCCTTTCTCGATGAAAATGCTGAATTAGCCTATTCCTACGCCGCTCCACTGATAAAAATGAAATTTACTAACCCAATCGAATTTATGTCAATGGTCAAAAATTATTACGAGCCGGTATACAATCCCAAACAATTTTATTTTTTAGAAGCCAAGTATTATGAGGGAGCTATTTATCATCAACTCCAAGTAATATCTCAGAAAAATGAGTCTTTTTTGGCTACTTATTCTTTAATTCAAGATGAGGGAAGATGGAAAATTTCAGGATGTGCTGTCTACCCGATGCAAAACCAGTCAATTTAACTTTTTTAATTTAGCATAAATTAAGTAACCAGAAATTATAATCATGGCTGCTCCCAAAAGCTCTATTGATGAGGGGTAATGATTAAAAATAAAAATACTAATTATAATGCCAAATATAATTTGTGAATAATGGGTAATACTAAAAAAAGAAGCTTCTATTCTTCTTAAAGAGTAAATTAAAATCATCATTGCAACGCCATCGATTAGACCGGCACTAATCATCATTAAAAGATCTTTTAGTAAAATATTTCCAAAGTGATTCAAAGAAAAAATTAAAAATACAGCCCCAGAAAAAAGCATACTATAAAAAGTAAGCGCCATAGTTCTCTCATCTTTCCCAAAAACTCTTACAGAAAAATCTAAGCAGGCTAATGCGATCACCCCTAAAACTAAAAATATAACTCCCTGAGCATCAAATCCTTCTGACAAACTGAATCCTGAAACTAAAAAAACTGCAGTCATTGCAAGTACTAGCGAAAAAATTTTGGAGAAATTTACAGACTCTTTTAGGATTACAATACCTAAAACTGATAAAAGAACAGGTGCAGATAAAATAATAGGGTAGGCTATGGATAAGGGCAAAAGGATAATGCCCTTCACAATAAAATAGTAAGTAAGCGTCATTAAAATCCCCCGAACGATATGAAGCTTATAGTTTGTCGTTTTTATTTCCGTCAAACTTTGTCGATAGAAAAGATAGATGCAAACTGGAATGACTGCAGAAAAACTTGCAATAGAAAAAATAACTGTATCTTTGTACAAATCTCCAATTAATTTTATAATTGTGTCAGCAATCGTAAATAAGAAGAACGCAAAGGTTCCTAAAATATAAATTAAGTGTTTTTTACTCTCTAGCTGAGACATGGAAATTACTTCTATATCTCATAACTAAGATTAATACGATCACTTTAATTGCTATGGGGATGATAAAATAAAAAATCATAATATTGGAAAAACCTTGATAAATAACAATGTTGTTACTCTCTAAATATCCATAACCCGTTAAAGCAATACCTCCCGCTAAACCAATGGCAGCTTTACGGATCATCGAGAACAATGCCGTAAAAATTTGAGATAATCGATTTTGAGTATTTTGATCAAGAATTTCTGCTAACTCTGTTTGGGGAACAATCAAGTCTATGCCCACTCCAAAACCTGTAATCAAAACAACCAATAGATATAGATGCCAATTATTTTCATTTGTCAAAATGACAAAGAAAAATCCTATAATTGTAATGATGGTTCCTGTTTGCAGAAGGAACATGCTTGAAAACGTTTTTCCAAAATAATACCAAACCGGTGTAGAAATAAGGGTAATCAAAAAATATAAAATTAAAAGGGGGCCTGCATAACTTGCAAGTCCTAAATATGTGGAGACAAAAATAATAAATAAGTTTGCAGTAAAATTATTAGCAAGCAAATTTAGAAAAGTGATTACCGCAAATGGTAATATTTTTTTATTTTGATTTAAATAAAACTTAATCTCTTTGAGAGAAATTAATTTAGAATGAAAATGATTATCCTCTTCAAAAAAAAAATAAAAAAGCAATGAGCCTATCATTGCCAAAAGAATAATAATTAAACCTGTTATCTTGATTACCACTTGATTTAATAAATCAACTGATAATATTTGAGATAGGGCCGTAGGAATAATTAGTGCCGCTAAAACACCAAGAATAGTGAAAATTTCTTTGATTGCGGCAACATAAAATCTTTGGTGTTGTATTTTTTTTTGATCTATGACGATTGAGTCATAAGGAATAATTGCAATTGAATAACTAATAAGCGCTAGGTTGTAATAAAAAATAAACCAATAATAATTGGTTGGTTGAATAACATACAGACCCGTAATCGAAAGAATAAAAATAAAGATGCCCAATAAGATCTGGTTTTTTTTGGGCAAACCTTTGATAAATCTTTTTTCAGTAAGGTAGCCAATAAAAAAATCTGAAAAAACATCAAAAACCCTCGAAATTAGTATTATGATACCAACCGTGCTAAGAGCGAAACCAAGCGATAAATTATAAAAACTGGGTAGAAAAATAAATAAAAGCAAAAAACTCCCTGCGAGATAAAAAGACTGAAAACTATATGCAAATAGGGATTTTAATGACATTGAGTAATTTTATGTAATGGGGTCAGCTTTGACTAACTTAAATTACGTATTATTGTTTAGTTAGCATTCATGCGGGGGCTGATTCGGTGTTTCACTTTCCTCCTCTATATGTCGAGTCAGCCATTCCACTAACCTCCATATCTAGTAGTTTAGCTTTCATCTTAACGCCCCAGGCATAACCTCCTAAGCTTCCATCTTTCGCAATCACTCGATGACAGGGGACAATAATTCCGATGGGATTTTTTCCCACAGCTGATGCTACTGCCCTTATAGCTTTTTGATATGGAGTTTTTAATGCCAATTGAGAATAAGAAATGGTTTTGCCATACGACAATTTAAGCAATTGAGTCCAAACTTGTTTTTGTAAATCCGTTCCGGTGAGAAAACTAATTTTACAGGAGAATTTTTTATGTTTTCCATTGAGATATTTTTCTAATTGATCCTTTAAGGAAGGATTAAATAAATTTTTTATAGGCAAAAACTTCTTTTTAATAATTGTCACTCTAGGATCACTATTTTTAATTAAATAATGAAGTCCCTTGGAACTGTCTAAAATAAAAAATTTACCAAATAACGTATCGACAACATCAAAATGATATTGCATTAATTAAACATCTTTTTTACTTTATCAAAAAAGCCTTCAGACATTGTAGAATTTTTTTTAGTAAGGCTATCATTAAACTTATTTAGAAGTTGTTCTTGCTCAGAAGATAAATTGACAGGCGTTTCAGCATGAACTCTCACAATCATATCGCCTCTGCGATCGGTGCGCAAAATGCTCATTCCCTTCTCTTTTATTCTCAGTTTATGCCCCGACTGCATGCCTTTGGGTATAGATACGTTAACCATTTTCTTTTCAATAGTAGGCACTTCTATTTTGCCCCCAAGGGCCGCCGTGGTAAAAGGAATAGCAACATCACAAATTATATTATCTCTTTCTCTTTGAAAAAGTTTGTGATTATTTATATTAATAAAAACATAAAGATCTCCGTAAGACCCTCCGAGTTCTCCAGCCTCTCCCTCTCCACTCATTCGAATGCGATTACCAGTTTCAACGCCTGCCGGAATTTTTATTTGTAATTTTTTATTTTTTTTAATTCGGCCAGTATTACTGCACTTAGAACATCGGCCTTTCATTTCCTGTCCTGTTCCCCCACAACGGCCACAAGTTCTTTCCATTGAAAAAAAACCGCTTTGTGTACGAACTTTCCCATATCCATCACAAGTCGAACAGCTTTTATAGCTATGTTGTTCTGGACAGTTGACCATTTTGGGAATAGTGACATCTAATGTTTTTCCATGAAATGCCTCTTCAAGATCTATCGTAACATCATAACGTAGGTCGTCGCCACGGCTTTCACGTTGGCCGCCTTCACCAAATGCTCCAAAAATATCCTCAAAGATGTCTGAAAAACCTCCAAAGCCTTGTTGGCCAAAACCACCGGCACCGCCGCCACCTTGTTCAAAAGCAGCATGGCCATACTGATCATAGGTTTGTCTTTTTTTGGGGTCTTTTAAAATTTCATATGCCTGGCTGACATCTTTGAATTTTTGTTCAGCAGTCGCATCACCCTGATTTCGATCAGGATGATACTTCATTGCTAATTTTCGGTAAGCGCTTTTTATGTCCGCATCACTAGCATCACGGGAAATGCCAAGGGTATCATAAAAATCATCCGCCATCGTTTTTTATACGAGCTTAGTTTTTATTGCCCGCTTGCTTTTTTATCTTCGTCAACCTCTTCGTAGTCAGCGTCAATCACATCATCATCTTTAGATGACTCTTGTTTAGGGTCTGACTGAGGTTGTTCGGCACCAGCGGCGCCGCCAGCTGCTTGCTGATCTTTATACATTGCTTCACCCATTTTCATAGATGATTGAGTTAAATCTTGTGTTTTTTGTTTCATTGCATCAAGATCATTTTTTTCAACAGCTTCTTTTAGATCTTTAAGGTCAGACTCAATTTTACTTTTATCATCAGCATTAATTTTTTCACCATGCTCTTTTAAATTTTTCTCAACTTGGAAAACTAAACTTTCTGCTTGGTTTTTAACGTCTACCTCTTCTCGTTTCTTTTTATCTGCTTCCGCGTTAGCTTCGGCGTCTTTGACCATTTTCTCTATTTCTTCATCTGACAAACCACCAGAGGCTTGGATTTTAATCTGCTGTTCTTTACCAGTAGATTTGTCTTTAGCTGAAACATTAACAATACCATTTGCATCAATATCAAACGTAACTTCAATTTGAGGTGTGCCTCGAGGAGCCGGAGGAATACCTACTAAGTCAAATTGGCCAAGTAATTTATTATCCTGGGCCATTTCACGTTCGCCTTGGAAAACTCTAATAGTCACTGCATTTTGATTGTCTTCTGCGGTAGAAAATACCTGACTTTTTTTAGTTGGGACGGTTGTGTTTCTTTCAATAAGTTTTGTAAATACGCCGCCTAAAGTCTCAATTCCAAGAGACAATGGAGTAACGTCTAATAAAAGGACATCTTTAACATCTCCTTGAAGAACACCCGCTTGAATGGCTGCTCCCATCGCAACTACTTCATCAGGATTTACGCCCTTGCTTGGATCTTTTCCAAAAAAGTTTTTAACGATTTCCGTTACTTTTGGCATTCTAGTCATGCCGCCCACTAAAATTACATCGTTAATATCAGAGGCAGAAAGACCAGCGTCACTTAAAGCTTTTTTACAAGGCTCAATAGTGTTTTGAAGAAGATCGTCTACTAACTCCTCTAGCTTAGCTCTCGTTAACTTTACGTTTAAGTGTTTTGGGCCAGATTGATCGGCAGTGATAAAAGGTAAATTCACATCTGTTTGCGTTGAGCTTGATAATTCAATTTTTGCTTTTTCCGCAGCTTCTTTTAATCTCTGAAGGGCAAGCTTATCGTTCTTTAAATCAATCCCTTGTTCTTTTTTAAATTCATTAGCAAGAAAATCGATAATACGAATATCAAAATCTTCACCGCCTAAGTGAGTATCTCCATTAGTTGACTTCACTTCAAAAACACCATCGCCAACTTCTAAAATGGATACGTCAAATGTTCCGCCACCCAAGTCATAAACGACCACAGTTCCAGATTGTTTTTTATCAAGACCGTATGCCAGAGAAGCAGCAGTGGGCTCATTGATTATTCTTAAAACTTCTAGACCTGCAATTTTGCCCGCATCTTTTGTTGCTTGTCTTTGGGCATCATTAAAATATGCCGGAACAGTAATTACTGCTTGAGTAATCGTTTCGCCTGTATACGACTCAGCAGTCTCTTTCATTTTTTGAAGAATAAAAGCAGAGATTTGGCTTGGACTATATTTTTCTCCTTGAGCTTCTACCCATGCGTCGCCGTTATTGCCTTTGATAATTTTAAAAGGAGAAAGGGAGACGTCTTTTTGAACTGTCTGATCCTCAAAGCTTCTACCAATAAATCTTTTAACTGCATATAGCGTGTTTTCAGGATTTGTAACCGCTTGTCTTTTTGCAGACTGACCAATCAATTTTTCACTTTCCGTAAACGCTACGACAGAAGGAGTTGTTCGCGCTCCTTCAGAATTTTCTATAACTTTTGGATTTTTACCATCCATGATCGCCACACAAGAGTTGGTGGTTCCTAAATCAATTCCAATTACTTTTGCCATTTTTTTGTACCTATAAAAATTTTAAATATTAATAAACTACTTATGTATATGGGTTGACCCGTGACATATTCAAGGGGCAGAAAAGTATCTAAATTTTAGCTTTCTACTTCTTCTTTTGATGATTTATCAGCAATATCGTCATTTTTTTTTGGCTTTTTGGACACTCCCACCATTGCGGGCCTTAAGAGCCTGTCATGAAGCGTGTAGCCGGGGATTAGTTCTTGAACGATGGTGCCAGGTTCTAAATCATCTTTTTCAATTTCCATCATAGCTTGATGCAAATTATGATCAAATTTTTCATTAAGGCTTTCAATTTTTTTGATACCAATTTTTTCAAAGGTTGTAACTACCGACTGGGCAATTAAATCAATTCCTTCAATAACTGGCTTGATAGTTTCATTATTTTTAGCTTCCTCTGGAATGCTGCTCTGTGCGCGTTCGATATTATCGCTTATGTTGATAATTTCCTTAGCAAAATTTGAAACGCCATACTTAAGGGCATCCGATTGATCTTTTTCAGCTCTTTTTCTAAAATTTTCTAGCTCCGCAATTGCGCGTAATCTTTGATCTTTTAAGTTCGTAATTTCTTCATTCAATTTCGCAATTATATCTTCAGAAGTTTCTACTTCTTCGGTTTCTTGTTCTTGCTCTGGCGCTTGTTCTTTTGTTTCTGAAGTGGGAGTCTCTAAATCTTGTTCTTCTACTTTGTTATTGTTTTCTTCGTTCATCTTTCCTCGTTATTTTTTGTTGGATATAATTTCAGACATATAATTAACAATTGGGACTATTCTTTGGTAGTTAATTCTTTTAGGTCCTATTACACCAATTGCTCCGGTAAGTCCATTTTTTGTTTGGTAGTTAGAAAAAATCATCGATAAATTTGTATTTTTAAATAAATTTGTATTGCTCCCTATAAATATTTGTACTCCTTTAGACTTTTTCAAGGCTTTAATCATTTTACTAGCCATTTTTCCAGTTTCAATTTCACTTAATAATTCATTTAAAGTATCTAAGTCGGTATCTATTTTACTGTTTACTAAACTTGGCAATCCACGCACAAAAAACTTTTCTGACTTATTAATAGTATTTATTTTTATGCCTTGCTCTAAAAGTATCTTTGTTGTCTTATTAATTTCATTTTGCGCATTTTGAAGAAAAAGTTTTATATTTCTTTCAATTTGAGTAGGTGTTTGATTATTTGTAAATTTATTTAAAAACTCACTGATAATATTTAAATCTCTAAACTCTACATTTTGAGGTGTTTCAACCAATCGATTAGTAGTTGTTCCGTCTTCGTTTTCGACAATAAAAATAACTCTTTTTTTATCGATTTTGTGGAAGCTTATTTGAGATATCTTGGGAATTTTCTCATTGTTTATTACCAAACTTGCCTGATTAGAAAGACCATTAAGAATAGAAGTAATTTTTTCATATTCTTGAGGAAAATTAGAAAAATTTGACGAATCAATGAGGTGTTTTTCGTTTTTATCTATCTGACCTGGTTCCAGCAAAGCTTGCGTATAAAATTGCAAACCAAAATCAGAGGGAAGACTTCCGGCAGAAAAATGATCTCGTTGAATTAATCCATATAAATTTATTTCATTGAGAACATTCCTTATAGTTGCAGGTGAAAGTTCGTAGTTTAATTTTGAGCTTATTGATTTTGAGCCCATGGGTTGCCCTGTTGTTAAATAGTTTTCAACAAGAAGCTTAAAAATAAATTTTGCTCTTTGACTTATTTCAGAAATTTTTTTATTCATTATTGCTCTTTAATCTTATAACCTAATTTGATTAATTCAAAATGAGTACATACACAAGAAATGACCGTGAACTAAATAAAATACGTTCCTTAGAAATTATCCCAAATTTTCAACCCAATAATCAATCATCTTGCTTGGTTAAATTGGGCAATACACATGTTTGTTGTTCTGCAATTTTAGAAGACAGAGTTCCTGGCTTTCTAAGAAACTCTGGGAAAGGTTGGCTTACGGCAGAATACGGTATGCTTCCATCCTCGACTTCAGAGAGAATGGATAGAGAGGCCGCAAAAGGCAGACAGTCTGGTCGAACGCAAGAAATTCAAAGACTCATTGGAAGAAGCCTTCGCTGTGCTGTCAATTTAGATATTTTGGGAGAAAAAACTATTAAAATTGATTGTGATGTCCTTAGTGCAGATGGGGGAACACGAACAGCCTCTATTATTGGAGGATACGTGAGTTTGGTTCGATCCATTAATCATTACAAGTCTAAATTCAATATTACTAAAGGCATAGTTACCAACCAAGTTGCGGCTATTTCTGTGGGTGTTGTCAAAGGGACTCCTTGTATAGATTTAGATTACATCGAGGACTCCAGCGCAGAAGTGGATTGTAATGTGGTGATGGCCAATGATGGCCAATTCATTGAATTTCAATCAACAGGCGAAGAGTCCAAGTTTAGCAAGAAAACTATTTTGGATTTTATTGAATTAGTGGAAGGCTCAATGCCAGAGATCTTTCAAATTCAAAATCAAGCTATTGAAAAATAATTTACTTCTTGGAACCAGCAATCCCGGGAAAATTAAAGAAATTAAATTTTACATTGAACATTTTAATCTCTTTACTGATAGAAATATTATTGATTTATCTACCTTTTCTGAAATTGGAGAACCTGAAGAAAACGGATCTACTTTCGAAGAAAATTCAATAATCAAATCAACTTTTTTTTTTAAAAAAACGAATTGCCTTACATTAAGTGATGATAGTGGTTTTATTGTTGAAGAGATGGAAAATTTTCCCGGTATCAAAACGGCCAGAGTTGCAAAGGAAATGGGCAGTGAACAAAAAGTAGTTGAATATATCTTTAGCAAGAAAACTCAGGAAAAAAAAATTAGTGCGACATTCTACTGTTCGTTATCCCTGATAGGACAAGAGACATACAAAGTGGTAACTGGCAACATTACTGGTTTCATTATTCCCCACAAAAAAGGTAATGCTGGCTTTGGATATGATCCTTTTTTTATTCCCCTTCATTCCAAAAAAACATTTGCTGAAATGGGCAACAAAAAGAAAATGAAATTATCTCATAGGTTTGAAGCCTTTAAAATTTTATCAGCTATTCAAAAATAATTGGATAATCAACCATTTGGTTATTGATAGACAAATTTCCTAGTTGGGGGTGAATGATATTAATGGGCAAGCCTTTTGTTGAAAAAATTTTCTCCGCAATCATTAGCGTTAGTTCAGATGATTTTTTAAATAAAAATTCTCGATGGGGCTCTTTGGAACTAGACAAATCAAAAGTGCTAAAATTTGTTCGGTTTACTGGCTTATAATAATTTTCTAAGGTATTTCTTTGCTCAAGAAAATTATCAATCAAGTAAACTTTATCTAGGGGATAGGTGCTTTCATTGGTGGCGAGATAGCCAATTAAATCCTTATAACTATAGCCATCATCTATAATCACGATTGACTCTAATTCATTTAAATTTCCAATTAAATTAACAGAAAGCTCCAAGTCAATTGCACTCGTCCCAAAGGATGATGACTTAATAAAATGTAAGGAACAAGTTTTTTTTAAATGATTAAATACTTTCAGCCCATAATCGTTTTGCTTATACAAAACACCAATTGATCTTTGATTTTTAATATATTGGCTTAATTTATTGACTTGTAAATAAGGGCTACTGGAAACAAAAATAATCTCATTATCGGCAAATTTGTTCATTAAAGAGTAGTCGTTTGAGAGGGCTAAAATAAAAGTATTATCCCCCAAATATTGTGGGAGATCCCTAAGATCAGAAGCCGTAACTGGACCAATGATTAATGAATTGTCTATCTTAGAGTTAATTTCTGCTAAAGAATAAATAAACTCTATTTTTGGAATATTGGGATAATTTTCTATTTCCAAAATAAAAGACTCATAAAAAATGGGAGTTAGGAGACTTTCATCGGACAAAATAGCTACAACTTTTTCAATACTATTAAAATCAATTATCTTATTTTCAGGTTTTACCAGTTGTGTCGTAGTTTTTACTTTTTCAGCATCAATTTCTTTTTCAACAGAGGGTTTTTTAATTGTTTCAATCGTTGTCGGGGCACAACCAAAAAAAGATATAAATATAATCAATAAAAATATACTTTTTAAAATATTAGCTATGGAACCTGGTTTATATTTAGTTGCGACTCCCATTGGAAATTTAGATGATATCACAATAAGAGCATTAAATGTTTTAAAAAATTCAGAAATTATATTTTGTGAGAATACGGTTAATAGTAAAAAGCTTTTTAAAAAATACTCTATCCAAACAAAATATCATAAGTACACCGATCATGATTTTGATAAAAAAAAAGATGAAATTCTAAAAATTATTAAAAATAGAAAAGCTATAAGTTTAATTTCTGACTCCGGTTCTCCATTAATTTCCGACCCAGGAAATCAATTAGTAAATTTTTTATATCAAAACAATATTAAGATATTCTCCATACCTGGTCCTAGCGCTTTAATTAGCGGGATACAATTAAGTGGTTTTTTAAATAAGAAGTTTTTCTCTTTTTTAGGTTTTTTACCAAAAAAACTCTCCCAAAAAATATCTATTTTAAAAGCTCAAATGGATAATAATTTAATCATCTATACCACCAAACAACAATTAGAAAAAGATATCGAAGCCATAGCTTCTATCGCAGAAAGGTTTGAAATTATCATATTGAAAGAGTTAACCAAAATGTTTGAGGAAAGAATTCATCTTTCAAACGATAACTATAAAGAAGTCGATTTGAAAACAATCAAAGGGGAACTTGTTCTTGCTGTTAATATTATTTCTTCCTCTCAAAAACAAGAGGAGCTCTCTTTGGATTATGTGTCAAAAATTGTGGCTGAATTAGGAATTAAAAAAGCTTATCAAGTTGTGAAAACTAAGTATAAAATATCAAGAAATAAGTTTTATGAAATGGCAATTAAATTAAACAATGAATAAATTTTTATTACTTTTCTTATCCCTTTTTCTTTTTGGTTGTGGACCCTCTCTTGTGACCACTGGTGCGAAAACAGTGATTGGGCAAAATCAGGATGAAAAATCATTTGGTGAAAGTTGGGATGATGCCTCCATTAAGCTCGGAATTAAAGAAAAATATTTTTCTTATGATGCTACTCTTTTTACAAAAATTGATGTTGAAGTTGAGTTAGGCGTTGTTCTACTCACGGGTGTAGTTCCTTTTGGCGATATGAGGTTAGAGGCTGTTAGATTGGCCTGGCAACAAAACGGCGTAGTAGAAGTTCTCAACGAAATATCTATTGATACAGGATACGGGATTGATGATATTGCAAAAGATAAATTTATTAGCACACAGCTTTTTACAAAGGTATTAGCCGATAGTGAAATTAAAAAGTTTAAATACGACCACGAAGTACAAAAACAAATTATTTATTTATTTGGAGTATCAAACGATCAAAACGAAATAAACCGTGTCATTGATCATGCTAAATCCATCAAAGGCGTTGTTGATGTGATTAATTATATTCAACCCAGAAATTAATTATTACTTAATAAGTGGAGGTGAAAATGGAAAACTTCTTGTCCTCCATCCTTGCCTTTGTGTGCTTTCATTTGAAAACCTTTTGATCTTAAATTTAAATGATCAATAATTTTGTTAACCGATTGCCAAAAGCAAGACTGATACTGAGAGTCTGCATTCTGTAAAAAATCAGCAATATCAATATATGGGTCTTTGGGGATTATTAAAACATGTGTTTTAGCCTGTGGGGTAATATCTTTAAAAGATAAAATGTATGCATCTTCATAAATTTTCTCACAAGGAATTTCACCCCTTAAAATTTTAGCAAAAATATTTTCTGTATCATAATTCATAATCTCACCGGAACCCCTTTCTGATCTAAAAATTTCTTAACCTGGTTAATTGTATATTTACCTGAATGAAAAACACTAGCAGCTAGGAGTCCTGTGGATTTAGTGAGATACCCTTTATAAAAATGTTCTAGTTTCCCGACGCCACCGCTGGCAATTACTGGAATAGTAAGTTTCGATGTAATGAATCTTAGCATTTCTACATCAAACCCTTCTTGAACTCCATCTGTGTCCATTGATGTGAGTAGTATTTCACCCGCACCCATTTTTTGAACAAATAATGCCCAATCAACTAGCTTTTTAGAAGTTAGAACCCTACCCCCTTTAACCACGACTCTAAAATTTTCTTGGTATCTTTTTGCATCAATGGCGACAACAATGCATTGAGACCCGTGAACTAACGAAGCTTGCTTAACTAATTTGGGGTTTTTAACCGCCGCGGAGTTAATCGAAACTTTATCTGCGCCCGCATTCAGCAAATTAGTAATATCTGATAGATCTGAAATGCCCCCTCCTATTGTTAATGGAATATTAATAACCTTTGCAATTGACTCGACGGTTTTAATAAAAGTTTTTCTATTTTGATAAGAAGCATTAATATCTAACATGCATAATTCATCTGCTCCTGTGTCTGAATAAAACTTTGCCATTTCAATAGCGTTACCCATTACTTTAATATTCTTAAAATTAACGCCTTTAACAACTTTGTTTTTTATGACATCTAAACAGGGAATAATTCGAGTTTTAAGCATTAAATTTTATTAAGTCATCCAAAGAAAATTTATTTTCATAAATAGCCTTACCAATTACCATATGATCAAAATTATTTTCTTGACCCATTTGAACGTCTGTTAAGTCTTTCACACCCCCGCCAATGGTTATCTTTTTATTGGTAAGTTTTTTGACACTTTCAAATGTTGGCATATTTAAACCTGACAACATTCCATCATTAGCCACATCCGTAACAAAAAAGGAATGTATTGGCAATTGATTGTATATATTGACGATACTTTCAAGGCTATCTGTTGTTGTTTGCTGCCATCCATGGGAAGCAATTTTGTTGTCTTTTAAATCAAGGGCCACAGATATTTTCTCTAAAATATCATTTTCAAGTTTGGAAACTTCCTCGATACCCTTTATGGCAAAAGTTCCAATGACAATAATATCAAAACCTTGATTAATTTTTTTTTGAATAGCTGCTTTATCTCTGATGCCGCCAGCAACTTCTATTTTAATATCTATATTGTCTCGAATGAGTTCCAGTGTTTCGTCATTATTGCCTTTACCTAAAGTGGCGTCTAAATCAACCACATGAATAATTTCAAAACCTTTGTCTTGATAAATTTTTGCCATTTCCACAGGCGATTTACTATAGATAGTTTTATTTTCAGCAAGACCCTTTGTTAGCCTTACACATTCGCCGTTTATAATGTCAATTGCTGGGAATATTTTCATGAATTTAAAATAAAATTTTTAATCAATTTAAGCCCATTTTTATGGCTTTTTTCAGGATGAAATTGAACTCCGTAAACGTTCCCCTTCTTTACAACGGATGGGAAATTTTTACCATATTTTGTAGTGGCTAATACATCCGATTTTTTTACCCGTTCAAAAATATAACTATGAACAAAGTAAAAATCTTTTTCATGAAAGGCAGAAGTTAAAATCTTATCTTCATTATTTATTTGAAGAGAATTCCATCCCATATGAGGAATGATTAAATTTTTTTTTTCAAATTTTTTAATTTCACCCTGAATTATACCCATGCCCTTAGTTGTCTTCTCTTCATACCCCACGTCCGAGAGGATGTGCATTCCAACACAGATGCCCAAATAAGAAAAATTATTTTCTAAATAGGTCTTTAAAGAGTTATAAATCTTTAATTTTTTAAGATTAGAAATCAAAGTGGCATAAGCACCTTGGCCCGGTAGGATTATTTTTGCAAAAGCATTTGGATTAAAATCCGATTGAATTATTTTGAGCTGATAGGGTTTATCTTGAATTATATCTTTGATCGCTTTTTTAATTGAGCCAATATTGCCTGATTGACCATCAACCAGTCCAATAATTTTTTTTTTCAAAGCTTGCCTTTGGAGCTTGGAATATCTTTTTTTCGGGGATCAATGCTCACTGCTTGTTTCAAAGCAAGCGCAAAGGATTTAAAACAACTTTCAATAATGTGGTGATTATTATCTCCGTATAGGTTTTCTATATGACAATTCATTCTAGCCTCAGTGACAATTGATTTAAAGAATTCTGGAAAAAGTTCTTGATCCATCTCTCCTACTTTTTCTAAAGTATTTTTAACATTCCAAATAAAATAGGGACGATTACATAAATCCATTGCAGTGCGAGTTAAACATTCATCAAAGGTTACGTACGAGTGAGCAAATCTCGTAATGCCTTTTTTATCACCGAGAGCTTTATTAATACATTCGCCCATGGCTATTCCCACATCTTCAACAGTGTGGTGCATATCTACTTTTAAATCACCCTCACACTTAATTTGAAGATCAATTAAACCATGAGTGCTTATTTGTTGAAGCATATGGTCAAAGAACGCAATCCCTGTTTCAATAGAGTTTTGGCCACTGCCATCTAAATTTAGAGAGATAGAAATTTTAGTTTCTTTGGTGTCTCGGTTGTATGTAAATTCTCGCATTTGTAATCAGATAATTAGTACCTATATTTATAGGATTAATGGATAAAAATAAAACAATAATACGCGCAACAACAGTAGTTTGTGTCAGAGATGATAAAAGTGTTGTTATTGCATCGGATGGGCAAGTAACGCTTGGAACATCCGTTATTAAATCAAACGCTAACAAAATTCGAACCTTTCACAACGACCAGATTATTGTTGGTTTTGCGGGGTCTACGGCTGATGCTTTAACTCTTTTTGATCGTCTAGAAAAAAAGTGCGAAGAGTTTTCTTATAATTTAAAAAGAGCTTGCGTTGAGTTAGCCAAAGACTGGAGAACGGATCGCTATTTAAGACGATTAGAGTCTATGATTATCGCTGCCGATAAAAATGAAACATTTTTAATTAGTGGTACAGGGGATGTGCTGGAACCTCAAGAGGGTATAGTTGCTATTGGTTCAGGTGGAAACTTTGCGTTAAGCGCTGCTCGTGCGCTAAAAAGAAAATCTAATTTAAATGCAAAAGAAATTGCCGAAGAAGCCCTTCATGTAGCTGCAGAACTCTGCATCTATACCAATGACACGTTAAACATTGCCGAGATAAAAATTTAATGGATGATCAAAATTTAACACCCAGTGTTATTAAAGAAGAGTTAGATCGATATGTAGTCGGTCAAGATGAAGCTAAAAAGGCTGTCGCAATTGCACTTCGTAACCGTTGGAGAAGATTGAACATTAAAGATGAAAATTTACGCGACGATATTATTCCTAAAAATATTTTAATGATTGGGCCCACAGGATGTGGCAAAACAGAAATAGCAAGAAAACTTGCCAAGTTAACCCAATCTCCTTTTATTAAAGTTGAAGCAACAAAGTTTACGGAAATTGGATATGTAGGCAGAGACGTAGAACAAATAATTCGCGACCTCATTGAAGTTGCCATCAATTTAGAAAAGAAAAAAATAAGAGAACGTTTTATTGATGAAGCAAAACAAAATGCCGAGGAAACAGTTTTAAAAGCCTTATTAGGAGATAACCCATCAGAGGAAACGAAAGAAAAATTTCGAGCGATGCTTCGTGATAATCAACTCAATGATAAAGAAGTAGAAATCGCGATTGATCAAAAATCTAATCCCTTTCAATCTTTAGATATTCCAGGCATGCCTGGTGCACAAATGGGAATGATTAACATGAACGATATCTTTGGAAAAGGATTGAAAAATAAGAAAAAGACAAAATTAAAAATTGGTGAAGCCTATGAACCACTCATCCAAGAAGAAATAGAAAAAATAGCTGAAAAACAAAATGTCGTTCAAAATGCTATCAAAAGTGTTCAAGAAAGTGGCATCGTTTTCATTGATGAAATTGACAAGATTGCCCCTAATAGTGAGAGAAGAGGTGGGGATGTCTCCAGAGAAGGGGTACAAAGAGATTTATTGCCTTTGATTGAAGGCACGGTGGTTACGACGAAGTATGGAACCATAGAAACCAATCACATATTATTTATTGCCTCCGGTGCTTTTCATCAATCAAGACCTAGCGATTTATTACCCGAGCTTCAAGGAAGGCTCCCTGTAAGGGTTCGACTGAATGCGTTAAAAAAAGAAGATTTTGTAAGAATTCTAAAAGAGACGGATAATAGTTTGACCAAACAGTACAACTCTTTATTTGAAACAGAAAATATTGATCTTCAATTTGATGATGAGGCGATTGAAGAAATCGCCAATCTCACGGAACAAATCAATAACGAAGTAGAAAATATTGGCGCTAGAAGATTACAGACGATGTTTGAAAAGATTTTAGAGAAATTAAGCTTTGAGGCTAATCTGAGCGAAAGAAGAACTGAAATTGTCAATAAACAATGGGTTCAAGATGCCATCCAATCTGAAATCAAACCCACTGATGAGAAAAAATTTATTTTATAAATAGTTTTCTAGAAAAATTAATCAAAAAATTCGACTTAAGCTGTTCTTAGCTTTACGTAAAAAGCTCCTAGGCCCCCATGTTTTATTTTACAAGAAGAATAAGATTTCACAATTATTTGAAAAGGTTCAGTTTCCAACCATAAAGGGAACTGCTTTCTAATTTTTCCTGTAAAAAATTCCTCACCGTTGGATTTATTTCCTAAACCTGTAATGACGATGTGCAATAAGTTTTTCTTTTTAGAATGATTGGTAAGATAACTTAAAACTTTTTGATGGGCTTCATCCACGGTACACCCGTGTAAATCAACTTTGTGAAAGCTATCATTTTTAAATTGTTTGAATAATTGTTGATCTAAAACAACGGGTTTTATTGGTTTTATTTCATTGTTTGGGCTATTAGAATCTTCTGATTTATCCTGAAGAATAGTTTGGGGTTGTGTGTTTTTTTTGCCAAGTGAAATAGTTATTTTTTCATTTGGTAGGTCTTCTAAGGATTTTTTGGGATTAATTTCTAGTTTGATTTTAGGAGACAAGTTTGATCGAAAATAATTTCCAGTTAGGGTCTGAAGATGTTTTATCTTTTTCAAATCCCCATTCTTCTACTACTGTGAGAATTTCATTATTTGCAACGTTGTAGTGTTCAGTTTCAAACTTGACAGATTTAACCAATCTTTGATCATCTGATTTGTCTTCAATAATGGAACTTGATTTGACCTCAGAAAATTTTATTTCCTTGGGGGCTTTGGCTTGTTCCATGGCTCTCAGCGCCTCGGGCGTTAACAGATCTTTGACATTGGCGATGTTATTGCTTTGATAAGCCTGGACAATCATTTCATAGGCTTTATCCGCACCTTTAAGAAATTCTTCGTTATCGTTTTTGGGAACTATTTTCGGTTTAAATTTTGATTGAGTTTTTTTTGATTTTAAATTGATAATTTTTCCATCCGTGGATCCTAATATATTTTTAAGGCGGTATACTAAAAATACCGCTATTAACCCAAAAAGGAATATATCTATAAATTCACTACTCATATGTTTTATCTGTTTTTGCCCAGTTCGAATTAGGGATGTTATTTCTTATAAACTCTTTATGGGCTTCTGTCTCTTCTTTTGTTAATACGATGGTTTTTAGATTTAGCTCACCTGATAAATTTAAATCTTCTGATTTACCCTCATCAAGTTGTAGTCCCATTTGATTAACACCTTGAAGCTCTAGATAAACGTCGGTTAGAATTTTTGCATCTTTTAAAGCTCCATGAAATTCTCTATCAATTAAAGAGTTCACTTTAAGTTTTTTAACCAATGCATCTAGGTTCACCTGTTGTCCAGGAAATCGATTTCGGGCAATAACCACCGTGTCCACAACCCGGTCTTTATCAATGGTTGGTTTAGAGATTTTTTCAAGTTCATGGTTTAAAAACCCAACATCAAAGTTCGCATTATGCGCTATAATAAAACTATCTTGAATAAAACTTAAAAAATCATCAGCCACATCTTCAAATAAGGGCTTGTCTTCGAGGAATTCATTGGTAATTCCATGAATGTTCATGTTTTCCACTGTTAAAGTTTTCAGCGGATTAATATATCGGTGAAAGTGCGACCCTACTTCTTTTCGGTTGAGCTCAACACAACCTATTTCAATGACACGGTGCCCCTCTTTATAATCAAGCCCGGATGTTTCTATATCTAAAATAATTTCTCTCATAGTGACTTTAATAATTTAATAACATTTAGGCGAAGGTTCAAGATTGAACCATTGTTATCAATCGTCAGATCCGATAAATTTTTTTTGATATTTTCTTTTAGTTGTTTTTGATTCATCAAATGAAAATATTGATCTGTTACCCCTCTTTGCAAAACTCTTTTTTTTCTAATTAAAATGTTTGTATTGATAAAGATTGTACCATCAAAATCTTGAGCTAAGTTTTCCTCAAATAGTAAAGGAACTTCATAGAAAGTAGGAATAAAATTATGAAATTTCGGGGCAATAATTTTTTTCTTGGCATACAGCATGGGGTAAATAACTTTTTTTAAATTTTTGTTAAAAATAGGATCGCTGAGTTTTTTAATAATCTCTTCTTTGTAGTTTTTATGCGATAGGCCAATCCTATTTAAAATATATTCTCTTGAATTGTTATCTTGATACAAAGATTTTATAATTTGATCAGAAGAGATGCATTTATATCCTTTTAAG